>Ga0209591_10005180_pt1 | contig 14610 bp, 1 predicted proteins | sample MAT01_FD_187207 | JGI IMG/M metagenome (GOLD analysis project Ga0209591, IMG submission 187207) | Freshwater microbial communities from Lake Fryxell liftoff mats and glacier meltwater in Antarctica - MAT-01 (SPAdes) (version 2) | ecosystem: Environmental > Aquatic > Freshwater > Ice > Liftoff... | reverse complement strand
CTCCTTCGCATTGGTGGTTGCGCAAAACAGCAGAACAGTCTAGCGTCGAAGCCGTCAGGCCAGGCCTGCATCGGGCGATGTCCTCACTCGCAAAAAGCTTCTTCGTCGCGGCAGTTGGCGGGGCTACCCTGTCGCGCCGCACGGCCAATCAGCCGCTCAGTGCCGGGGTCGCAATCGAGGCCGGGCCGCCACCCGGACCGACGGCGCCTGCAACTACAGAATGCTTGCGATCAACTGAAAGTGGATCTGGTAACGGCTCGGCTCGAAATCCAGTTTGTTCAGGCCATAACCAAAGGTCAATCGGGCCGATACCCGCTTGTCGAGCGCGGCCACGACACCCCATCCGGCGCCCATCAGGTGCAGGCGCGCCGGCAGCGATGAATTGGGCGGTCGAAACGGAGTGACGTCACCGCGGTCGAAGAAAAAGAATCCGGACGCGGCTAGCTCGCTGGTGCCCAGCGTCACCCGCCCGATGGGATGGTGCAGTTCCAGGTTGAGGGTGTGGCCCACATCACCCGACAAGGCGCTGGTTGGATAACCGCGCACGCTGCCGTCGCCACCGATGAAGTACTGTTCACTGGACGGCAGATTGCGCTGCTGTGCCGACTGCCAGCCGAGTGTGCCGCGCAGCGACATGCCGGCACCGAACTCCTGGTCGAAACGCACACTGCCACGGTCAATTTGCAGGGACACCGGGGCCAACAGCTGCACCTCGCCGAAGTAGCGCGTGTAACTTGCCAACCAGCGCGACCTGGTACCAAAGTATTGCGCCTCCAGCCCCAGACTGCGGTCCCTGGTGTCGGTGCGCTGCAGGAACACCGAGTCGATGAAGTTTTCGCTGTAACGCTTTCTACTGCCCAGCAACAAGTCGACCTGGGCGCGCTGCTCCACCACCATCGGCTGGCGCAACAGCGCGGAATAACCACTGGAAGCACCCGTAATATTGAGCGGTACCAGTGGGCCATGGCGCACGGCCGTGTCATCGCGGCTCCAGCCCAGGTTGAGTCGGCCGCCCCAGCGGTTCACTGGAAAGGCATACGCCAGTGACAGACCACGCAGGCCATCGGCATCGGTCGCGGTCGCATTGAGCTCATCGCGCAACCCAAGCAGGCTCCGGTTTATGTAAGTCGTCGAGAGCCGCCAGGCCCCAGTGGATTCACCGCCCAGGTTGTCCAGCATCAGGCGAATCTCCTGGCGCTGCGGCTCGACCACGCCCACCTGCAGGTCGGTCAGGCCAAAACCGGTTCCAGGTTTGAGCTCGGCGCGCAGTTGCACATCGTTGCTTCGGTTGAAGCGGCGCAGCGCCGGTTCCAGACGCTCCAGATCCACCAAATCACCGGTGCGCAAGCCAAGGCGATTGGTGATGAAATCCGACTCGGTACTGGTATTGCCCTGCAGTTCGACCTTGCCCACCCGCCCCTCGACCAGCCGCACGCGCACGACGCCTTGCGAGACGTCCTGTGGTGGAACCAGCGCCTGTGCCGTGACCACATTCTTCGATCGGTACAAGGCGTTCACACGCGCCACCAGTTGCTGCAGTTCGGCCAGCGTGAGTGCACGCCCGCGAAAATCCTTCGCAATGTCTTCGAGTTCAGCCGCCGTCAGGATCTCGGAAGGAGTGAACTCAATGCGGGTCACCTGGAAACGCACCGCATCTGCGGCCGCGGTGGCGTCGCCGGCGGTCTGCGGCGGCGCAATCCCGTCGCGCTTGAGCGGCTCGGTGATGGGTTGCTGCAGCCGCTCGGCGTCACGGCGTCGGCTGTCGTCGTCAATCTGGCGCTGGCGCACCGCGCCCGGATCGGCCGCGGGCGGCACCACGGTCGTTTGCGCCAGCGCCGGCAGCACCGTGCCAGCGGCTAGCAATATCAACCAGGCTTGCTTTCGCATTATTTTGCGCACTCGCCGTCCTTTTCGTAGTCTTTGCATTGGCCCGTCATGGTGACGCCGCCGCCCGAAACCGTGACCAGACCGCTACCGCGTCCGACTTCCTGCTGCAGGCCGGCGGGTACGTCCAGGCGCGGAATTGTCAATGCGGTTTCACTCTGCTCGACCACGCTGGCATTGGCCGAGTTCGGCGTCAATGCCTCATGCAGCGGGCTGCGGTAGATCACAAAGGCACTGGTACCCAGGCGATTGCCCAGCAGGTTCAGCGCGAACGGCGCACCATCCGAATACAACTGCAGGTCGAACGGCTGGATGCTGCGGTCGTGCTGGTCTATCAGCAAGGCCGACGACGGATTGGTGAAAGTCGCCCTGTCCACAATCGTAAGCTGGTCCACCGACACCGCTCCGGCTGGTATCACGATGTTTGCCAGCGCGGCACTGAGCGCGTCAAAGGCAAAACCGCCGCCACTGGTCAGGGTCAAGTGGACTTTCGACGCAGGCACACCGCTGAGCCCGGTGATGGAGCCGCCCACCGGCTGGGTCGCACCGACCAGATTGGCCGTCACCTGGTCCGACTGCAGCGTAACGGACGACCCGACGTTGATCCGATTGGCAAGAATGCTCACTGGCGCGCTCAGGGCCACGGTGTCTGCACTGACACTGCCAGTCACCACCACGTTGCCCATGGCCGATACCAGTGCCACCGGCCCGTTGCTGCTCGACGCAGTGTTCACCTGCACATCCTGCGGCGCTGCCAGGCTTACCCCGGTGGTGCCGGCAACGTTTTGCAGGCTGATCGGCCCGTTCGCCGAGGTGATGCTGATGGTCTTGTCCGGACCATTGCCCAAACCCGTGCTGCGCACCTCGGCGCCGGTGATGGCGCCACCAGCGGTCAGCAAGACCCGGTCGGCGGCGCTGATCGCCAGGATGTTCACCGAACCCGCGACCGCCAGATCGACCACGCCACCCGAGGTCGCCAGCAGGTTCAGCAGGCGCACATCGAGCGGATCGGCACCGACCCCCAGCGCCGCGCTGATGGTGAGCTGCGCCGACGGCGGCGTGTCGGCGATGATGTCCAGCCGGGTATCGCCGTTGTCCAGGATCCGTCCTGCGGTACTGACCAGCCGGATTGCACTGGCCGACGGATTGCCTGCCGAGATACCAGTGATCAAGGCGTCGCCCACCGTCTCCATGTCCACCGTGCCGGCGTCCACCCGCAACTGCGCCGCGTGCACGCCGTCGCCGGCATCCTCCATTGTCAACGAGCCGGCGCGCAGGAACACACCCAGGGTGGTGGCGTGTACATCGGCATTCGGGGTCAGCCGAATCTGGCCACCCGCGACCAGTGAAAACGGCCCCGGCCCAGTCACTGGTCCGTCGATGACCATTGCGGTGGCCGACGACAGGCCCACCGCATCACCAGAGGTGACGGCGGCAATATTGAAGCGCTCACCCGCCGGACCATTCAGGTACACCCCCTGGCCGATCGTGGCGGTGGTCGCGCTGATGAAACCGGTGGCATTGACACCCACATCGAGCGGATTGGCAAACGTCCCGATCGAGCCGGTATTGGCCGTCAACGCCATATTGGCGCTGCGCAGGTTCAGCTCCGGCGCAATCGACAACTCGGCAGTGTGGAAGTCCAGGATCGAGCCCTGCGCATCAACACGCAGATTGCCACGGGTAAACACGGTGTCGAACGACAGGTCCTGCGTACCCACGAGCCAGATATCGCTGGCAGCACGCGCGATCACGCCGGAGCCGGACGTCGGGCTGATGCGCAGCGGCGTGGACACCGCCCCGGTTGTTGCGTCCGGCAACGAGCCGATGCCGCCGTTGGCCGCTTCCAGGATGATGTTGCCACCCAGCACGTTGGCAGCACCTGCCACCGATGCCGCGTTGACCAGCGAGCCGGCGGTCTTGATCCGGATATCGGCAGTCGCGCTGACACGGTCGATGCGCAAGTCCTGCTCGGAGCCCAGCAGGGCATAACCGTTGCTGGCGGTGGCATTGAGCGCGCCGTTGCCAACCGCCACGTTCACCGCGCGTGGCTGTACGATGGTGATGGTGTCGCCGCTGAGCGTCGCGTCACCACGCTCGGCCGCTGCCAGGGCCGCCTTCTGCTCCACCGTCAGGCTGTTCAGGCTGGCGTTGAGGTCGATTGTCAGGGCATCGTTGAAGGAGCCGATGTCGGTACCGGCCAGCAAAGTGACGCTACGCCCTTTGGCATTGGGCTGCTTGATCGTCGTGACGGTATCGGTGACGTTCTTCAGCAGTCCGGCACCGACGGACAGGGCCAACTGTGCCTCGCTCCAGGAAGAACCCTTGCGGATCGTGGCATCCTCGGCAGCGCTCACGGTGTACTGGTAACCCACAGTGAAACCGCCGGTGAAGCCACCCACTTCGGCATGCAGGGCGTGGTACTGCGCGGTCCGGTTTGCGGCAAAGGCCACGATCTGCGTCGCATTCAGCCCGGAAGTGGTCAGCACCGTGTTCTCGGCACCCGACACCTGGTACTGGTAACCCGGGTCGTAGCTGGCGCCACGGTCGGCCTGGCCCTTGCGCAACAGCCAATACAGTTGGTAGTTGTTCTCCTTGCCGCGTTTGAAGGCCAGCACCGCTTCATCGGCCTTCTCGACTGCCAGCGCGCCACGCAAACGCAACGAATCCCAAAGATTCGCCAGTTCGGTCTGGGTGCGCGTGTCGGTGGTGGCAAACGGGTTGTTGTCGATGACCTTGCCGGTGGTCTGCACCCGCACGTCGCCCGCGAGCGAATCCGCCGCAATCAGCAGCAGGTTGCCCGAATACACCGTCGCATTGGCGCCGTCGCCTTGATTGAGGATGTTGATGCTGTCGCGGGCATTTGCCTTGAGGCCATAGTTGGGCCACAGCGACTGGATGGTGGTGTAGCCGGTGCGTACCACCACCGGCGTGCCGGGGCCAGTCAGATCCCCAATGCCGCCATTGCGTGCCGTCAGGTCCACCCGCAAGCCCTGGATGGTGGAGTTGCTGTCGAAGGGCAGCAGGTTGCGGTCGGTGTCGAGCACCACGTTGGACACACCTGCTCCTCCGATGGTGCCAAAGCGCAGGTCCCCCAGCGTCTGCGACACGCGCAGCTCGCCACTGTTTGCGGTTGCGACCAGCCGACCACCGTGCTTGACATTTACCAGCACCGACTGGGTGGAAGCACCAATGCCGGTGCCAGCACTGAGTATGACCTGGTTACCACCGATCACCGCCAGGCTCCCGTTTTGGCGAATCTGGCCGCTTGAACTCAAGCTGGTATTGCCGTTGCGGTTGTTGATTGCCCCGTTGACGACCAGGTCGCCCGTGGACGCCACGTTGACCGTGCCGTTGTCGAATCCAATGTACTCGATGCCGATCGCGTAGTCCGCCTTGACGCTGTCGAGCCTCACCGTCTTGGTACTGGTCGCAATGCTGAATTCCTGATAGTAGGTGGCATTTGCGCACAGCGTCCACCAGTTGCAATCTTTCCAGCTGCGGCCGGGCGTGAGCACATTGCTGGTCTGGGAAGACTGCTGGCGAGCGAAATATACGCCACTCGCGCCACTGATCTGGTCCAGGAACTCGCCGCGCGACAGCGGGTCATTGGAGCGCACGACGGAGTTCAGTCGGTACCGATCCTGCGCCAGGCTGCTGAAGGTCGACCTGATGTCGAACCAGCCTTTTTGCGAGTAGCGATAGTATTCGTCCTTGCCGGTGTCGTATCCGACCGTCAGCGCGTAGCGCAGCCCGGCCTCCGGGTCGTAGCGATAGCCTGCGCTGGTGCCGGTGCGCGCGGCGCCGCTGGAGCGCGTGTAACTGGTCGTGGTGATGACCGGGTTGCCATTCGCATCGACCCCGCTGATATTGGTGATGTTGATCTCGCCCTGGGCGCCGCGGCCGGTATCAAGCAGGTTGAGCCACAACGGCAGGCTGGTCTCGTTGGCGACCTTCATCTGGCCGTAACCATCGAGCACGCGCAGTTTTCCGCCACCGGCCTGGTTGGTGTTGAAGATTTGCCCGAACAGCTCGATGTAGCCGCCCTGGACCTGGACACCGCTGAGCTCAAGCCGGTTTTCCCTGGCGTTGTAGCGCACCGTGACCGGCTCCCAGTTGCCCTGTGTATTGCCCGCCAAACCACTCACCGTGGCGCCGCTGACAGCAAAAAACTCTGCACCCAGTACCGACTTCTGTGCCGGAGACAGCCCATCGTAAAAGGCCTTCGCCTGGGTGAAACTGCCGTTGCCACCGTTGAAAGCCACGCTGGCGGCCGACGGCACGCGGATGCCCCACTCGGAAATGCCACTCTGTATGTTGCCGTTGATGTTCAGGTAACGCGCCGCGATCAGCACGCTGCCGTTGGCCACGATGCCAGCACCAGCCGTCTCCGGCGTGCGGTTGATGCTGTCGATGTTGCCCGGGAAGGCCAGGTTCGGATTGCCGGGGGTCGTCGTCAGCGGTGCGCCGGCAGTATGGAAGAAGGCATTGGTATAACTCTGCACGAAGTCGCCGTTGCGCGTCTGCACCTGCACCTCCTGGGCGCGGATGTTCGCGGTCGACACCGGCTGGATGATGTTGTCGCTGGCATCGCGCTTTTGCTCCAGCCGGATGCTGCCAGCGGCACTGTCGATCTTCACCAGGCCGCGCAGGTTGCTCACATCGCCCTGCAGGATGATGTCGGGCGCGAGCTTGGGGGTATTGGCCGGCGTCTGCGCGATGTAAAGCGGATCAAGCGGGTCGTACTTGCTCTCCACCAGGATGCGCGGCTTGGCCGCCGTGACTGCGATCCCTTGGGAGTCGACGGTGCTCGCTGCCGTGAAGACCTGAAACGCCGCGCCCGCGGCTGGCCCATTCACGCGGTTGATGTCCGCGCTACTGGCGACGTCCACGCTGTTGAAGTACACCTTGCCGCCCTCGTCCGGCGGAATCGTAAGGTTCTTCAACACCAGGAAGCTCGGCCCGTTGTTGGTGATCTTGATCTCGGCGTCGCCCGGCGCGTCCAGCTTGCCGCCGCCGCGCAGCCGGTCGCCATGCACATAAATGTTGCCCAGTTGCGCCAATGCGTCGCTGATGGTCAGGTACTTGGCGACGGGGCCACCGGCAGACACATCGCTCAGGCTGTTGACGTCGATGCCGGCAATCTGGGTGGTCAGGCTGCCGACACGGGTGTCGATTGAGGTGATCTCGGTGTTGTTGCTGCTGATCGTGCTGCTGTTGGTCGCGATCGTGGTGGTGTTGTTGGTCTTGGTCTGGTTGTTGCTGGCGATCGTGTTGATGTGGTTGGCGATGGTCTGATTGTTGGCGTTGATCTGGTTTTGCAACAAAGCGCGTCCGGAGTCGTTTGCAGGGAGGGCATTGAGTTGGCCCAGCAGGGCTGTGTTGCTGTTGGTCAGCGTCGTGTTGCTGTTGCTCAGTGTTGTGTTCTGGCTTGTCAGCGTGGTGTTGTTGCCATTGAGCGTGGCGTTCTGGTTTGTCAGCCCGGTGTTGGTTGTCTGCAGCTCCGTCTTCTGGGTCGTCAGACTGGTCTTGGTCGCGTTCATCCCGTTGATGGCATCCTGCGCCGCCTGTCTCTCGCTGATGCTGGCCACGCCGGTAAAGCCGCCCTGGGCATCCGCCACATAGTTGATGTCCTGGAGCTTGCGCTGCAGGAAGCGAATTTCCGACCGGTAGGCCGCCACCGCGATGCTGGCATCGGCGGCCGAGTTATCCACCGTGTATTGCCGGATCAGCTCATTGAGGTCGTCGATGCGGTCCAGAATATCCTTGGCCACCGACTTGAACGTGGTGCGGGTGATGGAGATGCCGTCGGTCTGCCTGACCGGCTGGCCATCCAGCCCGATCTCCAATTTCTGTTTGCGGTGGATTCCGACACGGACGTCGCCATTGACAGCGACGTCGGACGCCTGGTCTTGGATCGAGCGCCCGGTACGGGTCTCGAACGACACGTCGCCGCCACCGAACGCGTTGCTCACCGCGCTGGCAACTGCTGCCAGCGCCTCCCGGTAGATGTCCTTGCCGATGCCCACGCCGGATGCGCTGGCAGCGCCCTTCTCGGCGTACAACTTGATGTCGCGCACGGCACCGATGTCGGCCCCAGCGCCGATCGTGATATTGCTGCGCGTCACGATCACGGCATCCGCCACCGGATTGCGGTTCACCGGAATCGCCGTATTGTTGTAGACGTCGGTGCGCGCGACCGCGTTGATGGCGTTCGCCTGGTCTGCGCTGTTGGCACCCGCCGAGATGCGGATGTCGCGCATCGACTCGATTTTCGACGCGCCGATGGTCACTGTGTTGACGCCCTGGAAGCGCGACACGCTGTCACCAGCCGGTGCCACGCCGACCGCGCCGTAGACGTCCACTGCCGTCTGGGTCGACACGTCGGCAATCGAACGCGCACCCATGGCCAGGTCGCCGACGCTGAACAGATCTGTGTTGTCCTGCACCTGCACGGTCGCATTGTTCGCATCTGCCAGAACAACAGATTTCCCGCTGGCGGCCGATATCGCGCCGCCGGATGCCATCTTGACCCGGTCGCGCGCGGTCACGTCGTTCCAGGCGTCGATATTGAATACGCCCGGGCTGCCGACGCTGCCAGTCTGATGCAGCGTGGTGCCAGCGCCGATGCTGGCAACTGCATGGGTCGTGACCAGAGACGTGCTGCCCGCCGCCGGCACGTCGGCGAGACCGCCGGAGTTGGAGTTCACGTTCCAGGCTGGAATATTCTGGTTCAAGCCGGGAATCGTGGTACCGGCAGGCACGAGTTTGCGCACCAGGTTGCTGGCCTGCACGGTGATGTTATCGGCCTCGACCCAGCCAGTGGGCCCAACCCAGGCTTCGGAACGTGAGATCACGCCATTGGTCGCCGTGGCGCCGCTGACGCCGATCAGCGATGCATTGGTGCTGTCGATCCAGCTGTTGAAGTTTGCCGTGTGGCTGGCCGAGATCAACAACGTACCGACATCGATCTTGCGGGCGTTGCCGACGGTGTTGTTGCCACTGCCGGTTCGGGCATAGGTCTCGCTGCTGTTGAAGGTGGAGGCCTCGGAGAATGGCGCTGACACCACACCGCCGCTACCGGCCTGCGCCCACGCATAGTTGCTGTCGGCCCCGCCTGCCAGCACCTGCAGGGTTGCAGCGCTGAGCTTGACGTTGGCACCGAGCAATGCCTGCGTCGTGGTCAACGAATTGGCGCGTGCGTAGTCCGCACCAGCGGCAATGAAGCCAGCCGAGAAGCCCAGTCCGGAGGCTGTCTGCTGCGACCGGTTGTCGGCCTGCACGGTGGCAAGCCCGGTCACCGTGACGGTTGTCCCGTCGCCGATCTGCGCGCTGGTGGTGCCGCTGCTGCTTGCCACTGCCTCGGTAGCATTGATGCCGAACAGCAGGCCGCCAGAGGCGCCGGTAGCCTTTGCCAATGTGGTTGGTCCGGCACCCACGACACGGCGCGCCTGAATGTCCAGCGCGGCGGCAGTGACCGTGTTGTTGCTGCCCAGCTTTGCCTCGACCAGGGCGCTGGAACGGGCGTTGGCCAGCGACGCACCGACCGCGCCAGCGCCGATGTTGATGCCCAGCGCGGCCGCCTCGGTACGCGGCGTCGAGGTGGCTTGCACATCCACCGCGCCTTGGGCGACGATCTTCGCACCGTCAGACGTGAAGGCCTGCACCCTGGCGCCAGCGGTCGCCCTGGCGTCCGCCCCGGAGCCGGCCAGAATGCCCGCTGTGCCCGCTGTGGCGCTGGCATAGGCGACTGACTCGTCGCTGGCGAGCACCGCCACGCTATTGACGGTGCTGGGTGGCGCAAGGCCAATCTCGACTCCCGCACCGAGCCAGGCCACCGTCTCGCCATTGAACTCGGAACGCGCCACCGACGCGCCGATGGCGATGGCACCCACCGACGCACCAAAAGTCTCAGCACGGGCGGTATGGTTGGTGCGGGCCTGTACCGTAACCGCATCGGCGCGCAGCACCCTGGCGCTGGACGACAGCGACGCACGCGTGCTGCTGCGGTCGTCAATGACGGCCACCGCTGCCGACACACCCACCACGCCGCCGGCACCCGCCACCGAACGCACCTGTGCACCGCCAAGGTCCAGATTGACGGCTTGCGCGTTGACCAGCACGTCGTCGCCGGCATCCACCGTGGTGTCGTCGCCGACAAAGGCCTCGCTGGTCGCCTTGGTAGTCGCCACCCCGAAAGCGCCGCCGATACCCACAAAACCGCCCGCCGCGCCGGCCACGTTCATTCTCAGCCGCAGCCGGTCGGTGGCGGTGACAGAGACATCGCCGCCGGCCACGATCTGGCTGTTGCGGCCTACAAAGGCGCGGGTCTTGTCCAGCGAAGCGGTCGCCGACTCGTTCATGTCGCTTGCCACACCCAGAGACGCCACGCGCCCGGATACCTCGGTCCTGGTTCCCCGCACATGTTCGGAATCGCCCAGGCTGCCGGTCACCTTGTCCTGCTTGACCTTGGAGTCCGCGAAACTGGCGGTATTGCTGTTGGAATCCGTGTCGCGCAGGCTGGCCTGCGAATCGGCGTCCAGGCTGGCGCCGATGCTGACCACCGATACCGCGCCGGCGATACCGACCGACAGGCCACCGGCAGCGGCCACCGCAGCCGACTCCACATCCTTGGTGGATGTGGCCGACACGTTGACATCGCGCCCGGCCTTGACCAGCGCGTTCTGCCCGATCTGCGCCGTGGTGGTGGTACGTACGATATTAACCTCGGCGGTGGCGCCGACCCCGGCAAAACCGCCGAGGGCCACGGTTCCACCGCCACCACGCAGGGTGACCGTGTCAACGGCGCGCACCAGCACATCCTGCTGGGCACCGGTGGCGGTCTGGTTGACACGCGCAAAGTTGCCGATGGCGGCCTGGGTTGTCGAGGTGACGAGCTTGACGCCCACTGCACCGGCCACGCCGGCGATGCCACCGGCCGCGCCGCTGACGGTGGCGCTGGTGATGTTTTCCCGCGCTACTGCAGCAACCTCTATCGTGCCGCTCGCGTCGAGCACCGCAGCCGAGCCGACATCGGTCGCGTCTTCCACATACGCGCGGGTCGTGTTGTTGATCACGGCAACGGTGACCGCGGCACTGACACCGGCCACACCCCCACCGGCACCGCTGACGGCGTACACATCGATGGCGGTAGCCTGGTCGGCGATCACGCGCAGGTCGCCGGTGGCGCTGATGGTGGCGCCCCGGGCCACCTTGGCCGTGGTCTCGTTGCGCACCACGTCCACTGCCACCGCCGCGCCAACACCGGCCACGCCGCCGACCGAGGCGTTCACCACGATGTCGAAAATATCCTCGCGCGCCAGCGCCTTGACCTCGACATTGCGCGCGTTCACATCCGCGTCGCCAATCGTTGCCGAGGTCTTCTTGAGCACCACCCCGGCGTTGACGGCACCGCTCACGGCCACCGCGCCAGCCCCGGCGACCGTGCCCACCGCCTGCACCAGCAGCGTGTTGTCTGCCGCCCGCACCCGGACCGAGCGGTCTGCGCCACCAGCCACAGTATTGATGCGCGCACCGTCCTTGATCGCCGCCTCGGTCTGCGTAATGACGACATTGGCGACGGCGGCACCGGTCACCGCAGCAGCTCCGGCACCCGCGATGCCGATGGTCGCCGAGACGATTTTTTCGTCGCCGAGAGCCACCACCGACAAGCCCTTGGCGCCAATGTCACGGCCACGGCTACCCAAGGCGCCGCCGGCGCTTTGCCCCGACTTGCTGCCGATGCTTTGCGAAGCCGGATTGATGACCGTGGTGTTGCCACCAACATTCACGTTGAAGCTCAGGCCGCCGTTGACATTACCATCGGCGACACCGTCGCGGTCAATGTCCAGGTTGCCGTTGGCACCGGATGCGAGCGGCGCAATCGCCCCGGGGGTGGAGTCGTTGGTGGTGCCGTTGAAGATGTCCACGCCAACCGCATTGCCACGCGCGTTGACGGTAGAGTTCTCCGACACATAGGCTCTGGTCTGGCTGGACAGCACATTCGCTGCCACGTTCAGGCCCACGCCCGCCGCGCCCGCGCCATTGCCCACTACCGACATGCCCACGATCAGCGAGGCGTCAGATGCCAACAAGCGCACGTTGCCATCCGAGTCCACCGTCGCCCCGCTGGTCTTGTTGCTGTCGTTGCGGTTCGCGCCTATAAAGGCCTCGGTGCTGTTGGAAACCACGTTGGCAGAAGCCACTGCGCCCACTGCCGCCGCACCCGCGCCACGGATGGAGATGCCGCCGCCGATCAGGGTCTGCGACGACTCGGCAGAGACTTCCACATCGGTGTCGGCGGTCACGTCGGCACCGCGTGCAATGTAGGCTCTGGTATTTTTGATCAACGTATTGGCATTGAGCACGCCACCCACTGCCGCTGCGCCGGCTGCACTGCCACTGGCGGCAACCGTGACCAGATTGCTGTTGCTGTCGGCGGTGACTGCGACCGACTGCGTGTTGCTGGTGCTGCGTTTGTTGACCTGGGCCGCACCCACATAGGCCGCTGTGTCCGAGGACACGACATTCACGACGATGGAGCCGGACACCGCAGCCGCCCCGGCACCGCTACCCGTCAACCCGACGTTGAACACGTTCTCACTGGTGCTGGCGGAGACCTCGGTGACACGGTCGGCGTCCACCATGGCGCCGTTGGCAACAAAGGCTTCCGCCGAATTGCGCACCAGCGCCACGCCCAGAGAACCCGCCACACCGGCCGCGCCGCCACCGCCGCCCGCACCACCCGCCATGATGGCCTGGGTGCTGTCCGAGGCCTTCACCCGCACATCACGGCCAGCGCGTACGTCTGCGCTGAAACCGACAAATGCTTGGGTGTTGCGCAACGGAATCGGCGTGCTGCTGGCCATGTACCTGCCAACCGCCAATTTGCCGGCATTGGCGTCAAGCGTAGTTTTGGCCTCGCTGGCCTCGCTGGCGGTGCCTAGTTGGCCACCGACCGCACTCTTGGTGGTTTGGCCGTCCGCGTCGGACTGCGTCTGCCCACCGCCCAGCCCGCTCCTGGCCTCGCCATCGAGCAAGGAGCCGACCGACAGGATCGCAATTGCGCCTGCCACACCAGCGGCACCGCCGCCGGCGCCCGCTACCACGGCGGTGTTGACGAACTTCTCCGACATGGCAGTGACGGTCACGTCGTTGCTGGCACTGACAACCGCGCCTTCCCCGATGTAGGCCGAGGTGGTGTTGAGGACGATGGTTCCGACCAGGCTGGCGCCCACACCGGCGGCACCACCACCGGCACCGGCACCGGCCAGACCCACCGTCACGATGCGGTCGGTTGCGGCCACACGCACGTTCTGGCCGACGGCGTCCTGGTTCACCCGCGCAAAATCGCCAATGCCAGCTTCAGTCCTGGACACCACCACCTGCAGGCCGACCGAACCCGCCACACCGGCCGCACCGCCACCGGCACCGGCGACGGTGGCACTGTTGAGGTTCTCGGTAGAGAGCGCCAGCACATCGGTATCACCCGACGCGTTGGTGCTGGCGTAGTTGCCAATACGCGCCGCGGTGGTGCTGGCATTGACACCAATCGACAAGGACACCCCAACCCCGGCGGCGCCACCGCCGGCACCGGCACCGGTGATCAGCCAGGAGGTGGCGAAGTCCTCGGCGCGCAGGTTCAAACCGCCGCCGCTGACATTTACAGTGGCCCGGTCCGCCGACGACGTACCATCTTCTATCAGCGCCTCGGTCCGGTTGGCCACGGCCACACCGCCGACCGCCCCGCCCACGCCGACGCTGCCACCACCGGCGAAACCGGCGGTGGTCGAAAACGTCAGCGTCGACGAGGTGGCACCGAGTTGCACCGCAGACTTTGCATTCACCAGCGAACCGCGGCCAATCGTTGCGCGGGTGGTTTTTGCCACCACCGCGAAATTGCCGGCAGCACCGACCCCGACGGTTCCACCACCAGCAGCGGCGCCCGCGGTGTTGATCAGCAAGGTCTCGTCGATCGCCTTCACGCGCACCTGCTGCTGCGCCGATGCGGCTGTATTGGTTTCGTTGACCTTGACGCCGCGGCCGATGGCGGCCTCGGCCGTGCTGGCGATCACGTTCGCCGACACGGTGGCGGCAACACCCACCGTTCCGCCACCGGCACCGCCCACCACGGTGGTGATCAGCGTCTCGCGGTTGTAGGCGGTGACCGACAGGCCCCTGGCGTTTTCCTTGCGCCGGGCCGTCAGCTCGGCCGGCGTGACCGGGGTGTCAGACTGCTGCACGATCACCGTCTCGCCGCTGTAAACACTGGCAGCGTCGCGGTTGCCGCGTGCATTCACCACCGCGTCGTCATTGACAGAGGCCCTGGTGTTGCCAATCAGCGTGGCCACCGCCAGCGACGCGCCTACCCCCGCAGTCCCGCCAGCGGCCACAGCCCCGGCGGTCAGGATGGCACGCACCTCGTCCTCGGCGTTGACCAGCACGTTGCCGTCGGAATCCACCCGCGCCGCCTTGCCGATATATGCCTGTACATCATTTTTGACAATGCCCAGCGACACGGCGCCACCGACACCCACAGTGCCGCCGCCGGCAAAACCAGCGGCCACGGATACCACCGACTGGCTCGACGCAGCATTGGCAGAAACCGCCTTTACCGCGTTCACCTGCGCCACCTGGCCGTCCACGGCTACGTCGTCGGCCACGAATGCCCTGACCGTCTTGGCCAGCACCGATGTGTCAATCGCCGCGCCCACACCGACCTTGCCA
>Ga0209591_10005176_pt1 | contig 14620 bp, 6 predicted proteins | sample MAT01_FD_187207 | JGI IMG/M metagenome (GOLD analysis project Ga0209591, IMG submission 187207) | Freshwater microbial communities from Lake Fryxell liftoff mats and glacier meltwater in Antarctica - MAT-01 (SPAdes) (version 2) | ecosystem: Environmental > Aquatic > Freshwater > Ice > Liftoff... | reverse complement strand
TGAGTGGGCGGCGCGTGCCAGCAGATCGGCCAGGATCTTGTCCGCGCCGGCGGCCAGCAATCGCTCGGCGAGTGCGACACCGATCGCATCAGCGTCGGCCAGCGCGCCACGCTCGACTGCGGCGATGCGCTGTATGCCGTCAGGTGAAGCGACGAATCCGCTGATCGATAAGCGATCCCCCTCAACGGTGGCGGTCGCCCCGAGCGGCACATCGCAACTGGCCGATAAACGCCGGCCAAATGCGCGCTCAGCGTCGACCATGGCATTAGTCGCAGTGTTGACGAGCGGTGCAAGTCGTTGTGCCACGTCCGTCCGCAACGACGCATACTCAATGCCAAGTGCGCCTTGGCCGAGCGCCGGAATATAGCGGCCGGTGTCGAGCGTGGCGCGTATGCGTTCGCCAAATCCGAGCCGCTTTAACCCGGCCGCAGCGAGGATCACCGCGTCAAATTCGCCTTCGTCGAGTTTACGTAGCCGTGTATTGACGTTGCCGCGCAGCGGCGCAATGTTGAGCCTCGGATGAAAGTGGCGAATCTGGCTTTCGCGGCGCAAGCTCGACGTACCGACAATCGCGCCGGCTGGCAGCTCGTCGAGGCTGGCGTAGCGGCTGGAGACAAACGCGTCTCGAATATCCTCGCGCTGGCCGACGGTGGCCAACGCAAAACCCGTCGGCAACACCATCGGCACATCTTTCATCGAATGCACGGCAATGTCGGCGCGGCCCTGCTCGATCGCGACTTCCAATTCTTTGATAAACAGGCCCTTGCCACCAATTTGCGCCAGCGGCTTGTCGAGGATTTGATCGCCGCGCGTGGTCATACCGATGATCGTGACGTCAAGCCCCATATGAAATGACCGCAACTGCGCAGCGGTCCATTCGCTTTGCACCATGGCGAGCGGACTCTCGCGGGAGGCAATACGCAGGCTGTCGGTGGTCATGGTTGGATGTGGCGCTTTGATTAGATAAGTAGGACGGCAGCGTTGCCGATCATGAAGCGAGATACCAAGAGCTGACGGGAAAGCGCTTAGACCAACATTTCAAACCCTAATATCGGCGGGCATCTTGGGGCTAAAACGGCTGAAAAAGCACGTCCCTAGGCGAGTTTGTGTTTTTTCTGCGTTTATCGGTATCCTCATCAATGGCAATTTGGGCGCCAGATGTTGGCAGATTTCGGACCAAAATGTTAGCACGCAGGACCCGTCCTCCCCAGCGTGAATGTTGCCATGTTGCACTGCGGTAGAATCAATGCACGAATGCAATCTTGCATAAATATAGGTAGCACCCTCGATGGCTCCAAACGCTCAACTGCTCGCCGCCCGGCCAACCGCAGACCGGCCCGTCACCGCGTCGAACGACGGCACACTACTCGAATCTAGCACGCCCCGCCTGCGTGAGATTCCGTATAACTACACCTCTTTTTCCGACCGCGAGATTGTCATCCGCCTGCTCGGGCCAGATGCATGGGACACGCTGAATCAACTGCGCAACCAACGCAAGACCGGCCGCAGCGCACGCATGCTCTACGAGGTGCTTGGTGATATCTGGGTGGTTGAACGCAACCCGTACCTGCAGGACGATCTACTCGACAACCCCAAGCGCCGCGCGATGTTGATCGAAGCGATGCGCCATCGCCTTGGTGAAATCGAAAAACGGCGCGCCACCGATAACAGCACCGATCAGCTCGGTGCCGACGCCGGCGCTGCTGCTGATGTTGGCGTCAAGTCGCGACAGGTGGCGACACTGCTAGAGCGCGCCTACGCCGCAGTGGCCCGCTTCGAGACCGAGTTTCGCGATACTTGGGATTTGCGTAAGAAAGTCGAACGGCGTTTGGCGAAAGTCACGCGGCGCGACAACATTGCTTTTGACGGGCTGGCACGCGTCTCGCACGTCACCGACGCGACCGACTGGCGCGTCGAATACCCGTTTGTGGTGGTCTATCCGGACACCGAAGAAGAAGTTGCGCCGCTGGTTCGGGCGCTGATTGAGCTGAAGTTGACCATCATCCCGCGCGGCGGCGGCACGGGTTACACGGGCGGTGCCATTCCGCTCACCAAGATGTCAGCCATCATCAATACGGAAAAGCTCGACACGCTCGGCGCGGTTGAGCGTATCGCACTGCCCGGCGTCGATGACGCCGTCGCCACCATCCGCTGCGGTGCCGGCGTGGTGACCAAGCGCGCCATGGAAGTGGCGGAAAGTGCGGGCCTGGTGTGGGCATGCGACCCGACATCGGCAGACGCCTCGTGCATCGGCGGCAATATCTCGATGAATGCTGGCGGCAAGAAAGCGGTGCTGTGGGGTACCGCACTCGACAACCTCGCTTCGTGGAGGATGGTCACACCAGACGGTTTGTGGATGGAAGTCGAACGGCTGGAGCACAACCTTGGCAAGATCCACGATATCCCGGTCGCTAAATTCAAAGTGACAACGTTCGACGAGAGCGGCCGCAATATTAAGGCGCAAAAAACACTCACCATTCCGGGACCGTCATTTCGCAAAACCGGGCTCGGCAAGGACGTCACCGACAAATTTTTGTCCGGCTTACCCGGTATCCAGAAAGAAGGCTGCGACGGCATCATTACTTCCGGTCGCTTCATTCTGCACCGCATGCCCAAGCACATCCGCACGGTGTGTCTGGAGTTTTTCGGGCAGGTCAAGGAAGCCGTGCCGTCGATTGTCGAGATCAAGGACTTCATCGACGCTCATCCGCACGCGGTGCTGGCGGGACTCGAGCACCTCGACGAGCGTTATCTAAAAGCGGTCGGTTACGCGACCAAGTCACGCCGCGGCCAGCGGCCGAAGATGGTGCTAATCGGCGACATTGTGTCGGACGACGAAAACGCCGTCATGGAGGCGGCCAGCCAAGTCGTCAGGCTGGCCAACGCGCGCCATGGCGAAGGCTTTATCGCCGTCAACGCCGACGCACGCAAAAAATTCTGGCTCGACCGGGCGCGCACCGCGGCCATCGCCAAACATACCAACGCCTTCAAGATCAACGAAGACGTGGTGATTCCATTGGATCGACTCGGCGACTACTCGGAAGGAATCGAGCGCATCAACATCGAGCTGTCGCTGAAAAACAAGATCCGTTTGCTTGACCGTTTGTCCGACTTTGTGTCGGGTAGATTGCCGCTCGATCTTGAAGACGAAAACATCGCCCACGACGAAATCATCGGCACCCGCGTCGATGACGCGCACCAACTTTTCGCCGACGTCCGCGGTCGCTGGCAGTTCTATCTCGATAATCTCGATGCGCCGTTGTCGAAGTTACCCATCAAAGACGCCAGTCACGCAGCCGACCTGAGCATCGCCAACATCACCACGGTTTTTCAGGCGCTGCAGAGTTACAACCTGCGCGCTTCATGGAAAACCGAACTGCGCGCGCCATTGCATGACATCTTCGGTGGCCGCATGTTTGCCAGCGTGGTCAAGCGACTCGATGCGATTCACAAAGAGGTACTGCATTCGCGCGTGTTCATCGCGCTACACATGCACGCTGGTGACGGTAACGTGCACACCAATATCCCGGTGAATTCGGACGACTACGGCATGTTGCAAGAAGCCAACCAGTCGGTCGCGCGCATCATGGCATTTGCACGCCAGCTCAATGGTGTGATTTCCGGCGAACACGGAATTGGCATCACCAAGCTGGAGTTCCTGACTGACGAGGAGATGAAGCCGTTTCTCGACTATAAGCAACAGGTCGATCCGCAGGGGCGTTTCAATGCCGGCAAGTTGATGCCCGGCGGCAATCTGCACCGCGCCTATACGCCTTCGTTTGGGCTGCTCGGTGCCGAGTCGTTGATTCTCGAACAGTCCGACATCGGTGCGATTGCCGATTCGATCAAAGATTGCTTGCGTTGCGGTAAATGCAAACCAGTGTGCGCCACGCACGTGCCGCGCGCCAACCTGCTCTACAGCCCGCGCAACAAAATCCTTGGCACCTCGTTGTTGATCGAGGCCTTTCTGTACGAAGAGCAGACGCGGCGCGGGGTTTCGCTGCGACACTTCGACGAGTTCTCGGATGTAGCCGACCACTGCACCGTGTGCCACAAGTGTGAGAACCCGTGTCCGGTTGATATCGACTTTGGCAATGTTTCAATCGCCATGCGTAATCTGTTGCGCAAAGAGGGCAAGAAAAAATTTAACCCCGGTACCGCCGCCTCGATGTTCTATCTGAACGCCACCGACCCCGCCACCATCAAACTCACCAAGACGTTGATGATCGACTGGGGCTTCAAAGTTCAGCGGGCGGCGCACGCCATCGCCAAGAAATTCATGCTGCCGCAAATGCAGACCAAGCGGCCACCCGCCACTGTCGGCAAGCCCACTATCAAAGCGCAGGTGATTCATTTCATCAACAAGCCGATGCCGGGCGGATTACCGAAGAAAACCGCGCGTGCGTTGTTGGATGTTGAGGACAACAAGATCGTGCCGGTAATTCGTGACGCCGCCCGCACCACGGTGGATACCGAAGCGGTGTTTTACTTCCCCGGCTGCGGCTCAGAGCGATTGTTCGGTCAAGTCGGTTTGGCGACGCAGGCGATGCTGTATCACGTCGGCGTACAAACAGTGCTGCCGCCCGGCTACTTGTGTTGCGGATATCCGCAGACCGCGTCCGGCAACGCCGACAAGGGGCAGGAGATCATCACCGACAATCGTGTGCTATTCCATCGGCTTGCCAACACGCTCAACTACCTCGATATCAAGACGGTGCTGGTCTCGTGCGGCACTTGCATGGATCAATTGCAGAAGTATGAATTCGAGAAAATCTTCCCCGGCTGCCGTTTGCTCGACATCCACGAGTACCTGCTCGAAAAAGGCATGAAAATCGATAGCGTGACCGGGGTGCGCTACATGTACCACGACCCGTGCCACAGCCCGATGAAAACCTACCAGCCGATGAAGGTGGTCGCGGAATTGCTGGGCGACAACAAGGTCGAGGAAAACACCCGCTGCTGCGGCGAAGCCGGCACTCTGGCGGTGACCAGGCCCGACATATCGACGCAGGTACGCTTTCGCAAGGAAGAGGAAATGAAAAAGGGTGCCGATAAATTGCGCGCGGATGGATTTGGCGGACCGGTCAAGGTGCTCACTTCATGTCCATCTTGCTTGCAGGGTTTGTCGCGCTTTGACGACGATAGCGGCACCACCGCTGACTACATCGTCGTCGAAATCGCCAAGCACGTGTTGGGACCGAATTGGATGCGTGAATTTGTGGATAAGGCCAACAACGGCGGGATTGAGAGAGTGCTTTTGTGACCGGTCTCTCCCCGCCGTTCCCCTCTCTCCCGGCCTCTCTCCCGCGGGCGGGCGAGAGGAGGAGCATGATTTTGGCTGCACCAAAATGATTGTGGTGGGCGGGATTGAACGCGTGTTCTTGTAGGAGCGTGCCGGCAGCTTAGGCGGTCGGCGAAAAGTTCCCTAACGCCGATTAAGATTTTGCGCAAAATCTGCTGCCTTTGCACGCGCTGGCGCGCTAGAATCGAGCCACTTTCCCAAGGGCGTTGACGATGGCTGATACCTACTTGAACTCACGACGAGCTCGGCTCGCCTCTGCGCTGCTGACACTCGGTCTGCTCGCTGGCTGCGCGGCCGTACATACGCCGCTGGAAGGTGCCAGGGCCGGCGCTCGGAGCGGTCTTGCAACTGCCCCCGCAAGTATGGCCGCCACCACCGTGCCGATGTCGTCGACATCCGCTAGCTGCGCAGCAATCGCATCCATGAGCGATGAGACGGCGGCAATTTCGCTTGGCATGAACGAGCAAATGCTCAATGCCATCAAAGAGGTTCGCCCGATCAACAACGCGGCGGTATGCGCGATGTCGTGGGAACAACGCAACGCGGCGATGCTCGACTATCGCAACAAATATCGCAACAAGAACAAAGCCAAGGCGCGCGCACCCGCCAGAGAGTACATGCTCACTTGGGACGCAGATGACTTGGGCAGGTTGCCAACCAGCACGCAGATCCTGAAGGCGGAATCTGTCCGTCGATCAATGCAGAGCGATCAAGCCGCTACACTTTCCACTGGTGCCGCGGCAAGCAAAGCGGCGGGCATCAGCAGCAGCCAATGGACCTTCCTCGGCCCGGGCAATGTCGGCGGTCGTATTCGCGCCATCGTATTTGACCCGCGCAACCCGTCACGATTTTTTATCGGTGCCGCTTCGGGTGGCATTTGGCTGACCATCAACGCCGGACAGTCCTACACCGCCATTGCAGATTTCATGGGCAATCTTGCCATCGGCTCATTAACGATTGATCCGTCGAATCCAAATGTCATGTACGCCGGGACTGGTGAAAGTTCCGCCGGCCTTGCTGGCATCGGTATGTTCAAAAGCACGGACGGCGGCCTCACCTGGAATTTCCTCAACTCGACCACCACCGACACCACGCTAAATCCGAGCGGCGCGGATTGGGTAACAGTGAATCGCATCGCCGTACACCCGACCAATTCGAATATCGTTCTCGCAGGCACCGGCTACACCACGGGTGCGCTGTTTCGCTCGGCCGACGCGGGCCAGACCTGGACGAAAGTGCGGAGCGAGTCGGCAGCCGACATACAGTTCGACCGACTCAACCCGGATCGCGTGCTCGCGGCGGGAGTGGCAGGCTACACCTATCTTTCCACCGATGCGGGCGCAACCTGGACCAACTCGCCGAAACTGTTTTCGAACGCGCTGCGCGGTCGCAGCGCGACCTCCCGTATTGAATTAGCGTGGGCGTTATCGCAAGCTGATCGCGTTTACGCTTCCGTGGACAATTCGGATCTGACGACAGGGTCTCGCGGAGAGATCTATCGTTCCGACGATGGCGGCACAACGTGGGCGCTAATGTCATCCCCCAAACACTTGGCGCAACAAGGCGATTACAACAACACCATCTGGGTTGATCCGTTCGACGCCAACTTGGTTGTGACCGGCGGCCTCGATCTCTATCGATCCACCAACGCCGGCGTATCCTTCGAGCGTATCAGCACCTGGCAGGCGGCCGGGCCAGGTTTGCCACAGCCGCATGCCGACCACCATGTCATCGTTTCTCCGCCGAACTACGGGCCGGCCAATCGAACCGTGTACTTTGGCAATGACGGTGGAATCGTTCGTTCCACGAATATCGACACGGCGGGCTCGAACGGCACCTCATCGTGGCAAAACTTGAACAATGAGCTCGGCATCACGCAGTTTTATGGCGGTGCCGGTCTGGCGGCGGCGGGCGGAAAGATCATCGGTGGCACGCAAGACAATGGCACGCTGCTGCGCGCCGCCGGCTCGACGGGCACCAATTGGTCGCGCATATTTGGAGGCGACGGCTTTTTCGTCGCCGTCGACCCTGTCAGCGACGCAACCACTTACGGCGAGCTTTACTGGGCAGCTGTGTTTCGCAACGGTAACTTCATCTGTACCGGTATCACCGAAGCGTACACAGACACCGGCAGCAACCCGGCATGCGGGGCGAACACAACTCAACAGGCCAACTTCAATTCACCGTTTATCCTTGACCCGAACAACCGGGACCGCATGCTGGTCGGTGCAAATTCGCTGTGGATAAGCAATAACGTACGCGTCGGCACGCCAACTTGGGCGGCCATCAAACCGCCGGTGACCAATCCAAATAGCACCCGCTACATCAACGCGATTGCCGTCGAGACCGGCAACTCCAACGTTATCTGGGTGGGGCATAACGCGTCAAATACAACGGGTCTGCCCACCCAAATCTTCAAGACCGTGAATGGCCTCAGCGCGAGCCCAACCTGGATTAACGTTGCCGGAACCGCTATGCCGACGTCCGCCGTCAATCGCATTACCGTTGACGCGGGCAACCCCAACCGAGTTTGGGTGGCATATTCTGGCTTTTCCACCAACCGCCTGTGGGTCACGGACGATGGTGGCACCAATTGGCGCAGTATTTCGAGCGGCTTGCCCGCAGTCACGATCCACGACGTGAAGCGTCATCCGCTCCAACAAAACTGGTTATACGTTGCTGCGGCCAACGGCGTTTTCACGTCGCAAAATAACGGCGAAAACTGGACGGCGGTCAACGATGGCCCGAACAGTGTGCGGGTACGCGAATTGTTCTGGTACGACAGCACGACACTTATCGCCGCCACCTATGGCCGCGGCATGTTCAGGACGACCGCCATCCCGGACATCAGCGTGATTGGATTCCAACCGGCGAACTATTCCGTGGCCGAAGGCGGCACCGTCACTTTGCTGGTACAGAGCACCGGACCATTAACCGGCCAAGCGAGCGTCAACTACACAACACAAGGCGGCACGGCAAGCAGCGGCGCTGATTTTGCGCCAACCAACGGCACACTGACTTGGCCGTCAGGTGACGGCTCGACACGCACCATCGTCGTACCAATTCTGCAGGACTCCATTCTTGAAGGTCCCGAGATATTCACCGTGGTCCTGAGCGGTGCTACCGGCAGCAGCGTTGGCGATAGCAAAGCGACGGTGACAATTGTCGATGACGAACCCGACGTATTCCCGCTCAACTGCACCATGCCAACCACCGGCTGGTCTAAACCCGCCGCGGCGGACACCACATGGGATGTCGCACGCGACAGCAGCTCGGAAGGCTCGTGCAGCTTGAAGTCGATCTCGCCGGGCGACTCTCCGCCCAACCTCTTCACCAAAAAATCACAGATTCAGTTTGTCGGCACATTCGTCGCAGGCACGATCACCTTTGATCGCCGCGTATCGAGTGAAGCCGGTTGGGACTGTTTCCGCTTCTCCATTGACGGCGTGCAACAGAGCGTTGGCAGCACCTGCACCGCAACACAGGGTGGGGCAGGTGCCGGTGGCATCGGTGCGTCGGGTGACGTGCCGTGGGGCCCCGTGAGTATTCCTGTTACCCCCGGGCAACGTACCCTTGTCTGGAGCTATGAGAAGGATGATTCGACCGCCACGGGCGACGATGCTGCGTGGATCGACCGACTCGTCATGCCGCTTGCCGGGCTCGCACAATCCTCGCTCACCGTTACGCGCAGTGGCAACGGCAGCGGCACAGTAACGTCATCTCCTGCTGGTATTGATTGCGGTGCTTCGTGCAGTGCGAGCTTTACCGGCTCCCCGGTGGTGACGCTGACGGCTGTCGCAGCGGGTGGTGCTTACTTTGCCGGTTGGACTGGATGCACGTCGGTGACGACGACGACATGTCAGGTAACGATGGACGCGGCGAAGTCGGTTACCGCAACATTTACCGCCACAGCGGCGTTACCACCACTGGCGAAGCGCGGCGGCCTTGATCTCGACGGCCAGGGCACAAGTGCACTGGTGGTGCGCGCGGCGACCAGCAACCAATTGCAGGCTGGCAGGCTCGTCAACAACACCTTTCAGTGGACAGCGATGTCGGACCCAGGTCCGGACTTCCGGTTGATCGCGGCAGTCGACTTTGCCGGCAACGGCAAATCTGATCTGCCGATGCTGCGCGACAATCCCGCCCTGCTGAATGCCAACGGTCAAGGTAGCGCGCAGTTCTGGCCGGACTTTGTCGGCACCACACCGGTGACGCTGCGTGATGTCAAGCCGGCATGGGACGTGCAGGCGGCCGGCGATCTGGATGGCGACGGCTTCGGCGACTTGGTATGGCGTTTCCGCGGCATGAGCCCGAATTTCGACGATCAAGGGGTATCGTTCATTTGGTTTAGTAACGGTAGCAGCGTCACACAGGTTCGTAAACGTGGCGGTGCACCACTAACGTGGACGTTGCTCGGCGCAGCCGACATCAACGCGGACGGAGCGGCCGACATGCTCTACATTAGCCCTGCCAACGCGATGCGAGTCCTAATGGCAACGCCGACGCGCACTTGCGCCAACTTGTCGGGAGGAACGATTCCAAGTGGCTTCGCGGCGCTTCGCTTCGCCGACTTCACCGGCGCGCGACGCGGCGACGTATTGATTCGCAACGCAACAACGGGGGAGGTGCGATTGATTCGCCTGAATGCCGCCGGGCTCACCTTGCCGCCGTACACCGGCAATCCCGATGACCCGATCGCGCCGTGTACCAGCTCTGCGTTGTCGGTCGAGCAGACGCTGTTCAATATTTCAGCGACGGCTGATCCGAGCTGGACCTACTTTGCCAGCGGTGATTTCAACGGCGACGGCATCTTTGACATCGTCTGGAAACGCCCCGACAACACGTTGGTGTTGTGGTTGATGAGCGCCAATGGCACCGCGCCTACGGTGATCACCAACGCCGGTGTCGCGCCATCAGGCGGCACTCCGCTATCGCTGCAATGACCTGCGATCTCTGCGACAGCCTCGGTGGCGAAGAACTATTTCGCGACGCGACGCTGCGCGTAGTTGCCGTCACCGGTGCCGAGGCCGCCTACCGCGGATTTTGCCGCGTGATATGGAACACACATGTGAAAGAACTCACCGATCTTTCGCGCGATGACCGCAATCGATTCATGGATGCCGTCTATCGCGTGGAGACCGCGCTGCGATCGTCGCTGGAGCCCGACAAAATGAATGTGGCGAGTCTCGGCAACATGACGCCGCACCTCCACTGGCACGTCATTCCGCGCTTCAAAGACGATGCCGCGTTCCCAAAACCAATCTGGGCCCACACAACTTCACAAGCAATTTCTTCCAAAATTGACGCTGCCGGCGCTACACTAGGCGACAGCACCGGATGGAAAGACGCAGTTCGCTTCGCATTGGGTGCAGATTGAGACATTGACGTTTCATTGGTCGGACCGGCACAGCGCGAAGGCGCTGGCTCAACCATCGCCCTGATGAAACGCCGCATTTGAGGAAGGTTGTATCAATGGCGATTCCCAGTTCGCCGATTTCCAAGCCTGGTTCGCTATTTTTCTTCGATGCGCGATCGTGCAAGGATTGGCTTAAAGTCGTTCCGCTGACCAATGTGCCACAGGCACAGCAGAAGCTGCTCGACGCGCTGCGGATTCTCAATCGCAGCCCGGACTTCGTGCCGCTTGAGCGACTCACGTGCCTTGAATTGTTGCGCGACAAGGTGGCGTATTTGCTCGGCGAACAACGGCTGCGTTATGTGGGCAAGAGTGTTCCATTGTCCAACACGGATATCGCCGGCTGGAATGTCTCCAACGCGTTGTTGACCGAAATGGAGTCGGGGTACCGCCGCTGTTATCAGGATGCGCAGGACGAATCTGCTGCACTGGGTGCGCACGCAGCACTCATTATTCAACGTATCGTCAGGTACATAGGCCTCGGCATGCTGATGTCCGGCTTCATCTACCGGCGGTTCGACCCGGCCCTGTGGATGCGTTTGCATCTGCAGTGGATCGAAGCGGAAACGCGCGGCGTGGCTGAGGTACGCGTGAAGGATTCGATCGGCACACTTGAGGGCTATTCGAGCGTTTCACAAGCCTATCTCGCCGTACTGCTTGGTCAGCTCGCGAATATTCACGAACTCGGCGCCAAGGAAATCAACTTTGTCGATGCGGTCTTGAAACGCTTTTCGCAAAAGGTGGTCATCGGCGACGTGAATCGCGCGGGCCAGCCCGACGCGCGGGGGCTCACGCTCGGCGTCGATTTGCTGTCAAACACCGGCGCACAGTTTTACACGCGCCCAGAAGTTGCCGAACATATTCGTTTTATTGATACCGCCGAGCTGTCGAGATCACTGCGGCGACGCGCGAAGAAACTGTCGGAGGGTGCCGAGCCCTCAACGGTTGATCTGCCGGCCGACTGGGCGCCAGCCGAAGCCTACGCGCAACTGTCCCGACTACATAAATTATGGTGTGAAGGTAACGGCCATCGTCCGATTGCATCAGCGCCTGCCGACGCCGAGGCCATCGTCGCCTTCGGCATCGCCGAGACACACTTCTTTTTGTCCGGCGACCTGTTCGAGCAGCCGGGCGTCAGGCGCGAGCTGACGCGGCAGGAGATGGGTGATATCGCCATGTTCGGGCGCGTCTCAGAGTCGACCATCCGCGCACGCTACGCTGAGTTCAACTATGGGTCGGAAACGTGGCCGGTGGTGGACGAGAGTCGTGGCCAGCTGCGCGTCATCCGTCCGGCCAACAGCGCCCGCGGCGTGGCTATCGGCAAGCTGGTCGGCGTCAGGCTGGGGAAAACGGGCGAGTTCTATCTGAGCGTTGTTCGCGAGCTGGTTGAAGAAACGTCCGGCCTCTTCACGGTAACGCTCGGCATCCTGCCCGGCAAGCCGGAGGCGATTTCAGTTCGATTGGCCGACAACAAGACGCGTACCGCCACTTACACGCAAGGCTTCCGTCTTCCGCCGACGGAGGGGTTGGCGACGACCGAGACGCTCATCATCCCGGCGCGGTTGGCGCAGCGCGGGCGCGGCATTGATGTCTTTCATCAGGGGCACGGCAGCGCCAAGCAGGTTACGGTGAGCGATTTTAACGAGCGCGGTGACGACTTTGATCGGGTCATCATCACCGGGTAGCGCGCGCTGGTCGCCATGTAAGTTTTTGTCGATGCGGGTGACCAAATATGCTGACATCCACTTCGCCGCGATGCGCGTATGTTGTTGACTGATGACTTTTTTGATCTGTTGATCAGGAACGGACGCCCTATGAAAATCGCACTGCTGACTATTTTCCTTGCCTTTGCCTTCCCGGCTGCCACCGCCCGCGCGCAGGCCTTCGACCATACTCACGCCGCGTTCTCGGCATTACTCAAGAAACATGTCGTGGTGATTGACGGCGGCAAGGCATCGCAGGTTCGGTATACCGAATTAACCAAGGATCGCGCCGCCTTAAACAACTATTTGGCTAGCCTCGCCACCGTGAAGGAGGCGGAATTCAACGCTTGGTCGTCAGCGCAACGTCTCGCCTTTCTGGTCAACGCCTACAACGCAGCGACGCTGGAACTGATCGTTCAACACTATCCGGTCAAGTCGATCAAGGATATCGGCGGCGTGTTCGACAACCGCTGGAAACGCAAATTTATCAAGCTGTTCGGGCGCGAGGTGTCGCTCGACATGATCGAGCACGACACGCTTCGCAAAGTCGGCGTATACAACGAAGTGCGGGTGCACTATGCGGTCAATTGCGCCGCCATCGGCTGCCCTGCGCTGCGCGAGGAAGCGTTCGTCGCCGACCGGCTAGAGAAGCAGCTTGAGGAACAGGCCCTGCGTTTTTTGTCAGACCGTTCGCGCAACCGCTTTGTCAACGGCAAGCTCGAGGTATCCATGATCTTCAAGTGGTTCGCTGAAGACTGGGAGCGCGGCTACAGCGGGTTTGACAGCCGCTCGGTGGCAATCAAATCGCGCGAAGAGTATTTCAGTCGCTACGCCAATGTACTCACCGACACGGCGGCGGATCGGCAGCTGATTGGTGCCGGAAAGTTTTCTATCAGCCACCTTGACTACGATTGGTCAATCAACGACAAGAAATGAAACTCGCCATTTGACGGCTTGTTTCGGCACTTTTTGCCTCAAAGTGCGCTCTACTGCTGGGGTTTGCCCGGCGGCCTGAATGTCGATTTCAGCACGCCCGATTCTGCAAAGCCGGCGCTGGCGGCGAAAGCGGTGCTGCCAATGGCTACAATAGTCCAATGTCACTGGTCATCATCATTCCCGCACTCAACGAGGCGCACAACATCGGCAACACCCTCGGGCCACTGCAAGCCATGCGCGCGCGTGGTGTCCGGGTGATCGTGGTCGACGGCGGCAGTATCGACGCCACCGCCACTCTCGCTGCCCCCATGGCGGATCTGGTGATGCCCAGCGCAAAGGGGCGGTCTATACAGATGAACGCCGGTGCTAGCGCCAGCACTGACGACTGGTTACTTTTCTTGCACGCAGATTCCGTTCTGCCGCCCGATGCGGATCTGCACATCGCCACCGCAATCGCTGGCGGTAAATGCTGGGGGCGGTTTGACATTCGCATTACCGGCAGCCACTTCATGTTTGCCGTGATCAGCTGGTTCATGAACCATCGTTCACGCCTGACCGGCATCGCGACCGGCGACCAAGGGCTGTTCATGACACGGCGCGCCTACGAGGCGGTCGATGGTTTTCCAGTGCAATCGCTGATGGAGGATGTCGAGATGTGCAAACGACTCAAGGGCGCGCACATGGCGGGGCCGGCGTTGCTTGCCGAGCGCATCACGACTTCCGGGCGCCGGTGGCAGCAGTACGGCGTCTGGCGCACTATCTTGCTGATGTGGCGGCTGCGCTTTCAGTACTGGCGCGGCACGCCGGCGGCCGAACTCCACGCTGCCTACTATGGGAAGTAGTGTGCCAACCAAAACCTGTATCGTGATATTCGCCAAAGCGCCGGTCCCGGGCGAGACCAAGACGCGACTGATTCCGGCCATCGGTGCGGAACACGCGGCCATGCTGCACGCGGCACTAGTCGAGCGCGCGCTTGGGACTGCAGCAGCTACCGGACACGACGTCGAGCTGCGTTGCGCACCCGATGCCGCGCACAGTTTCTTCCAAGAATGCGTAGAGGATTTCGACTGTACGCTAAGTGCACAGGGCGACGGCGACCTCGGCGTTCGCATGCTCGCGGCGATGGAAGATGTGCTTGCAGACTTTGATTTTGTCGTGATCGTCGGTGCTGACTGCCCGTCGGTCACGCCGAAACACATCCAGCAGGCGATCGCAGCGCTCGTAGAACACGATGTCGCGCTGATCCCCGCCGAGGATGGCGGCTAC
>Ga0209591_10005171_pt1 | contig 14624 bp, 7 predicted proteins | sample MAT01_FD_187207 | JGI IMG/M metagenome (GOLD analysis project Ga0209591, IMG submission 187207) | Freshwater microbial communities from Lake Fryxell liftoff mats and glacier meltwater in Antarctica - MAT-01 (SPAdes) (version 2) | ecosystem: Environmental > Aquatic > Freshwater > Ice > Liftoff... | reverse complement strand
TCGCCGGCATGCCGGCTCCCACAGATTGCGCAGCTGGCGATGGCCGCAATTGTTGGAGCTGTCATGGCAGCACTTGTGGGAGCTGCCATGGCAGCGACGGGAGTCGCGGCAGTAGCGCAGGGTGCCGTCGCCGGCATGCCGGCTCCCACAGATTGCGCGGCTGGCGATGGCAGCAATTATGGGAGCTGTAATGGCAGCCCTTGTGGGAGTTGCCATGGCAGCAATTGTGGGAGCTGCCATGGCAGCGACGGGAGTCGCGGCAGTAGCAGAGCGTGCGGTCGCTGGCATGCCAGCTCCCACAGCGAGCCCGATTTCGTGGGTCGCTTGTTCCGGAGACGTGCCGTGGTTTTCCGAGGCCAGTGAAGACCCGTGAAGAAGCACACTACCCGCGCACGGGAAGAATCTCCTGCAGCGCCATCCGCGCTGCCGCAAACGAGAAATGCCGCTCGACATTGAGCAATCCATTCCGCGACAGCCGCTCCCACAGATCCGCATCCAGATACGCGCGCACGATCGAATCCGCGAACGCTGCGGCATCCTCGGCGACCAGCACCTGCTCGCCGTCGACCACGTGCATGCCCTCGACCGCGATCGGGGTGGCGATGACGGGCTGGCCGTGGGCCATCGCCATGTTGACCTTGCCCTTGACGCCGGCGCCGTAGCGCAGTGGCGCGATCGACAGCCGGCAGCCGTCGAGGAATCGATCGAGATGCTCGACGAAACCGTGCACTTCGACCCGGGTGTCGGCCAGCGCGCGCAGGTCGTTCGGCATGCGGCTGCCGACGATGTGCAGGCGCACGTCCGGCAGTGCGATCTCCACTGCCGGCCAGATCTCGTGCAGAAACCAGCGCACGGCGTCGACGTTGGGCGGATGCTGGAAGCCGCCGACGAACCACAGGTCGCGGCGCGCGGCGAAGCAGGCGCGCTGGCCGATCACCTCGTGCACGTTCGACAGCACTTCGATGCGTGCACCTGGCACTTCGCGCTGCAGCAGGGCCTGCTCGACCGGGCTGACCACCACGGTGACATCGCAGGCACGCACCAGGCGCAGCTCTTGCTCGCGGGTGCTGCGCGCGTGCGCAGCCAGACTTGCGCTGTGCTGGAGTTCCGCTTCGCGCTGTTCGCGCAGATAGTGCAGGTCGACGGTATCGAAGATCACCCGCGCGCGGCGCGCATGCGCGCGTACCAGCGGCAGGAAGGTGCTGGCCACGTAGTGGCGCGACAGGATCACGGCATCGAGGATCGGGCCATGCTCGCGGAACCAGGCCGCGGCGTCGGCGGCATGCGGTGCATACAGCACCTCGACGCCCAGTTGCTGCAACGGCGCGGTGTAACCGGGCAGCGCGAGGCGATTCTCGGGCATGAAGCAGACTTTCCAGCCAAGGTCGATCAGCACCCGCATCAGATTGAGCATGCGCACCGAACCGGAGTCCTGGTCGGGTGTCGGCACACAGGCATCCACGATCAGCACGCGCCCACGCGCGCGATGCTCGCGGGCGATGGCGATCGGCGTTCCAGGCGCGGGTTGTCGCACCAGCGCATCCTTCCAGCGTTCGACGAACTTGGCCTGGTTGATCGGCTGGTAGCGCTTGGTGCCGCTGCCGGTATCGGTGCCTGAGGTCACGCCCTCGAAATGCACCACGCTGGCGGCCGGCTGGTAGTAGACCTTGAGTGCCGCCGCGCGCACCTTGAATGCGAGATCGGTGTCTTCGTAATACGCCGGCGCATAGTGGGTGTCGAATCCGCCGAGTCGATCGAACAACTCGCGCCGCAGCATGATCGCGGCACCGGAGCAGTAGTCGGCTTCGCGCAGGTAGTCGACCGCGCAGTCGGCGGGATCGCCGAAGCGCCCGTAGTTCCAGCCCGAGCCATCGCTGAACACGATGCCGCCGGCCTCCTGCAGGCGGCCATCGGGGTACACCAGCTTGGCGCCGACCAGACCGCAATCGGCGCGCGCAGTAAAGGTGCCGAGCAGGGCCTCGAGCCAACCGGGCATTACCGCCGTGTCGTTGTTGAGAAACAGCACGTACTCGCCACGCGCGATCGACGCACCGGCATTGCATGCGCCGATGAAGCCGAGATTCAGCGCATTGCGGTGCACGCGGATGCCGCCGATCTGCGGCAGGCGCCCGGCGGTTTCATCGCTGCTGGCATCGTCGACCACGATGACCTCGAAGGCCACGCTGCCCGGATGCGCGGCAAGCGAGCGCAGGCAGGTCAGGGTGTGGCGAAAATGGTCGTAGACCGGGATCACGATCGACACCAGCGGCGACTCGCTCGCGGGCACGGCAAAGGGCGCGAAGGGCTGGTCGAGGGCTGGTACCTCGGGCGGCTGCGCGGGCACCATTGTCGTGCTGCGCCCCAGCCAGGCGCGCGCGCGCGCGATGGTGCCCAGCAGTCCGCGCTGGCGCAGCGACAACAGGCTGCGCCCAAACAGGCTCGCAGCCTGCTGCGCGCGATAGCTGGCGCTGGCCCGCAGGCTGCGCTGTGCCAGCACCAGCGCGCGCAACGGGGCGGTGATGCGCCACGAGGTGCTCTCGAGCAAACGTTGGCGCTCGGCCAGCGCTGCGGCGACCTCGGCCGCGCCCTGCGCGCGCACACGCTCGCGCTCGTGCGCTGCCGCTTCGCGTTCGTCGAGCACCTGCTGCTGCAGCGCTTCGGCCCAGCGCGTGCGCTCGGCGGCGAGCTGTTCATAGCTGCGCGCCCACTCGGCGCGGCGCTCCAGATCGCGCTGCTGGTCTGCAATTCGCTGCCGATCAAGTTGGCCTTGCATCATCAGTCGCTGCACATCGATGCTGGACTGCGCGGCGGCGAGTTGCGACACCTCCAGCGCGGCGGGCAGCCAGCGCGTGCGCGGCGTCGCGTCGAGCGCGAACAGATGGGCGTAGTCCTGCGCCATCGCGGCGGTATCGCGCAGCGGCATGGCGGAGATGCCCGCGCGCAGTCGTTCGCGCAGTGCGGGGTCGCCGGCCAGGGTGTGCAGCGCGTCGCTCACCGCCGCAGGCGAATTCTCGACCAGCCAGCCATTGCTGCCGTGCGCGATGCGCTCGGCGAAGCTGCCGATCGCGCAGGCCAGCGGCGGCACGCCGAGTGCCCACAGCTCGGACAAGGTGTAGGAAAACGTCTCGGCCACGGTCGATGGCAGCAATGCGAAATCGGGGCGAATGCGCGCGAGCAGTGCGGGCAGCTCATCGCGCGCGTAGTCGAGCTCGATCGATACTCCGGACGCACCGAAGAACGCCTCGCCGGCCTTGCCGCAGCCGAGCAGGTGGAAATCCATGCTGCGGGTCGCCAGCGGCAGCACTGCGCGCAGCAGGTCCTCGCCCTTGGCACCGTTGATCCGACCCAGCACCAGCACGCGCGGGCGCGGGCGCGGGCGTTCAGGCGGTGTCCACGCCTGCGTCGTGGTGGCGAAAGCATGCAGTCCGTGCGTGATCACGCGCCAGGCGAAGGCGTCGAGTCGCGGCTCGATGCGCAACAGGCTTGCGCGCAGCGCCTCGCCCGGAAACACCAGGGTCGCGTGCGCGGCTTGCAGCGCGTCCAGCCAGGCATCGGTCAAGGATTGCCACGCCTGCGCGTCGCGCTCGGCGAATGGCGAAGGATGCGCGCGATCGAGCATGCGCTGCAGCGCGTCTGCGTCCCAGCGCCGCGCCGGGTCGTCGAAATCATCGTGCAGCAGCGGCCATGCGGGGTAGCGGTCGTGGCACACCACAAAAGTCGGCAGGCCGCTGCCGAGCGCATCGAGACTGTGGCCGATCAGCGATGAGACCACCACCGCATCGACAGCGTAGTCGCGCACGATGCTGGCGAGGATCGCGCGGTACTCGCTGCTTGCGGTAACCGTGGCGGCGATCGGACGCGCCAGCGGCCATGCGCGCAGCGCGCCGCGATCATCGGCCGGGAAACGCAGGCTCAGGTGCTCGCCATAGCTCCGGCGCGCGGTATCGCCGTGCGCGACCAGCGCGAGGTGGCAGTGCGCGCGATCGGCAGCGGCAAGATCGCGCACCCAGCGCTCGACCCCGCCGCCCCAGCCGTGCATCACGTGCAGCACCACCGGTCGCTGGTCGCTACCCGGTCGCGAAGGAACATCGACATGCAGCGGCTGCCAGCGCGCGCGCAGCACATCCAGCGGATGCGCCGGTGCCGGATGCCGCGGGTCGGCCGGCAGTGGGGGGCCGCGCATCAGCAGCGGTTCGCGTGCCACGAACAAATGATCGCAGACCGCGCCGGCCAAGCCATCCGGCAATGCTCCGCCGTTCCAGTCGCGGCCGGAGCGCAATACCGCGAGCGCGCGCTGCCGCCACAGGCTCAGGCTCGGCAGCCAGTGCGTGCTCGGCAGCAGGCGGCGCGCGGCATACAACGCCACGCCCTGATCCACCGCCAGCGGATCGAATGCCTGCGTGGCTGCACCCTCGCGCAGTGGCGACAGCGCGGCCTCGGCATTGCCCAGCGGCGAGACCACATCGGCATCGCTCGCCGCAGCAGCACCCAGCAGGCGCTCGAGCGCGAACGGCGGCAGGATCGCGGCGGCATCCAGCAACAGCACGTCGTGTTCACGGCACGCCCGCGCTGCCTCGCGCAGCGCGGCCGCTGCCTCGCGCGCATCCAGCACAAGCCACGCCGCCGACGGCACCTCGGGCAAGCGCTGCTGCCAGGCGTCGAGCGACGCGCCGACGCCGTAGAGGGCGATGCGCAGGGAAGCGGGAAATGCAGCGGGCACGCGGGTCCGGGCTGGGGCGGGCAACAGGCCCGGGTGGCAGGATGGTGATTATCGCGGGCCGGGCGGTGGCTGTCACGGCGCGGCGCTGGCGCTGCATGGGCCAGCATGCGCCGCAGTCGGTGGTCGAGCGCAGAGTTTTGTCGACGGCAGAGGCGCTGCCGGCGATTCAGCCAGCCTCGACTACACTGCGCGGGCCTTCCAGCGATCGCCTGTCACGTCTTGACCCGCGCCACCCAGTCGCAAGTCCCAGTACGCTCCCTGCTGCGCGGTGCCTGGCGCTGGTGGTGCGGCGCATGGCGCTGGCTGCGCGGGCCTGTGTGGCTGGCGCTCGGGCTGCTGGTGGGCTTCGGGATTCCCTACGGCATTACCCTCGATCGGCTGGTGCGCGCGCGCTTTGCCGAGTATGGGTTCGAGCAGCCCAGCAGGGTTTACGCCCGCGCGCTGCCGCTCGCACCCGGCCAGCCGCTGAATGCCGAGGCGCTGCTGCTGGAACTCAGCGCCGCACGCTACATGGCCGTCGATGCAGCGCCCACCCGACCGGGCACCTACCGTCGCAATGGCGCGCGCTTCGAGATCGCCACCCGCGCCTGGCGCAGCGCTGCCGGTCCGCTGCCCGCACAGCAGCTGGTGCTGGGACTGGCTGATGGCAAGCTCAAGAGCCTGATCGATGGCAACAGCGGCAAGCCGATCGCCGTGACCCGCGTCGACCCGGCACGCATCGCGACCCTGTACGGAACGCAGCAGGTCGAGCGCCGCTTCGTGCGCGCCGCCGACGTACATCCGCTGCTGGTGGCGACCCTGCAGGCGGTCGAGGACCGCGACTTCAAGAGCCACTTCGGCATCGACCCGTGGGCGATCCTGCGCGCGGCATGGGTCAACCTGCTGGCAGGCGAAGTGCTGCAAGGCGGCTCGACCCTGACCCAGCAGCTGGTGCGCAACATCTTTCTTGACCGCTCGCAGACCCTGGCGCGCAAGTTCAACGAGGCCGCGATCGCGATCCTGATCGAGGCGCGCTACGAGAAGGCGCGCATCCTCGAGGCATACCTCAACGAGGTCTATCTCGGCCAGCAGGGCGCGCAGGCCGTGCACGGGGTGGCCGCAGCGTCGGAGTTCTGGTTCGGTCGCGAGCTCGAGCACCTGGCGATCCAGGACGTGGCCCTGCTGGTGGGCATGATCCAGGGCCCCTCGCTGCACGATCCGCGGCGCTACCCCGAGCGCGCCAAGGCGCGTCGCGACGTGGTGCTCAAGGTGATGGTCGATACCGGCCTGATCAGCGCCACCGACCGCGCGGTGGCAGCGGCGGCACCGCTGGGCGTGACCGTCGCGGGCGCATTGCCGCGCAATCGCTATCCGGCCTTCATGGAGCTGGTGCGCGCGCAGCTGTCGCGCGATTTCCCCGACAGCGTGCTGCGCGCGCAGGGCCTGTCGGTGCTGACCACGCTGGCGCCGTCGAGCCAGCAGTTCGCGGAGGCCGCGGTGATCGAACGCCTCACCGCACTGGGCAAGCGCGGGGTCGGTCTGCAGGCGGCGATGGTTCTCACCGATACGCGCACCGGTGCAGTGCAGGCGGTGATCGGCGGCCGCGAGCCCGGCCAACCGGGATTCAATCGCGCGCTGGCCGCCGCGCGGCCGATCGGATCGCTGGTCAAACCCTTCGTGTACCTGGTCGCACTGGCGCAGCCGGAGCGCTGGTCGCTGATGAGCCCGCTCAACGACCGTGCGGTATCGCTGCGCCAACCCAACGGGCGCAACTGGACGCCGGCCAACAACGACGGCATCGAACACGGCGACGTGCCGCTGGTCGATGCGCTGTCGCGTTCGTACAACCTGGCGACGGTGAACCTGGGCCTGGAGCTGGACGTGGCCAAGGTCGCGCGGGTGCTGGCCGCGTTGATTCCCGGCATCGATCCGCAGCCGCTGCCTTCGCTTCTGCTCGGCTCCATCGACCTGTCGCCGTTCCAGGTCGCGCAGGCCTACCAGTACCTCGCCGCCGACGGCAAACCGGTGCCGCTGTACGCGCTCGATGCGGTGGTCGATGCCAACGGCACGCCGCTGACCCGCTACACGCAGAAGCCTTCCGCTGGCGATCTGGTGGAGGCCGCGCGACTGGTCACCTTCGGCCTGCAGGAGACCGCACGGCGCGGCACCGCATCGGCGCTGGTCGGTCTGGGCCTCGGACGCTTGCAGGCTGCGGGCAAGACCGGCACCAGCAACGATCAGCGCGATTCATGGTTCGCCGGCTACACCGGCAGCCACCTTGCCGTGGTCTGGGTCGGCAGCGACGACAATCGCGAGACCGGACTCTACGGCGCGACCGGCGCGATGCGCATCTGGGCGGCATTGATGGCCAAGCTGCCGACCACGCCGCTGCGGCTGGACTTGAGCGAAGACCCGCAGATGGCGTGGGTCGATCCACAGCTGCAGCAGGGCACCGACCGCGACTGCACCGGAGCGCGCCAGCTGCCCTTCATCCGCGGCTACGAGCCGATCGGATATGGTGGCTGCGGCGACGACGAGTGGTTGCAGCGCGATGCGCGCGAAAGCGATGACGATAACGGCCGCCCTGAGCCGCGCAAGCGCCGTACCCTGCTCGACTGGTTCAGTGGACGATGACCCGCGTGAAATCCTGCCTGACCGCGGCGCTCGCCGCCATGCTGTGCGCCTGCGCCGGCAGCCCGCCATTGCCCGCGCCGCCGGCGCGCATCGAACGCGACTGGCTGGCTCAGATCCAGCGCGAGGTGGCCCTGGTCGACAGCGCGGTCGACGTGGTGCCGCTGCCCGATCCTGAAGTCGACGATCTGCGCCAGCGCGCTGCCAGCGCGCTGCGCGCCGGCCGCTACGACGAAGCCGAAGCCGATCTGCGCGCCGCGATCGCACTGCGCGATGCCGATCCCGCGCTGTGGCAGTCGCTGGCCGAGGTCGCGATCGGCAAGCGCCAGTGGGCGGACGCCGCCGCGCATGCGCAAGCCAGCTATCAACTGGGGCCGAAGGTCGGCGCGCTGTGCGTGCGCAACTGGTTCACCCTGCTCGCCAGCAGTATCGAAGGCGGCGATGCGCCGGGCGCTGCGGCCGCGCGCGCGCAGGTGCAGCGCTGCATCATCGCCAAACCAACCCGCTTCTGATTGCCTTGCGCGCGTTCGCACCGGTGGGTCAAGCCAATCGATCGAGCCGCTGGATCGAGCCGCTGGATCAACCGGTCGGCGCTGCGAGTACCACTTCCACCGGCGACAGTTCGCCATCGCGCCAGATGGTCAGCACGATGCGATCGCCGACCTGGTGCGATTCGAGCAACGCGGTGAGGTCGCTCATGCGCCGCATCGGTTTGCCATCGATGGCCTGGATCAGATCGCCCAGCAACACGCTGCCATCGCTCGCGCGACGCGCCGGCCGCAAGCCTGCGCGCTCGGCGGGCGAGCCGGGGCCGACTTCAAGCACCATGATGCCCTCGACGCCCGCGTCGGCCAGCAGCCGCTCGGAGACCTCGTCGTTGGCCGTGATCCCGATCAGTGGACGCAGGAATTCACCATCGGCGATCAGCTTGGGCACCACGCGATTGACCATGTCGACCGGCACCGAGAAGCCAATCCCGGCGGAGGCGCCGGTGGGGCTGTAAATCGCGGTATTGATGCCGATCAGGCGTCCGGCCGAGTCGATCAGCGGACCGCCCGAATTGCCCGGATTGATCGCCGCATCGGACTGGATCAGGCCCTCGATGTCCGGACCGTTGCGCTCGCCGGGGATGGTGCGGTCCAGCGCCGAGATCACGCCGGTGGTCAGCGTGTGGTCGAGGCCGAAGGGATTGCCGATCGCGAATACCTTCTGGCCGACGCGCAGGTCGGTGCTGGTGCCGATCGGCACCGGCGGTGGTGCATCCATCGGCACGTTGATCTTGAGCACCGCCAGATCGTGCTCCGGACTGGCACCGACCAGCACCGCATCGAAGGTGCGCCCGGAGTCGAGGCCTACCACGGCGCGGCTGGCGCCGGCGATCACGTGGTAGTTGGTCACCACGTGGCCGTCGTCGTCCCACACGAAGCCCGAGCCGGTGCCACGCGGCACTTCGCTGACCCGGCGCGTCCACAGGTCGCGCACGCGCGCCGAAGTGGTGATGTTGACCACCGACGGCGACACCGATTCGAAGATCCCGATCGTGGTCTGCTCGTCGTCCGCCAGATCGCCGCGCGCGGCGACGTCGCGCGGTTTCGCGGAAGGCTTGAGCAGATCGCGGCCGACCGGCCACAGGATCAGCGCCAGCGCGCCGATTACCACGCTCCAGAGCACGACCCGGTGCCAGGCGCGGCGGCGCGGTGGGGCGGACTGCCAGGGATCGTTCATGCCATCGCCTCGCTGGATGAGGTCCCGATTGTAGGGCGTGCCGCTGCCTGCGCGGCGTGCAGGAAGTCCCGTGTTCAGCTACCGGCGAGCTTGGCCGCCAGCGCGCGCACCGCAGGATCGTCGGCGGCGAACTCGCGTGCGCGCTGCAGCGAGCGCGTGGCGGGATCGCGCTGGCCTGCCGCAAGCTGGCGCTCGCCTTGCGCGGCGTAGGCCTTTGCCAGGGCAAGCCCCATCGCAGCCTTGCTTGCCGTATCGCGCGCGGTGTCGGCGAAGGCATCGAGGTAGATGCGCGCAGCACTCGGTCGGCGATCGGCGAGCGCGGCGTCGAACAGGATGCGCGCACGCGGCGCGATGGCCGCCAAGCCGGCTTTCGCGCGCGCATTGTCACGGTCCAACGAGAGGGCGGCACGATACAGGTCGTAGGCGTTGCCGCCGGGTGGTTCGTTGAGCGCGCCGGAAGCCAGCGCCGCGTCGGCTTCGCGCAAGAAACCTTCGAGCTTCGTGGTCTGCTCGGGCGTCAGCGCGGTGCGCTGCGCGGCGATCTCGATGCGCTCGCGCACCTCGCGCGCGCGGCTGCGCAGCAGCTTCACTTCACCGGCCGGCGAACCCAGCGCCTGCGCCTGGCGCAGCAGGCGGTCGGCGGCATCGACATCGCGCGCTGCGATCGCCGCATTGGCCGCGAGCAGCAGTGCGGCCGCGACCCGCGAAATTCCGGCCCGCGCGCGCGCGTTCTGCGGGTCGCTCGCGAGTACCTGTTCGAAACTGGCGCGCGCGTTGGCATTTGCCGGCGCCTGCAGGGCGCCCGCGCGCAGCTGCGCCTCGCCGGAGATCAGCAGATTCTCGATCGCCTGCGCCGCGCGGCTGCGCGCATCGGCGACCTGCGCACGCAGCTCGGGCACCGCCGCGTGGCCGACCCGCACCGCGTCGATCTGTGCTGCCACCGCTTCGGCCTCGTCGAGTTTGCCGGCGGCCAGCAGTTCACGCCCGCGCAATGCAAGCGCCGCGGCGATATCGTCCAGACCGTTCTGCGCGATAGCGCTCTGCGGATCGCTGGCCAGCGCACGGGTGAACAGCGCCGCGGCACTGTCCTCGCCATCGGTCAGGCGGCCGGCATCGCGCGCGGCGATCGCCTGTTCGAGCAGTGCATCGATGGCGGTGGTGCGCGACGCGCGCTCGGCCAGCGCGCGCTCGATCTCGTCGAGTGCCGCACCTCCCTGCAATACATCGCGTGCCTCGGCCGCGCGCGCGCGGGCGCGATCCAGATCGCCGTCGTCGAGCGCTTCGCGCGCTTGCACCAGCAGTCGGTTGCCGACTTCGCGCACGCCGGTCAGCGCCTGGGTGTTGTCCTGATCCTGCCGCAGTACCGCGCGATACAACTCCAGCGCGGACTTGCCCTCGCTGCCGCCCAACTGCCCGGCGGACAGGGCCTGGTCGGCCTGCACCAGCAGCGAGTTCAACTCGGTGTCGGGCAGCAGATCGCGCAGTTTGTCCTGGTTGATCCAGATCGCAGCGGCGGCAGCGCCCAGACCCAGCACGGCAACCATCATGATGAGCCAGCGCCCGGCGCCTGAGCGCGGCGGCGGCGGCGCGCGGCGCGGACGGTCCTCGTCGGCGATCGACGACAACTCGCCCATCTGCGGATCGGCGCGCTGGCCGCGCGCATCAGGCGCCGGCGGCGCGGCGATCGGTATCGCGCGCTCGCGCGGCGGCAGTATCGCGGTCGGCAGGTTGGCCAGCAGCTGGGCACCCTGCTCGCGACTGATGTCGACCAGCGAGGGTAGTTCGCCGCGCGCGATCGCCACCTCGTACTCGCGGATCGCGTTGGCCATCTCTTCGCCGGTCTGGTAGCGCTCTTCCGGTTTCTTGGCCAGCATCACGTCCATCATCGGCTCGAGCGCCGACAGCGCCTCGGGCAGCCGTGGCGGTGCCTCGGTGATGTGCATGATGCCCACTGCCAGCGAATCCTCGGCGTTGAACGGCACCCGGCCCAGCAGCAACTCGTAGAGCACGATGCCGAGACTGTAAAGATCCGCGCGCCCATCGACGGTGCGGCCGCGCGCCTGCTCGGGGCTCATGTAGTGCGGGGTGCCGATCACCGCACCGGTGCGCGTCATGCGGGTAGCAGAGTCGGATGCGCGCGCGATACCGAAGTCGGTCAGCGCCGCCGAACCGTCGTGGCGCAGGATGATGTTGTCGGGCTTGACGTCGCGGTGCACGAAGCCCTTGGCATTGGCGTAGCCCAGTGCGGTGGCGATCTCGCGCACGATCCGCAGCGCGAACACCACCCCGCTCGGCTGGCCGTCCTTGCCGAGGATCGGACCGCCCGAGAGAAACTCCATCGCGATGTAGTGCAGATCGCCATGCTTGCCGACATCGTGCACACCGACCACGTGCCGGTGATGCAGCTTGGCCGCGATCCGCGCCTCGCGCAGGAAGCGGTCGCCGAAGTTGGAATCCGCCAGCAGCGCGGGGTTCATGATCTTCAGCGCCACCTCGCGATCCACCGACTGCTGGATCGCCAGATACACCGTCGCCATGCCGCCGCGGCCGAGCTGGCGGACGATCCGGTAGCCGGGGATTTCGATCACGAAGGGGGCTGTCGGTAGGCGCAGGCGTCGATGCGCGGCAGGATAACATCCCCGATCATTCACCCCGACCGGCCGTAACCGGCTCGTGGCGCCATGCCAGCAACGAACGGCACACGACGCGGGGAGCGGCCCATGCTACAAGCCGGGGCGACGGGTAGTGGCGCGGTGCCGCGCCCGGCACCGCAAGCCAAACCGGAGCAGCAGCATGCGCATCAAGTCCGCACCCCCTGCGCGCCGCGCAACCATGCAAATCGCCGCTTTCGCATGCGCAGCGGTAGTGCTCGCCATGGCACCTTCGCGGCAGGCACGCGCCGACGCGCAGATCGACCCACGCGCGAGCGCCCTGATCGAACAGCTCGGCCTGCAGGCCTCGCCGACCGCCGCGCGCGACCAGCCCGGCTGGAGCAAACCCACCCGCATCGTGGTCGCGCGCGCCGACCCCGCACAGCTGACCGCGCTGCAGGCGGTAGCACCCGGCGTGGAACTGGTCGCGGCCGCGCAGGGCGAGGCGCTGGCCGGCCAACTCGCCGGCGCGCAGGCCACCATCGGACTATGCGATGCGGCCACGCTGGCGGCCGCCAAGTCATTGCACTGGATTCAGGCCCTGTCGGTCGGCGTCGAGCGCTGCGTCACGGTGCCGGGTTTGGCCGAGCGCGGCATCGTGCTGACCAACATGCAGCGCACCAGCGGCCTGCCGATCGCCGAACACGCGATCGCGATGACGCTGGCGCTGGCGCGCGGCCTGCCGCGCCTGATCCGCCAGCAGCAGGCCGGCGAGTGGCGCGAGGACGATACCGGCATGCGCGAGATCGGCGGCCGTACCCTGCTGGTGGTCGGCCTCGGCGGCATCGGCACCGAGGTGGCGCGCCGCGCGCACGGACTTGGCATGCGGGTGACCGCGATCCGCAACAGCAGCCGCGAGGGTCCGGACTTCGTCGCCAAGGTCGGCCTGCCGTCCGAGCTGATGGCCTTCGCCGCCGATGCCGATGTGGTGGTCAACGCCACCCCGCTGACGCCCGAGACCACCGGGATCTTCGATGAGCGCTTCTTTGCGGCGATGAAGAAGGGTGGATACTTCATCAGTGTCGGCCGCGGCCAGAGCACGATCACCGCGGATCTGGTCGCTGCACTCAACAGCGGCCAGCTCGGCGGCGCCGGCCTCGACGTGACCGAACCCGAGCCGCTGCCCGCGGGCCATCCGCTGTGGGCGATGCCCAACGTGATCATCAGCCCGCACATCTCGGCGGCATCGGATGCGCAGGGCGAGCGCTACTGGATCCTGGTCGCCGAGAACCTTCGCCGCTACGTCGCCGGCGAGCCGTTGCTCAACGTGGTCGATATCAAGCGCGGCTACTGAAACGCCAGCACCGTCAGACGATCTTGAGCACCACGATCGACGCGAACCAACCGCCGGGCGAAGACCGGCCGAGCGCCCTGCAGGTGCTGCTGAGTGTACGCCGCGACGAGCGCGCACTGCTGGCGCTCTCGGCGCTGTTCTTTTTCCTGGTGATGGCCGGCTATTTCATCCTGCGCCCGATCCGCGACCAGATGGGCGTGGCCGGCGGCGTGCGCAACCTGCCGTGGCTGTTCACCGGCACCCTGCTCGCGATGCTGGTGGTAAGCCCGCTGTTCTCCGCGCTGGTCTCGCGGATGCCGCGGCCGCGCTTCGTGGCGTGGAGCTATCGCGCCCTGATGGCGTGCCTGCTGGGCTTCTACCTGGCGCTGGTGTCGCTGCCGGAATCGACCGCGGTGTGGACCGGCCGCGCGTTCTTCATCTGGACCAGCGTGTTCAATCTCTTCGCCGTCTCGGTGTTCTGGGCGGTGATGGCCGACATCTACCGCGGCGGGCAGTCGCGCCGTTTGTACGGGGTGATCGCGGCCGGCGGCAGCCTCGGCGCGCTGGTTGGCGGGCTGCTGACCTCCAACCTGGTCGAGGCGATCGGCGTACCGGCCCTGCTGCTGGTCTCGCTGGTAATGCTCGAGCTTGCGCTGTGGTGCATGTTCGCGATCAACCGCCGGGTCGATCTCGCGGCCGCGGGCGCGGCGACTCCCAGCGAGGAGATCGTCGGCGGCGGCGCGCTCGATGGCTTCCGGATGGCCGCGCGCTCGCCGTACCTGCTCGGCATGTGCGGCTTCATGCTGCTCTACACCTTGGGCTCGACCTTTCTGTACTTCCTGCAAGCGCAGGTCGTCGACACCATGATCGACGGCGAGACCGCGCAGACCGTGTACTTCGCCAATGTCGACATCTGGGTCAACGGGCTGACCCTGGCGCTGCAGCTGTTTCTTACCGGCCGCGTGATGGCGCGCCTGGGCGTCGGCCTCACGCTTGCCGCACTGCCGCTGATCAGCATCATCGGCTTCGCCGGACTGGGCTTGATGCCGGTACTGGCTGCCGTGGTGGTGTTCACCGTCGCGCGCCGGGTGACCAACTTCGCCTTCTCGCGCCCCGCGCGCGAGGCGCTGTTCGTGCCGCTGAGCCGCGGCGAGAAGTACAAGGCCAAGAACCTGATCGATACCGTGGTGTACCGCATCGGCGACCAGATCGGCGCCTGGGCCAACGGCCTGCTGCTCTGGCTCGGCTTCGGCATCGCAGGCATCGCGTGGGTCGCAGTGCCGCTATCGGCGGTGTGGCTGGGGCTTGCGCTGTGGCTGGGCCGCCGCTATCGACGATTGCAACCCGCGAGCGACAGTTCCTAGGGAGCCTCTGAAACTTGCACCGAGCGCAGTATCTCGCTGGGGGAGCCGGCATGCCGGCGACTGCACCCTTGGCTGCTGCCGCGACCTCGGTCGCTGCCATGGCAGCTCCCACAGCGAGATACTGCTGCCATCGCCAGCCGCTGAACCTGTGGGAGCCGGCATGCCGGCGACTGCAACCTTGGCTGCTGCCGCGACCTCGGTCGCTGCCATGGCAGCTCCCACAGCAAGGAAGTGCTGCCATGGCAGCTCCCACAGCAAGATACTGCTGCCATCGCCAGCCG
>Ga0209591_10005162_pt1 | contig 14644 bp, 8 predicted proteins | sample MAT01_FD_187207 | JGI IMG/M metagenome (GOLD analysis project Ga0209591, IMG submission 187207) | Freshwater microbial communities from Lake Fryxell liftoff mats and glacier meltwater in Antarctica - MAT-01 (SPAdes) (version 2) | ecosystem: Environmental > Aquatic > Freshwater > Ice > Liftoff... | reverse complement strand
GCGGGTGGCGCGGAGGTGACGCGGAGGGCGACGTGAGAATCCTCGATGGCCTCGAGATGGTGTGCTTCTGCAAGTCGAAGCACTTCGACCTCGAATACGGCGGCAAGGGCAGCTACCTCGACCCGCGCGGGAACGAGCTCGACGACGTGATGGACATGGCGTGCTTCGTCTGCACGGCGAGCTACTTCACGCGCGACTCGGACCCGATTCCGTTCTGTCCCAACTGCGGCCAGTTCGAGAAGAAGCGCTTCAACGAGCAGAAGGAGATCGCCGAGTTCCTGCGCGGACAGGACTTCAAGTGGCTCACAAAGAAGGGCTTGAAGGCCTACATCGTGAAGAAGATGGCGGGCGGTTGGGAACTGAAGTTCGCGAACAACGCGAGCGATCTCCAGCGCACCGGCGCCTTCGACAAAGTCATCGACATGGCCGGCTGACGCGATGGAGGCCGGACCCGATGGGACACGAGTAGGCGTGGCGCGGCGGCTGTGCGTAAGCATCGTCGTGGTCGGCAACGAGGTCTTGTCCGGCAAGGTCGTCGAGCAGAACGCGGCGTTCCTCATCGCGCGCTTGAAGGTGCTCGGCGCGCGTGTGCGTGAGGTCGTGTTCGTCGAGGACGACGTGGATGCGATCGCCGAGGCGTTGGCCCGCGTGCGCGTGCGCTCGGACGAGGTGCTGGTGACGGGCGGCATCGGCCCGACGCACGACGACGTGACGATCCAGGCGGCGGCACAGGCACTGGGTGTGGCCGTCGTCGAGGAACCGCAGCTGCTCGTCCAGATTGCACGGCTTGGGAAGAGTGCGCGTGAGGGGCGCGAACTGACATCCGGCGAGCGCCGGTTGGCGCGGGTGCCGGCGGGGGCGACCTTGCAATGGAGCGAACGACTGCCATGGCCGGTCGCACGGGTCGCGAACCTGTGGCTTTTTCCGGGCGTGCCGCCGCTTCTCCAGGCGCTGTTCGAGGGGCTCGTCGGGCGCTTCTCGGGGTCGCCGCCGCTGTTTGCCGAGGCGCTCGAGCTGACGATCGAAGAGTCGGTCATCTGCGAGGCGCTGGACGCGATCGTCGCGGCACACGGGGCGGTCGAGATCGGATCGTACCCGCGGCGTGAGGCCGGCGTCTGGCAACTGCGGCTGACGTTCGAGTCGCCCGATCTGGCGGCGACGACGGCCGCGGTGACCGCCGCGCGGGCGGCGTTCGGGGTCTACCTGGTCGCGTGAGTGCGGGCGTGGGCGTGGCCTACGAGATCAGCGCCCGCCGATCCTTCCACGGCTCCGCGACCTCGAGCTCGGCGGCGAGCCTGAAGAGGGTCGCCTCGTCACCGAAGCGGGCGACCCACTGGGTGCCGATCGGCAGCCCGTCCGAGTTCCAATGCAGCGGCAGCGAGACGGCGGGCTGGCCCGTCATGTTGAACAGCATCGCGTTGGGGGTCGCGGCGAGCGCGTTCTTCGCGAGCACGTCCTTGGCCTTCATCAGCAGCGCGCGAGCGGGCGCGGCGGTAAGGGCCGCTATCAACATCTTGTCGCGCGGCTTCTGCGTGAACGCGCCGATGCGCACCGGCGGCAGCGCGGCGGTGGGCGTGAGGAACACGTCGTGCTCCTGGAAGAACGGCGCCAGCGCGCGATGCGCCAGGTGGATCGTCTGCATGGCGTGCGCGTACTCGCCGGCCGTCAGCTTGTCGCCGATGAGCTTCATCACCCAGGTCGGGCCCTCGAAGTCGCGCGGCGAGGGCTTCTTGTTGGCGTACTCGGCGGCGCCGCGCACCGACAGGTTGGTGCCCGACGCGACGACGGTGAAGTAGGCCTGCACCAGCGCCTCGCGGTCGAACGAGGGGCGCGCTTGCACGACCTCGTGGCCGAGCGAGGCCGCCAGCTTGGCTGCTTTGTGAACCGCGACGACGCAGTCCGGATGAGTCTGGGTGCCGAACAGGGCCTCATCCGTGAATGCGATCCGGAGGCGTGGCCCCTGCCCTTCGCGGCCGCTGGCGACGTCCTCCAGATAGGGGCGCAGAGGCGCCCGGACCTCGTAGGGGGCGCCGAGATCGGGCCCCTGGGTCGCGTCGAGGAGGGCGGCGGAGTCGCGCACTGTGCGGGTCAGCGCGTGCTCGGCGACGAAGCCACCCCAGCGCTCGCCGGCGAAGGGGCCCGAGGGGTTACGCGAGCGGGTGGGCTTCATGCCGACGAGGCCACAGTGGGCGGCGGGGATTCGGATGCTGCCGCCGCCGTCGCCACCGTGGGCCGCTGCTACGTAGCGCGCCGCGACCGCCGCGGCAGAGCCACCCGACGAACCGCCGGGGGTGTGGTCGGGGTTCCACGGATTGCGGGTCGGGCCGCGCAGGGCGGGCTCGGTGACGCCGTAGATGCCGAACTCGGGCGTGTTCGTGCGGCCGAGAATGACGAGGCCGGCGCGCTTGTAGCGGGCGACCAGCTCGGCGTCCTTGTCGGCGCGCCAGGAGTCGAGCAGCTTCGTGCTGTAGCTCGAGGGTTGGCCTTCGTCCTGGGCCATGAGGTCCTTCAGGAGGAAGGGCACGCCCGCAAACGGGCCGTCCGGCGAGGCGCTGGGAGCCCCGGGTGTTGGGCGCAGGGCTTCGGCACGGGCACGCTCAAAGCTCCTCCAGACGACCGCGTTGAGCTTGCCGTCGAGGCGTTCGATGCGCGCGATCGCGTCCTCGACGAGTTCGATGGAGGAGGCCTGTTTCGTGCGCACCAGCTCGGCCTGGCCGAGTGCGTCGTAGTCAGCGAAGTCGGTCATGTGACGCCTCTGGTGGGGGTGGCTGTCAGGGGGTCGGCAGGTCGATGTCGTCGAGGCTGTTGTGGCCGCGCAACGTGTAGGGCGGTGGCGCGGGGGGGCTGGCGCTGGCGACCCAGGCGTCCCAGGCGAGCGTGTCGGGGCCGAGCGACTGGCCGCTGAGCGCGCGCAGGCTGGCGGCGACCTCGTCGGCGAGCGCCTCGGGGCCGGTCACGAGGTGGGCTGCGAGCGGACGGATGGCGCGTGGGTCGCCGAGGGTGCCGAGCCCTGAGATGGCCGCGCGCTGGAGCTCGAGGTCGACGTCCGGTGACAGCGTCGCGAGCAGCGTCGTCAGGGCTTCGGTCTTCATCTCGAGGGTCCCGCCGCGAGCGCCACTGCCGACCAGGCGCAAGGCTTCGCAGGCGCTTGCCAGGCGGGGCGATTCGGTGAGCGCCAACACGATGTCGAGGCCCGTCGCGTCGCCGAGCCGGGCGAGCGTCAGGGCTGCCACCTCGGCGATCGATGCGGGCTGATTCCTGAGGAGGAGGACGAGCTCGGCGACCACCGCAGCGATTTCGGTCGGCGGGCTCGGGACTGGCATTGGCGGAGATGGCGAAGCCTGGACTGCGGGCCTTGCCAAGGATTGCGAAGCCTGGACTGCGGGGCCGTCCACCTGGACCAGCTCGCCCAGGGCGCGCACTGCGCGGCCGCGGAACGCGAAGCCCATCTCTTCGCGGGCGACGACGCTGACGAGCAGGCTCGTCACGAGGGGCCGCAGCTCGGGCTGGAGCGCCAGCCGCTCACGCACGCGCAGACCGATTTTCTCCAGGCGCCAGAGCTCGTCGGCAGTGACGAGGCCCACGCAGGTGTTGAAGCTGCACACGTTCGATTCGCAGTCGGTGTTCTCGCGACAGCCGCGCGTGCCACCGAAGAGCATCGCCTCGAACGCGGGTGGCGGCCGGCCATCGGCTGGCAGCGGCTCGATCGCCAGGCCCGGAGGCGCCGGCTCCGTCTTCGCGCAGGCGCTGAACGAAGCGCTGAGCGCCAGCGCGAGGGTGAGCAGCAACCGCGGCGCCGTCACCACAGGCGCTCTCCCGGCCGGCGCGCGGCACCGACGAAGGTCTCGAAGAGGCGCCGTTGGCTGGCGCGCGTCTGCATCCACTCGGGATGCCACTGCACGGCGAGCACCCAGGCATCGTCGCGCGCGAAGCTCTCGGGCAGGCCGTCCGGAGCGCGCGCCAAGATGCGCAGCGAGCCCGGCTGTTCGCGTAGGCCCTGGTGGTGAACCGAGTTGACGACCACCTCTTCGCCATCGAAGAGACCCGCCAGGAAGCCAGCGTTGGCGTCGATCTCGAGGCCGTGGCCGAGTTGATCGTAGAGGTCCTGCGAGCGATGGGTAACCGAGTCGCCGCGCATCGACGGCAGGTCCTGCCAGAGGCTGCCGCCTTCGGCGACGCCTATCAGCTGGGCGCCGCGACAGATACCGAGCACGGGCTTGTGGGCTGCGACCGCCGCCCGATAGAGCGCGAGTTCGAGCGCGTCGCGCTGGTCGTTACCGGCCCAGGCCGGGTTCTGCGGTGACTCGCCGTAGTGGCTCGGCGCGATGTCCTCGCCGCCCGAGAGCACGAGGCCGTCGACGCGCTCGATGAGGGCCTCTGCCCAGCCGGCCAGTGCCGCGTCCGTCTGCTCGGCGCGGTAGACCATGATCGGTAGCCCGCCGGCGGTCGCGACGGAGGCGGCCAGACTCGCCTCGCCGTATTCGAGCGGCTTACCTTTATAGAGGCGCCGGTCCTCGGCCGCGAGGTAGTTGGGGCTGACAGCGATGAGGGGCGCGCGCGACATGGGGGCCGGATGATGCGCACTGGCACGCGCCGCGGTCAATTGTTCAGAAGCGGCTCAGCGGAGGCAGAACCGCTCGACGCGGGCAGAACCGCTGAGCTGAGGCAGAAGAGCGGCTCAGCGCAGGTGACGTGCATTGCCCCGTCGGAACCGCTACAACCTTGGTCGATGGCGGGCAAGCGACACCTCATGTTCCTCGTTGGCGGGCTTCTGGCGGCCTGTGGCGGCGACGAAGCGGGCGGCCGACCTGACCTCGAGGTCGAGCCCGAGACCCTCGTGCAGTTCGACGCAGAGGTGCTCGACCTGTTGACGCCCGACGTCGAGCCCGAGGCGGAGATCGCCGCCGAGGTCTTCGACAGCGCCCCCGCGGAGGAGGTCGACGTCGGCGCAAGCTGCGGCGCCGAGCCGTTCTCGTTCTTCTGCCCGTGCACGCGCAATACCCAGTGTGACGCCGGCTGGTGTGTGCCGGTCGACGAAGATGCGGTCGCGATGCGCTGCTCACGCACCTGTCAGGACGAGTGCCCGAACGGGTGGGAATGCCGTGGCGTGGCCGCTGGCGGCGACCCCGTGTTCCTGTGCCAGCCACCGATCGATGCCTTGTGCGATGCCTGCGAGAAGGACGCGGACTGCAAGGAGATCGGCGCCCTGTGCGGCGACTTTCCCGATGGCAGGTTCTGCGGCCGCGACTGCGAAGGGGCGCCGGCGATGTGCGGCGAAGGCTTCGTGTGCGGCGAGGTGAAGAACGAGCTCGGGCAGGTGCGGGCGTACCAGTGCATGCCGACGGGCGGCTCGTGCGTGTGTCCCGACGACACCGACTACGCCAACGATCCACTGAACTGCGCGGTGTGTGGCAACGCCTGCGCGTTCGCGGGCGGGGTCGCGGGCTGCGCCGGGTCAACGTGCTTTCTCGCGAGCTGCGTCGACGGCTTTCAGGACCTCGACCGGGACGAGAGCAACGGCTGCGAGTACGGCTGCACGAAGGTGAGCGACAGCGACGAGCCCGACCGGGTCTGCAACGGCTCCAACTGCGACCAGGACTGCGATGGCATCGATGGCAGCTATGGCAGCGCCGTGTTCGTGTCGGCGACCGGCGTCAACGGCGCCTCGGGGGCGCCCTACGATCCGGTCCCGACGATCGCCGCGGGCATCGACAAGGCGCTCGAGCTCGGGCGCCCACACGTGTACGTCGCGGCCGGAACCTACCAGGGCGAGCTGTATCTGAAGGCGGGGGTGTCGGTCTTCGGCGGCTATTCAAACGACGGCAGGTGGACACGCAACCTGTTGCTGCACAAGACGATTTTGTCGAACCAGAGCGGCACGACCTCGGTGCGTGTCGTGGTCGCCGACGGGATAAGCGGTGTGCGCACGGTGCTCGACGGCGTGGACGTTATCGCCGGCAGCAACGCGAACCCCGGTGGCTCGAGCTATGCTATCTGGGTGCGCGCCTCGGACGACACGCTGGTCTTGCGCAACCTCAGAGCGATCGGCGGCAACGGCGGGCCAGGGCTCGACGGCGACGCGGGCCAGAAAGGAGCCGACGGTGCGACCGGCGACCCGGGCAACCAGGGCGCCAAGAACTGCGGCGACACGCGCGCGCAAGGCGGCGCACCCGGGGGCAACCAGTGCACAGGCGGGCGCAACGCAACGGGCGGCCCGGGTGGCGACGCGGGCTGCGACTCGTTCTTGGGCTCAGACACCGCGCCCGATTGGGGCTCGCCTTCGGCGGCTGGCGCGGGCGGCGGCAACCCGGGCAACGGTGACGGACCTGGCGACGCTGGAGGACCCGGGCAAGGCGGCAGCGACGGTGGTGGCGGGCCGAGTGGCGAGGTCGTGCAGGGCTTCTGGCGCGGGCTCGCGGGCGGCGATGGCACGGGCGGCGACAACGGGATCGGCGGCGGCGGCGGGGCCGGCGGCGAAGGCGGGATCAACATCGCGACTGGACGCTGGGGCGGCGGTGGCGGTGGCGGCGGATCGGGTGGCTGCGGTGGCGCGGCGGCGCGGGGCGGAAGTGCTGGCGGCGGGTCGTTCGGGTTGTTCCTGGTCGACGCGAGCCCCACGTTGAGCGGCGTGTCGTTCGGGCATCGCTCGGGCGGCAATGGCGGCAAGGGTGGCAAGGGCGGGGACAAGGGCGTCGGGCGCGACGGGGGGCTCGGCGGACAACCCTACGACAGCCACGCCAATAATGGCGGCAAGGGCGGCAAGGGGGGCGACGGTGGCCGCGGCGGGCATGGCGGTGGGGGTGCTGGCGGGGTCGGCTACGGCGTGTTCCTGGTCGGCACGTCCGACCCGCGTTGCGAGCTCGTGAGCTATGACCCGCCCGACGCGGGGGGTACCGGCGGGGTCGGCGGCACGGCGGCCGACGGCGCGGGCAGCAAGGGCGGTGACGGGGCGTTCGGGGACCGCAACAAGGCGGCGCCGAGCTGTCCTTGAGGCCGACCGGGGACCCTTGTCAGTAGTGTTATCGGTGTCTCCGGGGACGTGGTTGCGTCCGTCACGGCGGCCTTGTACCTTGCCGGCATGGTTACGCTCCCCGTCCGTGTCGTAGGTCTGGTCGCCCTCGCTCTGTTCGCCGCGTGTGGCGACGACAAGCTCCAAGGAGACGTCGCGGAGCTACCGGAGCTCATCGACGATGTGGCCAATGACGTGGCCGCCGACGTCGTCTTCGACACGGCGCCAGCCGAGATCATCGTGTTCGACACGACGCCGGCCGACACCGCGCAAGAAGTCGATGTGCCGGAGGCGACCTGCAACGACAACCCGAAGCCGTTCTTCTGCCCGTGCGACGTCAATACGCAGTGCCTGTCGAGCTACTGCATCGCGGTCGACGAGGCCGAGGTCGCGCGCCGCTGCTCACGCACGTGCCAGACCGAGTGCCCGAACGGCTGGGAGTGCAAGGGCATCGGCGGCGTGGGCGACCCGGTGTTCATCTGCCAGCCGCCGATCGACACCTTGTGCGAGGCGTGCGAGCAGGACTCGGACTGCCAGGCGGTCGGCGCGAAGTGCATCACGTTCGAGGACGGCAAGTACTGTGGGCGCGATTGCCAGAGCCAGCGGGACAGCTGCCCGGCCGGCTATCAGTGCGAAGAAATCCTAAACGCTCTCGGGCAGATCGATGCCTATCAGTGTCTCCGCACGTCGGGCTCGTGCAACTGTCCCGATGGCACCGACTACTCGAGCGACCCAGCGAACTGCGGCTTCTGCGGCAACGCCTGCGTCTTCACGCATGGCATCCCCGGGTGCGGCAACGAGACGTGTCGGCTGGACGGTTGCGAGAACGCCTGGAAGGACCTGAACGCGGTCGAGTCCGATGGCTGCGAGTACCCGTGCACGTTCCAGTCGGGCGACGACTGGCCCGACGGCAGCTGCAACAGCGAGAACGACTGCGACCAGAACTGCGACGGGATCGACGGCGACTACCTGCGCGCGATCTTCGTCGCGCCCTATGGGACCAATGAAGCGAGCGGCGCCCCGTACGACCCGGTCAGCACCATCAACCAGGCGCTGACGCTGGCGGGCGGCGGCAAGGACCACATCTACGTCGCGGCCGGGGGTTATAACGAGAGCGTGACGCTGGTCGACGGGATCTCGATCTTCGGTGGCTACTCGCCGGACGGGAAGTGGGTTCGCAACCTCGGCCAGTACAAGACGACGATCTCGTGGAGCTCGGGCACGAACTCGGTGCGCACGGTCATCGCCGAGGGTATCGACGCGGCGCGCACCGTGCTCGACGGGGTCGAGGTGCTGTCGGGCACGAACGCGAATCCGAGCGGGTCGAGCTACGCGATCTGGGTGAAGGACTCGAACAGCGCGCTGGAGATCGTCAACGTCAGCGCGGTCGGCGGCAACGGCGGCGGAGGCAACGGCGGCGGGCCGGGTGGGCCCGGCGGCGATGGTGGAGTCGGCACCAAGGGCGACGCCAGCTCCGAGAATAATGGCGGCATCACGGGAACTTGCACTGACTGCGGGTGCAACGACGAAGGCTCGTACGGCGGGCCAGGTGGCGCCGGCGCGCCGGCCAGCTGCGGCAACAATGGCGGCGGCAAGGGTGGCAAGGGTAGCTGCGCGAGCGGCGTTTCGAGCGCCAAGGGCGACAACTCGCCGGGCGGCGCCGCGGGTGGACCCGCCTCGACCGGGGGTGGCAACGGCGGCTCACCAGGCGGAGGCGGGGCTGCGGGCGGCGACGGCGGCGGCGGCAACGCGTCGGGTGGCGTGTCGGGCTCGGGCTTCTGGTCGGGCGTCGACGGCGGCAGCGGCGGCAATGGCACGAGCGGTGTCGGTGGAGGCGGAGGCTCGGGCGGCGGCGGGTCGGACAACGGCACCTTCGACTGCACGAGCTGGGGCGGTGGCGGTGGCGGCGGCGGAAGCGGAGGGTGCGGCGGCGGTGGGGCCTTCGGCGGCAAGCCCGGCGGGGGATCGTTTGGTCTGTTCCTGTTCAACGCCAGCCCGAAGCTCGTGCGCTCGGGCTTTGGCCACAAGAACGGCGGCAACGGCGGCCAGGGCGGCCAGGGCGGCGCAGGTGGGTTCGGCAAGGACGGCGGTGGCGGCGGCGACGGGTGCTTCGACGCCGGCAACGGCGGCAAGGGCGGTAAGGGCGGCGACGGTGGGCGCGGTGGCCACGGCGGAGGCGGCGCGGGTGGCGCGGCCTATGGCTTGTACGCCGTCGGCAACTCCGACCCGTCGTGCGAGAACCTGACCTTCTCGCCGGTCAGCTCGGGCGGCACCGGGGGCATCGGCGGCCAGGGACCTGGCAACCAGGGTTCTCCGGGCGCGTTCGGCGACCGCAATGTGTTCACCGGAAGCTGCCCGTAATCACTCGGCGCGAATGCAGCGCGCTCAAGGGGCTGTGCGTGCTGGGCGAAAGCCGACAATGTTTACATTGACCGGATCGGCATCGTCTCGCTTTGCAGCGCGGCTGGCTACGGCATCGAACTGCCAGTTGCCTCCGCGGATCATCAATCGCGCCGGCCCGGAAGAGCCGATTGGGTCGGTCACCGCCCCTGTCCCAAAAAGTCCGTAAAAGTCGTTTGTCCACTCCGACACATTTCCGAGCATATCGTATAGCCCCCAAGCGTTGGGCTGCTTGAGTCCCACCGGGCGCGTCCTGCTTGCCGAGTTGGCCGAATACCAGGCGATGGATTCGAGCACCGGGTCCGTTCCAGGACCCAGCACCGAAACGTTTCCGTTGTAGGTTGAAGTAGTCGTGCCGGCCCGCGCTGCGTATTCCCACTCGGCCTCAGTCGGCAACCGGTAGCCGTCACACGGGAGACCCGCAAACGCACTGCTATCGCATTGGAGGCCGGTACCGGCGGTGCCTGTGCAACTCGACAGCGTGTAGCACTGCGTCAAGCCCGCGGAGGTCGAGAGCGCATTGGCATAAGCCACGGCCTCGAACCAATTGACGTTCTCGACCGGGCACGTCGAGCCACAGCTCGAGAACGAGGAAGGATTGTTGCCCATCAAGAGCTGCCACTCCCCTTGCGTGACCTCCTTCGTCTTCAACCAGAACGGCCGAGTCAGTGTCACCGTGTGCTGGGTCTCCTCACCGGCGTCGGGGATGCGGCCTACTTCGCCGACGGGCGAACCCATCACGAACGTGCCTGGCGCGATCTTGACGTAGCCGGCGAGCAGCTCGCACGTGCTGCCGCTGTATCCGTTGACACACGAACAAGAGTTCGGAGCCGTGCACGAGCCACCGTTGATACATGATGGCGTGCATGTCGGCGTTTGGCATTGCAGCCCGGTGTAGCCGCTGCCGGTGCAGTTGCACACGCCCGGCGCCGAACAGGTGCCGTTCGCGCAGACCGGCGAGCACACAGGTGTCTCGCAGCGGGTGCCGATGTAGCCGGTGCCCGAGCAGGAGCAGCTGTTCGGAGCCGAGCACACGCCGTTGAGACACGTCGGCGAGCACACCGGTGTCTCACACCGCGTGCCCGTGTAGCCGGTGCCGGAGCATGAGCAGGTGTTCGGGGCCGAGCAGGTGCCATTGAGGCACGACGGCGAACAAACAGGCGTCTCGCAGCGGCTGCCGGTATGGCCCGTTCCAGCGCAACTGCACGTGTTGGGGGCTGTGCATGCGCCTCCATTGAGGCACGAGACCGTGCACACGGGGAGCTCGCAACGGGTACCGCTGTAGCCCGTGCTCGTGCAGTCACATGTGTTGGGAGCCGAGCACTGCCCGTTGACGCACGTCGGCGAGCACACCGGTGTCTCGCAATGTGCACCGCTGTAGCCAGTCCCGGCGCAGTCGCAGACATTCGTGCCGGTACAATTGCCGCCATGCTGACACACCGGCGCGCACACCGGTCCGCAGCCCTCGTCGGTCCCGCCGTCGCAGTCATTGTCTTTACTGTCGGCGCAGACTTCGGCGACGGCCTGCGACGCAGAGCCGTTGGGATTGGTGCTGCAGGTCGCGCTGTTGGTGGTGGCGCAAACGACGGTGCCTGCTCCACATTGCCCGACCCCGTCGCACGCGGCCCCGACCGTCGACCCGAGGTAGATGAAGCCTTCATCGGTGTTGCTATCGCAATCATTGTCCGCCCCGTCGCAGACTTCGTTCGCAGCTTGCGAGCTCGGGCCATCCGGATTCGTGCTGCAGGTCGCGAGCACCGTGCTGCCGACCGCGCACACAACAGTGCCTGCGCCGCAGGCTCCGATCCCATCGCACGGCTGTGACACCGCCAGGGCGCCGTACTGGAACCCCGCGTCGGTCGTGCCGTCGCAGTCGTTGTCGAGGTTGTCGCAGCGCTCACTGGCGGCATCTCCGTCGCTATCGCAAACGAGTGCTACGCTATCGCCGGCGCAGACGACGCGGCCGTTGGCACAGGCACCGGCACCACACGTCGCGTTCTTGGACTTGCCATTGTCCGCCGCGAGCTTCGCACCCTGGAGCGTGGTGCCGGTCGCCGTCAGGAACGGGTCGTCGGTCGTGCCGTCACAGTCGTTGTCGACATCGTCGCACGCCTCGCTGCTGGCACCGCTATCGCTTGTGCAGACGAGGCTCATGCCGTCCGGCGCGCACGCGACGAGCCCGCTCTCGTTCGTTGTGCATGCGCCGGCTCCGCACGGAAGGCCCTTCAGCTTGCCGTTGTCCCCAGCGTAAGCCGCACCCGCCAGGGGGCGCTTCGTCGCAGAGAGCGCGGACACAAAATCATCGTCGATGACGCCATTGCAGTCGTCGTCCACGCCGTTGCAGGCGTCATCGGTCTGAGCGGCGGCGTCGCTGCTGCACGTGAGGCCCGCCTTGTCGTCAGAGCAGACGACCACGCCGTCGACGCACGGGCCCGCGCCGCACGCGTCGTCTTTCACCTTGCCGAGGTCACCAGGAAACAGCGCGTCCTCGAGGGCCACCGTGCCAGCGTCGGCGAAGTCTTCATCTGTCGCGCCATCGCAGTCATTGTCGCGGCCATCGCAGGACTCCTCGTGCGCCTCTGATGCGGAGCCCAGGGGGTCGGTGCTGCAGCGCGCCAGGCCGGCCTCGTCGCATTCGCTCGCGCCAGGTCCGCATTCGCCTTCGCCCTCGCACGACTCGCCGACCCCTGCGCACGTGTTCACGACCTCGCCGTCAACGATCTCGCGAACGTCATCGCCATCGTCGTTCTCGATGTCTTCACGTACTTCACCTACTTCACCTACTTCACCGTCGTCGCTCGCCTCGGTAGCCTGACTATCGGCGTCGCCGTTGCTGACCTCGCCATCAGCCACCTCGCCCGCGCCATCACCGCAGCTCGCACTGACGACCGGCTGCTCGACGCAGGTCCTGTCAATGCACACGGCCTACATGCACGGGTCGGCACTCGGCGCACAGGCACTCCGTTGAGAGCATTCGGGCGGGTCCGGGAAGCATCCTGGCGCGACGAAAATGATCGTGAAGACGACGAACACTGCTCGCCGATACCAGACACGCTCGGCCAAAATTGCGCGCATAGGCTCCCCCAGAATGTACCGTCAAGTTGTACATAGTCCGCTGGGGGTCTCGGCGCAAGGCGGTGCCTGGCCTGTTGGGGTCGTCACTCAGGTCGGCGGCGAGAACAGCTCGTCGACGAATTCCTTCGGGTCGAACACGCGCAGATCCGCGACGCGTTCACCGACGCCGACCCACTTGATGGGGATCTTCAGCTCGTCGCACACGCCGAGCACGACGCCGCCCTTGGCGGTGCCATCGAGCTTCGTCAGGATGATGCCGGTCACGTCGGTCGCATCCTTGAAGAGCTTCGCCTGGGTGATGCCGTTCTGCCCCGTCGTTGCGTCGAGCACCATCAGCACCTCGTGCGGAGCGCTCTCGATGGCGCGACTCATCACGCGACGCACCTTCTTCAACTCTTCCATGAGGTTGGTGTTGTTGTGCAGGCGCCCGGCGGTGTCGACCAGCACGAACTCCGCCTTCTGCAGGACGGCCTGCTTCACGCCGTCGAACACGACCGAGGCCGGATCGGCGCCTTCCTTGCCGCGGATGCACGGCGCACCGACGCGACGCGCCCAGTGCTCGAGCTGCTCGGTCGCGGCCGCGCGGAACGTGTCACCCGCGACGAGCACCACGCTCCTGCCTTCGCCGATGAGCTTGTGCGCCATCTTGCCGATCGAGGTGGTCTTGCCGGTGCCATTGACGCCGAGCACCATCGTCACGAACGGCTCGCCCGGCTTCGGCACGCCGACCTTCGCCCCGGCGGTAGCGCCTTCCAGAATCTTCTGCGCCTCGCCGCGCAGGACTTCCCAGACCTTGTTCGGGTCCTTCAGCTCCTTCTTCGAGAGCGCCTCACGCACCGCCGCCAGCAGCCGCTCCGCCGTGCGCACCCCGATGTCCGAGGTGAAGAGCGCTTCCTCGACCTCATCGAGCAGGTCCTGGTCGATCTGCTTACCCGCGAAGAGGCTCGTCAGCTTCGCGATGAAGCCTTCCTTGCGGGTGCGACCGAGGCCATCTTTCAGCGTCTTGGCCGGGCCTTCGTCCTCGGCGCTGACCTTCTTGTCGCCGCGCTTCTTCGCCTCTTCCGCGTCGGTCTTGGCCTTGGTTTCGGCATCCGTCTTGGCCTTCGCCTCGGCCTCCTTGCGCCGCACTTCCGTCTTGGCTTTCGCCTCGGCCTCGCCCGCGGCTTTCGCCTCGGCCTTGGCGCGTGCGTCCGCTTCCTTTACTGCGATGTCGCGCGCTTCGGCCGCTCGCGCCGCCTCGGCACGCGCCTCCTGCTCGGCCTTCTTCTGCTGCTCGGCCGCGAGCCGTGCCCCTTCGGCCGCCTTCGTCGCGCGCGCTTTCGCCTCTTCGTCACTGGTCCCCGCTGCTGCGCGCATCGCCTCGTCGGCCTGACGCCTCTTCGCGTCGGCCTCGCGCGCCTTCTCCTCGGCATCACGCTTCTTGGCGTCGGCCTCGCGGACCTTCTCCTCAGCGCGCGCCTTCGCCTCCGTGTCGCTCTTCGCACGCGCCTGCGCGTCGGCTCTCGACTTTGCGCTCGCCCCGACCGACCCGACCGCTGCGTCGTCGTCGTCCGCGAGCTCCCAGGCCGAGGCTACCTCGCCCTCGCCCTCGCCCGCCTCGTCAGCGTCGTCCGGCGTGAGTTCCTTCGGCTTGGCGACGACCTTCTCGGGCGCCTTCACCGGCGGCAGCGGCGCAAAGCTCTCCTTGCTGGCGGGCAGCTGCTTTGGTCGCGCTGCCTCAGCCGTCGGCGCCTCGAGCGGACCCACATTCTTGTCAAGTCCCTCACGCCCCGCGCGCCGCCGGGCGAGCAGCACGAGCACCACGATCGCCAGGACGAGCCCAATCACCACGACGATTGCCGCGATATTGGCCTGGAGGGGCACGATGGACTCGGTGGCTGCGACAAACGGGAATGATTCGATGATCGACATCGGCGGTTCCTCCGGCGGGGCCGTCTACCAAGCGATCGCGCCCGCGTCCAGCGCCGGTCGCAAGCAGGTTGACCGCCCCGCCGCGTGCGGACACTATCCGCCGATGTCTCTTGGCCCCTTCAGCTCACCGTCGAGGGCAGCCGCTTCGCGGCCTTCGCGTGCGAGCTGCCGCGTCGGGCCTGTCGTATCGCCTTCGGCTGCCGTTGCCGGGCCTGTCGTATCGCCTTCGGCTGCCGTTGCCGGGCCTGT
>Ga0209591_10005159_pt1 | contig 14648 bp, 12 predicted proteins | sample MAT01_FD_187207 | JGI IMG/M metagenome (GOLD analysis project Ga0209591, IMG submission 187207) | Freshwater microbial communities from Lake Fryxell liftoff mats and glacier meltwater in Antarctica - MAT-01 (SPAdes) (version 2) | ecosystem: Environmental > Aquatic > Freshwater > Ice > Liftoff... | reverse complement strand
GGAAACACTAAAGTCCTACTCGGATGATCCCGATCCCACGATTGTGCTGCTCTCGTCCGGCCCGGGCAGCGCGGTTTATTCCGAACACAGTTTTCTGGCCCGCCGTATGGGTATTCCGCTGGTGCAAGGTGGCGATCTGCTGGTGCACAACGACGCAATTTATCTGAAGACGGTCTCGGGGCTGGAAAAAGTCGAGGTCATCTACAACCGCATCTCCGATCAATGGCTCGATCCCATGGTCTTTCGCCGCGATTCGCTGCTTGGCGTACCGGGTCTGGTTCACTGTATCCGCAAGGGGACGGTGGCCGTGGTCAATGGCATCGGCTCGCAACTGGCCGACGACCGCGCCCTGCTGCCTCTGGCCAATACGATCATTCGTCATTACCTCGGGGAACAACCGATCCTGCGCGGCCTGACCACCTATTGGCTCGGCGACATTGACCAGCGCGAGATGGTGCTTTCCGATCTGGGCGAATTCACCATCCGACCGCTGCACGGGGAGAAAATTCTGCTCGGCGGCGATGGTCGTCCACCCACCGAGGAGGAAATCAAAACCGCCCGCGAACTCATCCTGCAAAACGCCTCGCAATACGTCGCGCAGCCGCAGGCTTGTGATGCGCTGACGACGTCTTATCACGACGGACGCAAAGTCGCACGCCGGCAGGATCACATTCTTTTCGCGCTGCGCAAAGCCGGGGGCGACTACGAGGTCTTTCCCGGCGCGCTGACCCGCATCAACACGGATGAATTCCCCTACACGGCCAATGAGCTCGGGGGCGGCAGCAAGGATACCTGGGTCCTGGCCCCGCCGGATTTTGTCGAACCTTCCCCCGAGCGCGTGCGGCAACGCGAGGCTCCCCTGCCCGCGCAGCACGTGAGCAGCCGCGTGGCCGAGGCCTTTTACTGGACCGGCCGGTATCTTGAACGCGCTCACAACCTCGCCGTCATGATCGGCGTGATCGAGTCACTCGAGCTCGAGGAATTGAATCCGACGGAACGTACGCTTTACCGCCCGGTCTGGAACCGGATGCTGCCTCCGCTGGAAAATCCCGGAGCCGTTTCGCGCCGCAACATTTCCAGCCCCATTGGCCGCTATCGCCTTACGCTTGACCTTGAGGAACCCGACTCCGTCGTGCAGGTCGTCCTGCGGGGAACCCGCAACGCCGAATCCATTCTCGAATGTCTCAGCCTCGAAACCTGGAGCGTCCTCAGTACCCTCCGCAGCCGTTTTCAACGCGCCCGCTTCCGGCCCAAATCAAGCGAGGAGGACCTGACCGGCTACACCCGCCGGTATTGCGATCATGTGATCAAGGCCGTGCCGGAACTTTTCGGTACCGCGCAGGGCACGATGGTGGCGGACGGCGGATGGGCGTTTTGCGAAATCGGACAACTCCTTGAGCGTGCCATCATCACAGCCAATGCCGTCTGTTCGATCATGCGCCCGATGCCCAGCCGCAGCGAGACTTCCGAGCACGAAACGGAAATCCGGCTTTCGGCTTTTCTCCGCCTTTTGAACAGCCGCGACGTTTATCGCCGCGTCTACCAAATGCGGATCGAGGCCGCACCGATGCTGGACCTTTTGTGGCAAAACAGCATGGCCCCACGCTCGGTCACGCGCTGTCTGGAGGCCTGCGCCGCGCGGTTGCAGGCCAACAAGGAGGAGAGTTCTCCGACGACCCGGCGAACCGTCGCGGCCATCGCGCAGTTGATTCACGATATCCGTCAGACCAATTGGGAGGAGTTGGTGAAGGCGTCCGAAGCCGGCCCCACCGCGAAAACCAACCCTCTTCTCGATCAAGGCAAGAGGCTTTTGCAGGGCACTCTCGACATTCACCACCTGATCTCCGACGGTTTTCTCAATCACCAAGTCCACATGAACCAGGAGACCCAGCCGTTGCTTTTCCGGCCCTGAAAATGCTCTTCGAGGTCGTGCATCGCACCGAATACCGTTACGGCCAGCGGGCCAGCGAAGCCTACATCGAGGCGCGTCTTACGCCGCCCGCCCTTGATAGCCAGGCCATTGTTTCCCATGCCATCGAGTTCGCCCCGGGGAATCCGGTCTCAACCTATGACGATTATTTTGGCAACCCGGTAACCTTCTATTCGCTGACCCGGCGCCACGACCGTCTTTCCATCACCAACCGCATAACTGTCCGTACCCAGGAGGTCCCCCGCCCGCTCGAAACGCTGAACGTCAGCATCGCGGAAGCGCGCCAGCTTTTTTCCTCCAAGCTCACCGATATTTTCGACTACCTCCAGCCCACGCCTGCCGTACCCACGGGAAGCCCCGCGATGGAATGGGCCCGCAAATTTTTCCCCGGCGGTGCTCCCCTTGGCAAATGCCTTGAATCTCTGAACCGCACGATCTACGAGAAATTCCGTTACGACCCCGGTGCGACGGATAATTTCACTCCGCTTGCGACGATTTGGAAACAACGCGCCGGCGTCTGTCAGGATTTTGCCCACGTCATGCTCAGTATCCTGCGCACCGCCGGAATTCCCGCGCGGTACATCTGCGGCTACATCGAGTCCGATCCGCCGCGGCCAAACCCGGCCGCCCCGACTGTAAAGCTGATCGGATCCCTCGCCACCCACGCCTGGGTCGAGGCGCTGACGCCCGGCATGTCCTGGATCGCGCTCGACCCGACGAACAACCAATGGTGCGGACATCGCCACGTCACGGTGTCTTACGGGCGCGATTTCAGCGACGCCACTCCGATCCGGGGCACCTTCAAGGGCTCCGGCACCAAGGAAATGAAAGTGAGAGTCACCATGAAACGCCTCGGCGAAAAACCATGAAACTCGCCATTCGCTATTCCGCCATTTATCAATACGAGGAAGAGGCCAGCCTCTCCCCTCACCTGGCGCGCATTTTCCCGCGTCACGATGTGTCGGTTCACACCGACCGAACCGCCTTCACCACGCACTCGAGTGCCGACATCCAATACCGGATGGATCTTTTTGATAACCTGATTGCGCGCTGCTTTTTTCCAAAAAAGATTGACCGGCTGGAGTTCAACCTGGAACTCGACATCACCCTTGCTGAGAAAAACCCCTTTCATTTCCTGCTCGATTCTCATGCCCTGCAACTTCCCTTCACCTATCTGCCCGGCGAAGCCCGCGCTCTCGCCGCCTATCTCGCGACGGACGGGGAATCTTGTCCACTTCCCGCAGCGCTGAGCCGGGGTTCCGCGCCACAGCCCACGGTGGATGCCCTCCTCGCCATGAACAGTTGGCTGCACGACAACATCGCCTACGAGCGACGCGACGAAGGCGACCCCTATACTCCGGCGGAAACCCTGCGCCTGCAAAGAGGCTCGTGCCGCGACTACGCCGTGCTCTTTGCCGCGGTCTTGCGTGAGCATGGCGTGGCCGCCCGGCTGGCCAGTGGATTTTTGTGGGAGGACGATTCACCGGACAGTCCGCGTCGGGCCGAAAATGCCCTTCATGCCTGGGTGGAAGCTTATCTTCCAGGTGCCGGATGGATTGGATTCGACCCCACGAACGGCGTGCTTTGCGACCATCATTTTCTTGCTACCGCCGTGGGTCTTGCTTCGGAGGATATTTCCCCTGTCGCCGGCCATTACTACGGGAATAAAACCATCCCCAGCACGCTGGAAACCACCCTAACCATCAAGGAACAATGATCCCAAGTTGGATGCACCAAGCCGCCGCCCGCGCAGAAACCCTCTTCGCGAATCATGACATCCGCCTCACCCTCGGCGGCGAACCAACCTTCATCCCGGTCAAACCCGAAGGGCCGGAGTGGAGCCATTCGGCAGTCGGCCCGACGAAACTTGCTTACGCCTGGAAGGTCGCCGGGCTCTTGCAAAAAAAACGCCTGCGCGGTGCCGCGGCATTTTTCTGTCCGGGAAAATTGTATCCCGGCGAAGTCAATCCCCGCTGGGTCGTGCGCCTGCTCGCAAACCGCGACGGCACTCCGCTCTTTCGCCTGCCCGCACCCGAGAAGGCCTCCGGCACTCCCGCCTTGCGGCAATTTGCCACCGCCCTCAGCAAACATCTGGGCGGCGCGTCCCACTGGGCGAAATTTTCCGATCCCCGCAACGCCCGGACGGAAGTTCTCGCCATGCCACTCGATCACGATGGAGAAACCTGGACCTCCGCGCCATGGCCGCTGGATCGCAAGCTGCGCGTTCTCATCGAAACGGAGGGCGTGGCCGGACTGCGCCTGCCTCTCCATCACCTCCCTCCCGAAATGCCCCGCCGCGCCATCACCATCGAGCGCACCGGCAGTACCACCGCAATTTTTTTCCCGCCCCTGCAACAAGGCCCCTTTCTCGAACTCCTTGTTGCCGCCGAAGCGGCCGCGCAGCAAGCCGGCATCTCGCAACTCGAATTGCAAGGCTACCTGCCGCCGGACGAGGCCGCGCGCTGGACCGTCCTCGGCCTTACCGCCGATCCCGGTGTGCTGGAAATCAATCTACCCGCCTGCAAATCCTGGAGCGAATATGCGGGGTGGCTGGAAACCCTCACCGTCTGTTGCGAAGCCGCCGGCCTGCGCTCCTGGAAAGACATAGCCCATGATCATCCGCAGGGAAGCGGCGGCGGCAACCATCTGCTCTGGGGTGGACCGAGTATTGAGGATCACCCGTTTTTCACCCGGCCCGCCTGGCTCGCGGCGATCTTGCGATTCTGGCAGCACCATCCCTCCCTCGCCTATCTCTTCACCGGCTGTTATGTCGGCGCTTCCTCGCAAGCCCCCCGGCCTGACGAATCGGCCCGTGATCTCTACGACATTGATATGGCCTACACCTTTCTCGAAGGCCTTCCAGAGGGCGATCACCGCGAACTCATCAACGAAACCCTGCGGCATCTGCAGGCCGACACGACGGGCAATTCCCACCGCAGCGAAATCAGTTTCGATAAATTCTGGAACACGTCCCTGCCGTCCGGCGCACTCGGACTCATTGAGTTTCGCGCCATCGAAACCCTGCCCCGCCCCGAATGGATGTCCGCCATTGCGCTGCTTTGGACCTGTCTCTCCGCCCACCTTCTCGAGGCAAAACCCCCGCGTGCGCTCAAGCGTTTCGGAACCACTCTGCACGACGAATATTTTCTGCCTCAACGCCTTTGGGAGGACTTGGAGGAAATTTTTTCCGAACTAAAAAAGGGCGGCTTTACTCTCGATCCGAAAGTCTTCCAGGAGATCTGGAACTGGCGGTTTCCCTCCGTCCTCGCCTGGGAAAAAGGCCCCGCCCGCCTCACCGTGCGCAAGGCGCTGGAAAGCTGGCCTCTGCTTTGCGAAACGCCGGTTGAGGGAGGCAGCACCAGCCGGTTTGTGGACACATCCATGCAGCGGCTCGAATTCTCCGCCGACGCGGATTTTTTCCAGAGCTACCAGATTTATGTGGCGGGCAGGCCGCTGACGATTCGCGAAACCTCACCGGGCGTTTTCCTGGCCGGCCTGCGTTTCCGCCGCACGAATCTTTATCCCGCCTTGCACCCGGGCATCCCCGTTCAGCTTCCACTGCATATCACCTTGGTGAATATTCCAGGCGGACGCCTGGCTGCGGAATTCCAGCTCAAGTCCGGCGATGCCGTTTTCCATAAGCTGCCCAAACCCGGCGTCGTCAAACTCGGCGGCACCCCCTGCCGCGGCGGACGCAAAGGGGACCTGACCTGCGACCTGCGCCTTGATTGAATTCCCGCCAGAAGACTGATCGCCACCTCATTTTCTTAGTGTCCATTAGTGCTCATTAGTGGTTTCTTGAAGCTGCCCATGCTGCAACCTTGGATGATTCCCGCCGATCTTGCCCCGGGCGATGCGAAAAGCCTGGAACGCGATTGGTCGGCCATCACCCTCCACCGCATAGAATCCACCGAAGACCCCTTGTTTGAAATAGCCTTCGGCGCGCTCTGGGCGGAATTTGGCGCTAGCGACGAAATCGAACAACCTTCCGTTCTGTCCCGGCGCATGCAATGGGATGGCCACTCGCTCGTCCATGGATGCGCACTGCGCTACCGCATGATGCTCCTCACGGCAGGCAATCAATTCGCCGCCGTCCGCGATCACACCGCCATCGTGCAAGAGGGAAAACCTGGAGCCGTCGTCCATCTTTCCCACAACCTCGTCACACCGGAATGGCGGCGGAGCGGCCTGGCCGGATGGCTCCGCGCCCTGCCCATCCAGACGGCCCGCAGTTGCCTGGCCGCGCAAAACCGCCCGGCCGGCTCTCCCATCATTCTCGTGGGAGAAATGGAGCATCCCGAACCCGACGATGCCGCCAGTCTGGTACGGCTCAAGGCTTACGAGAAAGCCGGCTACTTAAAGGTGGACCCGCGCCGGGTCAACTACCTGCAACCGGATTTTCGCCCCGTGGAAAAAATTGATTCCGAGGGCTTGAAACCCCTGCCCATGGCCCTGCTCGTGCGACGGGTCGGACACGAAAAGGAAGCCCAGATCAGCGGAGCCGAAGTGCGTGAAATCGCCGGAGCTCTTTACCGCATGTATGCCATGGGATTCCGCGAACGCGACATGGCACCGCTTTTTTCCAGCATGGAAAACTATCCCGCCGACAACGAATCCATCCCGCTGCTGCCACCGATGGCGGAGGTTCAGCCATGCCGCTGAAGCTTTATCACGATCCGGGTTTCGCCGCGCCCATCGGCGATCATGTCATGCCCATGCGCAAGTTCGCGCTGGTGGCGGAACAGCTTCGGGATTTTTCCGCCATCAAAATCGCATCGCCGCCCCCCGTGTCGGAACAGGATATTCTCCGGGTTCACACCCCGGATTACCTGGCCGCCATTAAATCCGGGCATCCTCGCGAACTCGCCGAATCCCAAAAATTTCCGTGGTCGCCGGAACTTTTTCCCAGCGTGATGCTCACCAGCGGCGGCGTTCTGGCCGCCGCGAAAAGCGCGCTCGACGAAGGAGTTTCCGGCGCGCTGGCCAGCGGATTCCACCATGCCTGCGCCGATCATGGCGAAGGGTTCTGCACGTTCAACGGCCTGGTGGTCAGCCTCGAAGCCCTGCGCGCCTCGGGGCGCATTGACACCGCGGCCGTTCTCGACCTGGACCTCCACTATGGCAACGGCACCGCTTCGCTTGCCGCCTCGCGTCCCTGGATGAAAGCCCTTTCCCTTTACGGCAATGACTACGCCGACAACATTTCCTATCGCGACTTGAGCGTGCGCCATCATGAAGATGGACCCAACCATTTTTCCGCCCCGATCATTCCCACCGGGGCGGGCGATGGCAAAAATCTGAACGCCTTGCTCGACGAACATCTGCCCTGGCTTGTACGCGGAGGCACGCCGGATCTGCTGATTTATCAAGCCGGCGCGGACCCGCTGCGCGACGATCCCTATTCACCCCTCGACCTCGACCACGAGGATCTTTTTCTCCGCGACAAAAAGGTCTTCACCTTCGCGAAGTCGCACGGCATCCCCGTCGCCTGGGTGCTGGCCGGCGGTTACACGCCCGACGTGCGAAAAGTCGTGGAAGTGCATGTCAACACCGCGCGGGCCTGCCTCGAAGTTTACTGCTTCTCGTAAACACCCTTGTCCCGTTTCTCGTAAACGGTGAACCCCGCTTTTTTTGCGTCGGAGACAGACAGGGGCTTGGTAATCCTGGGCGAGTTTGCGCCGCTCACAATCTTGCGGACGGCCTTTTTGCAAATCGGACAATTGAGCAAAGGTGGACGGGTGATCGGACGCCTTAATTCAAAGCGTCCGCCGCAGGCCGCGCAGCCCCCCTCAGCCACCTCATATTCGTAAATCGGCATGACCTATTTAACCTGCAAAATTCATAAAAGCATCCCTGCACTTCCACCTATCACAAACCAGTGACTTCCCGATACAACGCGAGAAACTGCGCGGTCTGATGCTCGAACGTGTGAACTTCGGCCAGCTGACGCGCGGACCGGCCCATCGTTGCGCGGAGGTCAGGGTCCAGCAGCGCGTTCATCTTTTGCGCCAGCACCGCAATGTCAGCGGGATCGGACAGGAGAAATCCGTGTTCGCCATCGGTCATCATTTCGGAGACGCCATTGAAAAATGTGGTGATGACGGGAAGCCCGCAGGCCAGGGCTTCCAGGGCCACAAGGCTGCAAGGATCATACCAAGTCGGATGGAGATGAACATCGGCCGCACCGTAATAGGGGCGCACATCGTCCACGGATTCCACAAACGTAACCCGTGCGGAGACGCCCAGTTTCTGCGCCAGCCGGACGAAAGGCTTCGGCCTCTTGCCTCCCACAATCACAAGGCGGGCGCTGGCCCCCATGCCATCCAGCCGCGAGAAAGCCCGCAGGGCGGCATCTGCATTTTTAAGCAGAAGATTATGCGCGACGAGAAGGAAAAGCGTTTCATCCCCGGGACACCCGAGTTCGCGGCGCAGGGGCTCGCGGAAACCGCGGCAATAATCCGGGGAAAAGCGATCCGTATCCACGCCGTTGGGAATAAGGCGGATTCGTTCCAGGGGCAGAGCGTGCAGGGTGTGAAAATGCTCCTTCACCATGGCGGAAACCGCGACGACCATTGCGTCCCCGGCATGCTGGCGTTTCTCGACTTCGGTTAGTTCACGATAGCGTTTCTCGCGCCAGAGCCGGATCTGCCTCCAGCGCGGAATGCGCTTGAGATTATGTTCATGCAGCGCCTTGGTTGAGCCGCCATGCGGATGAAAAATATCAGCATGCCAGCCGCATCCCATGTCGTGAATCACATCCAATGGCAGCCCGCGCACAACCTGCTCCATGGCGGCGGCCCGCCCCAGCGGGGATTTGGAATTTTCGACCGGATGCAAAACCAGCGGGATTCCGTAATCCGGCACGGAAAAATCACACGCGACGATATGCACCTCATGCCCAAGCTCCGTCAGCCGCCGGGCAAATTGCCAGGTCCATTGCTCCAGCCCGCCTCTGAGCGGGTCAAAACATTCCAGCACGAGGCCAATTTTCATACCGGCGGATTCAGCATTTCTTCCAGAATCTCAACGGTTCGTTCCGTTGCACCAAGCGAAAGCTTTGCGCCCAGATGTTCGCGGATTTCCGCGTAACCCGATTCCATCACTCGTCGCGCCTCGTCATCGTCGAGAAGTCCGGCGATGGAGGCCGCGATGGTCTCTGTTCGGCAGTTCAAGCCGAGAAGCTCGGGAACGACCAGGCGCTGAAGGATGATGTTCGGCATGGCAATGAACGGAATGCGTTTCCACATCCAGAGCAGAATCCATTCGATCCGCGCCACCCAACCCAGATCATAGACCGCGACTTGCAATGCACCCGCCGCCACGGCCTCAAGCGTGGCGGAACCCGTTTTTACGACGGCCGCGTCACTGGCCCGCAAGGCGTCGCCCGCGCGGTCGACCAGAATTTTGACCGTCGGTGGAAAATACGCCCGCACCCTTTCCACCAACGGTTCTGGCACAGGCACAACAAATTTGACCGCGCGCTGACTGGACAGGACCGCCGCGACTTCCGCCAGGCGCGGCCCCAGCACCCGGATTTCGGACATCCGGGATCCCGGAAGAAGGGCGACAAGTTTTTCGTTCCCTTCCACTCCGAACTCCCGCCGTAAAGACTCGCGAGTGCGCGCGTCTGGCTGGGATTCCAAGAGGGGATGTCCCACCCAATCCGCCCGCCCGCCCGCCGCGTTCAGCCGGGCCGCCGACCAGGCGAAGGGAGTTGCTACGCGATTAACGTGGGGCGCAAATTGCAGCCCGGACTTTCCTGTTCTTTGCCAGGAACGCGGCGGGAAATAATAGAGAATGGGAATGCCCGCCCGTTTGAAGAAATCGAGTTGCCGGCAGTTGAAACCACCCCAGTCGCACAGCACGACGGCGTCAATCGAATGGCTGCGCACAAACCGCCGCATTTTGAATTGCAACCACCGGGCCCAGAGATAAATCCGCACCACCATCGCAATTCCAATCGCGCTGCAATTCGTGGTGTCGTCAATCCAGACACCGCCCGTCTTTTTTACGACTTCGCCCAACTGCCTCCCTCCCAGCGCATGGAGAATGAAGTGCGGATGGCGCTCCGCCAGGCGTTGCGCAAGGCGGGAGGTGTAGGCGTCACCTGATAAGTCGCCCGCAATAAAAAGAATCGAACGGCAATGGTCGGAGTCCGGCATGGCAGTCTTGAGGTATTTAACGCAGTTTACAGACAGGTCAATCCGTCCAACCCGCTGTCGTCCGCAGTTTATGACAAAGCAAAGCCAGTCCGCTCCGAAACAAGAAAAAGCGGGCCCGTTTCGGATTCGGCAACCAGGCCAGGGCACAGGCCAAGAAAACGCAGAGAAGAACGGGATTCACCGCATTGGCCAGCCCATCCCATTGTTGATGGGTCATGCCGGCGGCAGTTTGCTAATCATCCCACGTAGGGCAGCAGGTTCGAGCTGATCGCCCGGTCAATCGAGAGATGTCCCCCGCCGATAAAAAAGAGCGAAATACCCGCCGCCATCAGCACAAGGGGATATTCCACGGCGTCAAAAGTCGTGCCGCCATGAATATAAAACAAGGCTCCGGCCATGATGACAAAAACACAGAGACCGGCCAGCCGGGTCAGAAACCCAAAAAACAATCCCACGGCCGCCACGAGTTCCGCGACAATGAGCAGGGCCACCACCGCGTAGGGCAGATGCACCCCCGCCGCGCCGGTCCACAATGCCATCGTGGCCTCCCAGCCGTCCCCCCCGAACCACCCGAAGGCCTTTTGCGAACCGTGGTAGAAGAACACCGCAGTGAGCGCCATGCGCAAAAAAAATGGCGCAAAGGTCGCGGGGGTCGCAAACAGGGAATACACCGGATTGTTGGACACGCGCGGAAGCTAGCAAACACTTCCCGCATCCGAAAAGCAAAAGTGTCGCCTCCCCGCGTGTGATTCCTTTAGGGTCGCATCAATGAAAAACAAAGCGTTTCTGCCCCACCTCCTGCCTTTTGCAGTTTTTCTGGGCTTCATTGCACTCAATTCGCTCATCGCATCGGTTTTTCAAACCAGCGGGATCCTGTGGCTCGCGGTGCCGAAATACTGGATCTACCCGCTGCAAACCTTCGTCTGCGCGGGCCTGCTGATTTTCTTTTGGAAACACTACGAGTTCGGCCCGATCCGGGCCTGGCCCCTGGGTGTTTTGGGCGGTCTTTTGGCCCTGATCATTTGGATCAGCCCCCAGGTGTTCCTGGGTTTTGCGCCACGTCTGTCAGGTTTTAATCCCGATCTTTTCGCCGGGGATCCGCTCCTTTACTGGCTCAATCTCCTCAGTCGTTTTGCCCGTATGGTCATTGTAGTCGCCCTGGTCGAAGAAATTTTCTGGCGCGGATTGGTCATGCGTTATCTCATCAATGAGGATTTTCAAAAGGTTCCCTTCGGTTCCTACACGCCTCTTTCTTTTTTCGGCGTGGCGGTTCTCTTCATGCTGGAACATGGAACCGCTGACTATCCGGCGGCCTTTCTGGTCGGATTGATTTACGGCGGCCTGGCCGTAAAAACGAAAAGCCTCTGGGCCTGTGTCGTGGCCCATGCGGTGACAAACCTCGGCCTCGGTCTTTATATTGTGGCCACAAAACAGTGGGGATTCTGGTAGCATGAAAATCGGCATCGCCCAGATCAACACAACGGTCGGCGACCTCGACGGCAACTGCGAACGCATCCTCAAAGCCTATCGCGCCCTCGAACAGCAAGGTGCGGAAATCGTCCTCACTCCAGAACTGGCCCTCACCGGCTATCCGCCGCAGGACCTCCTCTTCAAGTCCCGCTTCGTGCCGGAGAATCTTCTTGCCCTGCAACGTCTCCATGCCGAACTCGGCACCGCCGCCCTTGTCGTCGGCTTCGTCGCCCCCAACCCTTCCGAACACGGACGTCCGTTTCACAACGCCGCTGCCGTTTTGGAAAAAGACCAGCCCCCCCGCATCATCCACAAGACCCTTCTTCCCACCTACGATGTCTTCGACGAAGCGCGGTATTTTGAACAGGGAAACGAATTCCAACCCATCCCCATCAAAGGCCGCACCTACGGCGTGACCATCTGCGAAGACATCTGGCCGCGCGAATACCTCCCCCGCAGCCTCTATCTTCACAGCCCCGTCGCTCAACTCGTCTCGGCCGGAGCCGAGGCTATCCTCAATCTCAGCGCCTCCCCTTTTCAAATCGGCAAACCCGCCCAGCGCCGCGCCATGATTCGTGAACTCGCGAAAAAATTCGCCGTCCCGTTTTTTTACTGCAACTCCATCGGCGGAAATGACCAGCTTGTTTTCGACGGCAATTCCCTCGCCGTCTCGGCCACCGGCGGCCTGATCTGGCAAGGTCGGTCTTTCGCCGAGGACACGGCCGTCATCACGAACCAGCACGCCAGCTCCCTCAGCGAACGCGGTGACATGGCCGATCTGAACGATGCCCTCACTCTCGGCCTGCGCGATTACCTGGCCAAGTGCGGATTCAAAACCTGCGTGCTCGGTCTGAGCGGCGGGATTGATTCCGCCGTCACCGCCTGCCTGGCCGTGCAGGCCATCGGAAAAGAAAACGTCACCGGCGTCGACATGCCCTCGCAATTTTCCTCGCAACACAGCGTGGACGACGCGCTCACCCTCGCCGCCAATCTCGGCATCTCCTGCCTCACCATTCCCATCCAGCACAGCTTCGAGGCTTTCAAGCACCAGATGCGCGAGGCCTTCACCGCTCGCGCCGAGGACATCACCGAGGAGAACATGCAGGCCCGTCTGCGTGGTCTCACCCTCATGTCCCTCTCCAACAAATTCGGCCACCTCCTCCTCACCACCGGCAACAAAAGCGAACTCGCCGTCGGCTACTGCACCCTCTACGGCGACATGTGCGGCGGCCTCGCCATCCTTTCCGACGTGCCGAAGACCATGGTCTATGACCTGGCCCGCTTTCTCAATCGCGATCACGAAATCATCCCGGCCAGCACCATTATAAAACCGCCCAGCGCAGAACTCCGCCCCGATCAGACCGATCAGGACACCCTTCCGCCCTACGAACTCCTCGATGAAATTCTCCGTCTTTACGTCGAGGAAAACCTTTCCTCCACCGACATTATCGCCCGCGGATTCGACGAACAAACCGTCCGTTGGATTGTCCGCCGCGTGGATCTGAATGAATACAAACGCGAGCAAGCCGCCCCTGGTCTGAAAGTAACCGGCCGCGCCTTTGGCATGGGCCGCCGCATGCCCATCGCCCAGCGTTTCGTCGCTTGAGCTACGGCAAAAATCATCCAGAATTCGTCATGCGTAATTTTTCCGCCTTTATTTTTCTCTTCGCAGCCCTGACCGGCGAGGTCTCCGCCGAAAAGATTCGTGTCGTTACGCGCGATATGCAGCCGTTCTCCTTTGAGAAAAACGAACGTCGCAGCGGTTTCGCCATTGAACTGTGGAACGCCGTGGCCAGTGAGTTGAGGTTCGACTTCGAGATCACGTCCGTCGGGAGCGCGAAGGAAATGACCAGTGCACTGGAAAACAAATCCGCCGATGTCGCCGTGGGAGCCTTGAGCATCACGGCCGAACGCGAAAAGGTCATTGATTTTTCCCAGCCTTTCTATGAATCGGGCTTGCAGCTCCTGGTCTCGAAAAAGGCAACCGGTATCACCGGCACGATCTGGAGCCTTCTCCGAAATCTTTTCAGCTGGCAACTTGTGGGAGGTTTCGTCGCCGCACTCCTCGTCATGTTTTTCATCTCTCATCTGGTCTGGATGTATGAACATCCCCACAACGAGGAAATGTGGCCCCGCTCCTACCTCGCAGGCATGGGCGAATCCCTTTGGTGGACGCTCAGTATTTTTCTGGTCGGCGGCGCGGATAACAAGGGGCCGGTCGGGTTAGGCGGACGCATCGTCGCAACCATCTGGATGCTGGCCAGCGTGATCGCGATCTCGCTGCTCACGGCCTCGCTTAGTGCGGAGCTCACGGTGAAATCCCTCGCCGGGGACATCAGGGGACCCGGCGATCTGCCCGGCCGGAATGTCGCCACCATCGGCGGAAGCACCTCGGAGGCTTGGTTGCGAAAATTGGGCGCGACAGACGGCCAAAAAGTGGGCGTCGAAGTTTTCCAAGACATCCCCTCCTGTCTCGACGCGCTCAAAAGCGGGAGGGTGAATGCCGTCGTCTTTGACGCCCCGGTTCTTAAATTCTACCTCAACAAACTGGGACCGGAGGATTTCACTCTTGTTGGCGGTCTTTTCGAGCGGAACAACTACGGCTTCGGTCTCCAGCAAGACAGCCCGCTATGGGAACGGATCAATCAGGTACTCTTGGATCTGAACGAGAATGGATTCACCGACGACCTGAAAAAGAAGTGGTTCGGCGAGGAGAGTTAATCCGGCTCCCGCATGGCCGATCGGGAAATATGTTTCTCTCGCCGCATCTGGTTTTCAACCTCAAGCTTCCCGAAAGCCATCGGGCTCTGGTCTATGTTTTGATATTTTCCTCCTCACTTAGGCGGGGCCGCTTCCTGTCTGGGAGACGCTGACCCTGACCAGGTTGTTTTTTATTCTTGCCAGCGAAGGGTTAGCCCCGCTCCTTGCCGCGTAGCGCGAACCACGCCGCCCAGTAGGATCCCACGATCCACACCGCCAACGTCCCCAATCCCCACCAGGCGGGCTTGGCGTTTTTAAATAACTGGCCGTTCTTGAGCGACCTGTCGCGATTGAGATTCGAGAAGGCGGAGGGATAGTCCACCCGC
>Ga0209591_10005152_pt1 | contig 14656 bp, 12 predicted proteins | sample MAT01_FD_187207 | JGI IMG/M metagenome (GOLD analysis project Ga0209591, IMG submission 187207) | Freshwater microbial communities from Lake Fryxell liftoff mats and glacier meltwater in Antarctica - MAT-01 (SPAdes) (version 2) | ecosystem: Environmental > Aquatic > Freshwater > Ice > Liftoff... | reverse complement strand
ATTAACTGAACCGTGACGCAGTTCGTGGATAGCTTGATGGAGTCCTGTGTGGGCATTAGCTGCACCGTTGATTGCTGTTTGTAAAACTTGTGGGTCTGTCATTTTTTAGAACACCCTTGAGATTACAAACTCTCAACTTACTTCCTAAAAGTCAACACAAATTTAGAGCGATCGCTTTCACGATTTAGGCTCTACGCTTATACTGCTTAGGTTTTACATACTTCATAGAAGAAGTATACCACTATTTCCACGCATCGTGTAAATATAGGAGTATCAGTGAGAGAAATCGTAATGCAAGGAATACCTTTAGATTTGGTATCCAGGATTGACTGGGATCAGGAATATGGTGAGTTTTTATTTCAGCAAAGAGAAGACAAGAAACTTTCTAGAGAAGAAGTAGCACAAGCAATTAGTGGACTTGGAGAACCTTGCTCTCAGCAGTTAATTCATAAGATAGAGAAATGGAAGGGGAAAGGTGATCGCTCTGTTTCTTTGTCTCTTATTTTGAAATATTGCCAAATTTTAGGGATCGAACTTAGGCAATTTTATCCTGTTGTAGCACAAACCCTTAGTTACCCTTTGTTACAAAAAATCTCGTCCGTAGCTGCTGACCAATTTCCACAAAATATGTAAAATAATAAGAGACAAAACAAAGGACAACCGCCTTAGCCTGGAAAACTTATGCGATCGCCCTTTGCCCTTTTTACAGGAGTTTCTATTATGACCCATCCAACCTACACACAGCAAGCCCTTTCCCGCTACACCGTCCCACGCCTCAAAAGAATCGCCGCCGAACTTGGCATAACACCCACTCTTGACAAAAGAGCGGCTGACACCTGGGTAAACGCAATCATCACCCATCAATCCGCCCAGATTCAGAAAGTTGACGAACAAACCACAGCCCAAACCGAACTCGACCAGCACATCGCAATCCAAGCCGAAGTTGTAGCCCCCGAACTGCTGAGAACAGTAGAAATCACCTTTTACGATCACGAAATCTACGCTGGCGACAAATTGATAGCCAGCATCGCCCACGATGACAATGACTTCGTAACGCAACGATGGGTAGTGACGGTCAACGGTGTAGAAGAACACCGCGCTGATACTTGGGCGAAGTGCCACCGCTACATTCAATGGCACTTAAGCAATTCGCAATTCGCAGTTCGCAATTCGCAATTACCAGAACAAAATGACACCAGTGGTAACGAAATCATGGTGCAGGTTTTCAACGAGTGTGAAAAGTACGGCTTCGATATTTTCGATGACGGCATTTACCACAACGATGTGAAACTGGGCAAGGTGGGCTGTACTGATGACGGCTGGTGGGTAATGCGTACTGGGGAGTGTCAGCAACTACCCTGTAACTCGGCAATGGATGCCGTGTACTGGCTGTCGATGGTAGACGTGCTACCCCATGCAGAAGCGGCTAACTGTGAAAAATTGTTAGACCGACCGTTTGAGATGTTGACATCCCAAGACTTGGAGCAGTTACGGGAGTATGAGGCAGTTGCAAAAAACCGCGAGTTAATAGCGGCGTAATTATTCTCATTCCAGGCGATCGCTTGACAACTGCGATCGCCCACCACATTCTCAACAATCCCCATTAAATCAATATGCAACCAACAATTTCGATACCCCAACACTGGGGATACCCTCGCTTTGCTTTGGATCAACGTACACAAGACGGCATCATTCTGGGACTTCAATACTACCCGAATGGTACTGAATTAGCTGAACAATTTGGTGGAGGTTGGCGTTATGCCTTGATGTCACATAGAAACTCTGATGAATTGTTTCACTTTCAAGAAAATCAAATAAAACCACTTACACCACAGGAATTACTCTCAGAAATTACGGCAGAGATTGAGTTTTATCAACAGCAAATCTCCATTCTGCAACAACAGTTAGCCGTAGTAACTGGAGGAGCAGCGAATGCCTAAGACGGTTGATCGCAGCTTTGAGCGTAGAGCAAACCATTTCCAATTCGCAATTCGCAATTCGCAATTAAAAGATTAGGCATAAATACGCTTGCTCTGAATATTGATACTAACTGTTTTGTTTTTCAGAATTGAAATAAGGAGCTTGTATCCCTGAATGAATAAATTTCCAGTTTTGTCCATAATTGCGAACTGCGAATTGCGAATTGCGAATTGTTTTGCGGTGGTTGTGTGCCTCTGCATCGGCTTCAATTTCAATTTTCTGATCAGTTATTCAAACACTGCTGGATAGAGAACTCGTGCAAGTGCAGAACACGGGACAGGGATTTTAAACTTGTTGGTCACAGGTTAAAGTTGAGGATTTATCTTCACTACTCGGCATCGAAAGGTCTAATCCACTTCTCCACCAGTTAGTTGAATAAGCGCAGAGCGTAATCACGCAAATTGCTCTATATCCCGAATATAAACAACTACTCGAAGCAAGAGTAATAAAACCTAATGTCATAATGCGAACATTTGCCTAACTTTTAAATTAAGTTTGGATTTCATGTTTAGCGATTGCTTCCATAATCTGCTCATGAAGTTGAGCAAAAATACTAGCTTGTGATAGAGTTTTAAAAGATTTTCCTGTTACTAAATTAATGCAGGTTAGAATCCTCTTTTGCCATTGTTGTGACTCAGTTATATCCTTACCCCAAGCATGAAAAACCTCTTTTTTTTCTAAACCACCTAAACGATGAGAAAAATAATTTCTTGCCTTCTTTGCTGATCCCCAAAATGCTTGAAAATCAATACTGTTTACTGTGCTGGGAATAGCAGCATTTAGCAAATCTTTTAGTAGCCACCCTTCTAGAGAAACTTCTTGTTTATCGAAACTACTTTTTAAAGATGGATATTGTGATAAGATAGAATCTTTAATTAATAGATATCCTCTTTCTGTTTCTTGAATATAATCAGGAAAAGAATCAACAGCCCACCAATATAATAGACCCTCAATAGCCCGATAGCTGTGTAGCATTGCTTCTGTGGTATTCATTTGCTCAAGACGAATTACACCTAAATAGGCTTGCTCATAAGCCATCCATAATCTTCCTTGTACATTGGCTATTGTTGTAGAACTTCTAGCAAGATTCAAAAATCTTTGAAACTGTCCCTGATTCCAAAGTTTTCCAGCCTCTAATAGCTTTTGTACTGCTCCAAAATGGGAAGGTGATTGCTGAAAATAAGGTTGTAGTAAATCATAAGTTTCAGCATAATCATAACTTGCTAATAATTTTAAAGCCTGTTGTTGAGTTCTGTCCCAAAGATAGTTAGTACCTAAAAACGGACCGCTATAATCGGAGGGTATGCCAATACGATTATCTGAAGTATTCTGCTTAAATTCAAAAAACTGAATGCGATCGCCATAGAAACTGAGTCCCGAAACCCTTGCTGCTTCTGAAGTTTGACCTACTCCTCCTTTCAGACATACCCAAATAGGTTGCTTAGGTTGAATTTGGATGTCGATTTTATTTCTCCAAGTTTGTCGCCACCAGTTAAACATCTGCTCAAAATTGGAGGGATCAGTTCCATCTTGACCTAGAGGGATAATGCTAACATTCTCATTATTAAGATGACTAAAGTTATGAATAATCCAATGTTGGATTATTGCAGATGCATAGAATGTATCTTTCTCTCGTTGTTTGACTTCTTCTTTTTGGTCAGTGGCAATTAAATATACTTTTTCAATTTCCGATGCTCTCTCATTAAAAATTTTACCTATAATTGGTGGTTGGATACGTTCTATATAGGTTTGAATATTATCAAATAAGTATTTAGTTAAATCCCTAAATGAAATATTATATAACCCCGAATCAGAAATTACTTCTGCCTGTTCGCCAAGAATATCTCCATTTTGCATCCGGTCGTCACCAACATTGTACCAATCACCAGAGGCAATTTGAAGCATTAAATCTCTAGTGCCAATTGTCGCAATTAAAACTGATTTCATAGACATTTAATCAAGTTATATTTTTTAGTATTTAGTTAGTATTTCTAGGGTGCGTTAGCGTTTCGCGTAACGCACTAAACCATTGACAATGGTGCATTACGCTGTCGCTAACACACCCTAAGTATCTGCACCAAAGGAACGAATCACGTCATCTTTGCAACGCCAACCTATTTGGCGAGTTCCAACAGTAATGATGAGAGTATTGAGGTAATTTAAGTTATTTGTTGTTGTCATAGGGGAAAATTTGAAGAGAATTATGTAATGTTTCTAAATATTTTTTCCGGGGGTCTACGTTAGCACCAAATACTGTTACTACTTGATATTTATCTAAATCTGCAATCCATATAGGTGAAGGTTTTACTTCTCTACCTACTTTGCCACAAAGATTACCATCATAATTACCATTAAATTTCAAATCTTCGCTATGGAGGACTGCTAACGCATAGGGTTTATCAAAATCTTCTTCTCCAGAACAGACAATTATTCGACAGTTAGCATCAATGGCTTCTGTCCATTGGTTATTTCTGGGTGTACCACAATTTCTTAACTGACGATAATTTAAATTCGCACCTAACGCTTGTAATGCTTGATAAAAATCTTCTAATTTTTGTCTAAATAATTGCTGAAACTCTTTAGGAGTTTTTGGTAATCTCCAAAATGAATCTTTGCTGTCAGGTATTAGAGTAGAACCACGCCACCAAGGAGCATATTGGCGATTTTGGCGAGAATAACAAGGTCTTCTTGCACCTTGACCAATACCACCTAAATTAAACATTAACCAAGTCAAATTTTGACCTAATTTTTTCAGACTATCTTTTTTATCATTTGTGATTTCTGATGAGTAATTTAGTGTTAAAATTCCTTCTTGTTCACCAGGATCATCATTTTTATTTTGAGCTTCTTTTTGAGTAATCCGTCCTTCTAAAACTCTGACCATTAACCAACCATATTCTTTACTAGGATTAATCCCTCCAAATATTTTATTTTCCCATGTTTGAACTTGTGTTGCTTCTAAAATTCCTAATGCAAAAGTTCTAAACCAATAACGTAGCATAGATTTAAAAGCAACAGGACGGACTTCTGCATGATTGATTGTATCTGATTTTAACCTTCTATTGTTATCTATTCTATAAGGTTGATTAATATTTCTAAACTTCTGCTGTCCATGAATTAACTGACCTTGTAAGATAAATTCAACGCGGAAAAATTCACTTTGATGAGTAACTTTACCTGCGGGATTTAATTGTCCATAACCAGTATTAACTTGAGAACCTACACCAGCTTGTAGTCCAGCAATTAGCCACTGTTTAACTTTTTCTAATATTTGATGATCTTGACAACCACTTGCTAAACGTAAGCCAATAACAAAGATGGGTTTTTCTAAACTGAAAAATGGGTTAGGATTTGGATTATATTGAGGTGTGTTACCGTCCCATTTCCAAATATTATTAGCGATGTCTACAGCTAATATATTTTGATTGGGCAAAGGTAGAGGGTAAGCATCCAAAAATATTACTTTACCTGAGCGATCGCATTCATTTTTCGTGTCTAATGAACCAAACCAAGGTGCAATTTGTTTTTCTGCTTGTTTCCAATCTATTTGCTGTTGAGTGATGATTTCTCGAATAGCTTGGGTTCTAGCTATTCCTCGCAAGGTACTAGAGGGAATATAAGGCATACCTAAAGCATCAAAAGCAGGTAATAAAATACTTTCTGGTCCTCGGTGTCCCCCAACTCGAATCCTCCAAGGACATTGAACTTTAAAACTATTTTTAGCTATTAATTCTGTGCGTTTGGTGAGGTGTTCTAATCGCTTTGAGTAGTTTGCCCCCTCTTGGGCTATTTGCAATATTTGTACTTTTGTCTCATTTTTGTATTCAGCATCAGGCGATCGCATCCAACGCAGATATTCGACAAAACTCGCCTCTGGGTGTGGTTGAGGTGGATTTTCTGGATTTAACCAAGGAGAGGGTATAGGAGGCTGATTACCGCCATTTCCACCATGATTACCGCCACCATGACCACCGGAATTACCACCAACACCAACAGTAATTATTTTTCTGGGTCTATTCATATCTGATTTTGCAGGTGGTTGTGGTCTTTTAGGTTGATTAGGTTGAGGTCTATCAAATACCATTAGTTTGAGTCTCCCTGAATATCTGAATAAATAGCAGTAGCCCAAAAACTAAACTCTTGTGCTAAAGCTAGTCCCAATCCTGTTAAACCTAAATATTGATCTGTATCAAGGTCTTTTAAAGTTACTAAACCTTGTTCATTAGCTAAATTTGCTATTCCTGATAGTTCTTGCAAACATTTAAAAAACTTTTCTACCACCTGCTTTTTACCTTTCATCTTATCAGGCAAAGCTGTTTCTTCAGCTTTTAGTCGCATCATTCCCCAAGTAGAAAGATAAGTGTAAAGTTCAACTGATTGTCCTTTTTGTTGCTTCAAACGAGTGTCATCTTGATTGGGTAGGGCACGCAGTTCATTTAAAGCTTCATAAATTGGTGTTGCAATTGTTCTAGGGTCAAAGGTCATATTAATTAATTCCTTTACTACTAAATGTTTACATCCATTGTTGGACAAATCCTCGTCCTAAACTTTCTTGTCCACCAATTTGTAAGATTTCATTAGCGGCTAATAAATCCTTAAAATCTTTAGATAATTTTTGGGAGGTGCCATTAGCTTGAGATGTGATTCCCCAAGGTAAATACATTAATGTATCTGGGGGAATCGCTTCTTCATAACGAAAACCACCGTCTACCGATTTGTGTTCATCGAGTTTAATTTTTACTTGTCGCCATAAACTCATTTGAATTAATGTAGCGCAGTGTTTATCTGGTAAAACTAATAAACGATTTAGAGAACTTTTCGCTGATGATTTGGGTATAAATTCCTCCCATTTATCCCAGTCTTTTAATTGATCGGCTTTGATAATTGCATCTTTGAGGTAAAGAGGAGATTTCCCATTAGCAAAGTTACAACTATATTCGGGAGGTATAGGAGGTATAGTTAAATTACTACCTTGTAAACGTTGTAAACGTTGCCAACGTTGTAGTAGCATAGGACAACTAATCCAAACTACACTATGACTTAAAGAAGGTACAGGTAGCCAAAGTAGAGAAGCATCACCAATCCAAATATTACCTTGTTCTAATTGTTTACCATCTTTTAATTCATTACCAAATAGTTGATATTGGGTATCTTTATCTGTCACAGTTGACCGAACTTTACCACGAATTGTACTAGAAGGAATGTAAGGTAAATTAGTATGAGATTCACGGGCAATTCCCAGTAAATTGCCTTCTTGGGTTGTACCGCCTGTGTGTAATGGAGCTAGAAGATACAGGTAAATAGAATTAATCATGATTATTACCTTCTTGTTTGTAGTTAATCCACAGTAATTCTGAATAACCAAGTTTTCTCCAAATATTTACCTTCGTTTGTTCATCATCTTGAAATAAAAGTTGCGGTTGATTGAGGTAATACAAAGTACCAGGAGGTGCAGCAAAAACTTGCGGCGCGGGAAGACTTTTATTCGTCTCTACTTTTTCTCGGAACCGACAACTAATAGGTACTGGTTTCTCTGTGGCCATGGTGACAAAGTTACCATCTTTGAGTTTCCATTCCCAAGGATAAGGACGACATAAAGATGTCTTTTGATTGTCTTTGGTTATATGGGGTCGTTCAAATACTCCTGGAGTAATTAAATAAGCAATTGATTGACCACTCTCTTGAAAATTACTATTTGATATCGTGTGTAATTCTTGCCATTGTTCACCCAATTCAGGACAAGATTCTATAATTGTCCGGTGTCCTTCTCCTCCTAATCTGATTGTAGTAGGTGTTTCTATTTTCTGATCAATACCTATTGCTAAACTCCAACGCTGATGTAGACGAATAGCATTTTCGACAAAGTAACCATCAGCTTCTTTTACTTGTCTAGTTCCTTGTTCAATAGTATTGTGCGATCGCGTCTCTATTGTCCAAGGTTGATCTTCATGACTACCAGAAATTACTTGCCAATAATCTTTTTCGATCTTTCCGGTTTGGAGATATGTTTTGACAACTGAGTATGGAAGATATTGTCTAAATTTCGCTTCAGAACCCTCGCATTTTTCCAAATCATCTTCCTCATCTTCCCTTAGTGGGTTGACAGGTTTAACTAAAGGACAAGGTTGAGTCTCATCACGTAAAACAACATTATGTAAATGAGATGCAGTTTCCCATACTAAAGGAACAAGAGGGGTGGATTTCACAAACCCTAATGGACGAGGAAGATATAAGCTGTTTCCTTTGTTTTCATAACAGAGCAAGGGACCCACAATATTAAAGTCTTTCTTCTCTCTTAATAGTCCCCGCAATGCCCCTGCGATCGCATGACCATTAGGAGGAAATATACTACCCGCCCAAGCCCTTTCTTGTGGTGAAAATGGTTTGGCATCTCTTAACATTAATATATCTAATGGTGTGAGTTTATACCAATACATTAATTATCACCTCCTAGTTTGATGTGACGGTTACGTTTGATAAAAGCTGCAAGTTTTAACCAGTTTTGGATTTCATCGTCTAAGTCTTTTTCTTTGGTAGTCAGAAATAAAGCCTCGAGAAAATCAGCTAAATTTCGCTGAAATTGTTGTTTGGCTTGCTGTTTAGCTGTATCATCACCTTGGAATTGATCACGGCGATCGCAAAATGCTTTTGTCCAAGGTAAAATTGCTTCTTGACTCGGTGCTGGGTGTTGATTCCACAAACTCGCAGCTTGTTCAAATATGGGACTGTCTAATTCTTTGGCTGTAATTAATTTCTGCCACTCATGGAAAACATCAAATTTGGCAGTGGATTTTAAGGTGTTACCGTTGCCGTATAATACCCGCACTTGTACAGCGTCTTTTAGTGTACCATCAGCCGATTTATGTTCCTTCGCTTTTTTTTCCGCTGACCAGAGACTTTCTAGTGCGATCGCTAGTGGTACTGAATGATGGACAATAACGATACCAAAGCTAATAGTTGCATTCTTCCCCATCGTGAATAATGGTCTTTTGGCTATTTTGGGGTGTGTCTCCAGAGCAGTCCAATAATCGCCTTTACTGTCAAATTCATCTTGAGGATCTTCATTTCCTTGAAAACATTGGCGGATATCCCATAACCAGTTATCCCATTCCCAAAGATTGCTGTAGGCTAAAACATCATCTCCACCTGCATAAATCAAGCGTCCAGCATAACGCTGTTCTGTCAAATAAGGTACTAATTGATTAGAAAAATCTAACAAAGCCCGACTGAGGGCATTATGTGTTGATGGACCCATGCGTTTTTTGATTTCTAAAAATTTCTGAAAGCTTTCTATAAATTTTGAATTATCTTCCTTTAATTGCGAAGGAGTATAATCTCGATATTTTTCTAATAATTGTGAAGGAATATAATCTTGATATTCTTTTAGTTTTTCACCCTGCAACCATTTACTCATATCATCGCCATCACCCGCCGCTAATACATACCAATCAGCAGGGTTATTACTGGGATAAGATTTATTAATAATTTTCGCAATATCTTGGCGATAATTATTAATTAAATCGGGTGCTATTTCCAAATCTTCAACTAGCCACCCGACATTTAGTAATCGGGGATGAAATTGTTTAAATTGAGTATTTTTATGTTGATCAATCCAAGGTATACCCCATTTTTCATGAATTACAGCTAGTTTATGTCCTCGGTCATCCACCCAATTTTTCACTGCTGCACAAGTTCGATTAAATGTTTTTAATTCTTCTGAATCAGCGTTTTTTAAATAACCTGCAACTCCTGATGTCAAATCGGGATAAGTAACAGCAATTTTATCATCTGAGAGTTCAAGTAATTTCGGGAGAATTTTATGCAAACATCGCTTAACGGTCTCTGTAGCATTTAGTTCTTCCTTGCCATCAAAGAAACCTACACGTTGTTGCCAATATTTTTTAGTTTCACCTTCAGTTATCCAATCGTCACCAGGATGCACCACTGGGCCAATACCAGAAATAGTCGAACGCGGTCCAAAAGCTGTAGGTAGTTCCCAATTCCGAGCATTTTTGACTGCTGCTAAAGCATATCGATTTGCGTCAAAAATTGATGCCCACCAAGAACCAACATTCACGCTGAATTTTCGTTTTTGTTTTTCCCAACGTTGTTGATATGCTTCCCGCAGAAAAGTTATTTCATCTTCTTGAAATAGGTTTTGCTTTTGGTTGGTTATGTAAGCTTGATTTTGAGCATTTAGCCAATCTAAAAATTCTATCTCTCGTTCTTTAGGAATAGCCGCATTTTTGAGAAGTTTTCCTTCAGTGCCTATGGGTAAAGCTGTCCAATAAAATTGCCATTGAGATTGTAACCAACCTTTCCAAGTGCTGCTGTCTGCTTGTAAATCTGGCATCCAATGACGCTGAGTTTGTAATTCGTCAAAAACTAAACCGCCAATTTTTGCCCACTCTTGTAAAAGTGTTTGTTTGGCCAGTTGCATGGCAGCTTGCACTTTATCTTTTGGCAGCACTAATACCAACACGTTCGGAAATCCCGCTGTTAAAAGCGAATTAGCTTCAGGTTTTTCTATCCATTTCTCAAATTCAGGAAATTCATTTATAGATTCATTTAATAGCCAATGATCAATTAATGGTTGTTGGTAAAGACTGGGATAAAGAAAGCAGTCGGGTCCGTATTTTTTGGCAAGTTGCCAACATACTTTAGCTGAGAGATAGTGCAGTAGCCAAGAACCTGCCCAAAAGTCTCGCATTTTGCGGCTAGCTTTGATGAGTTCTTGTACAGGGGTAAAGGTGAAGCTGGTTAAATAAGGATGAGATAAAGTTTTGTTGGCTGGACAGCGTTCAATGTCTGCGGTTGTCAGATCATAGCCTGCTAAAGCGCCAGCTAAGGCTGCTGTAATACTACCATGACTCCAAATAGAACTATCTGGTAGGCGGGTTTCAGCCGGCATCAGCATCAAAGATTCATCATCAAATTCTCGACAAGTCGCTGCTGGTAAACAACGCCACAGCCACCAAAACAAACTCTTAATTTTTTCAGGATTTGTTCTCAACTCTACTGGTATAGCTTCTAGTAACTTTTGTTCTTTTGAAGTTAAGTAATCTTTGCGGTTTGTCGCTAGCATTTCGCAATGCTGCTTTATTTTAAAATGACGTTTTTCCCCAGATAGCAAGTGAGATATTTCTAGACCTTGTTCTCAGTTATTACTCTGGGCATAATTGATACTTGCTGTCACGCTACCAATAGCACCGCGATCGCTGGCTGAGGCAATATAATCAGCTTGGTGGATGTGTTTTAAGATTTTGCCTTGAGATATCTCTGGGTTCCAGTTGTTCTCACGCCAGTTTTGCATGACTTCTAGTTGTTGCCAGAAGCTATTTTCACCACGTCCAGTATTGTTGTGTAGCGCTTTTAGCACGGGATCATGAAGTAATCCCCAGATTTTTGCTTGCCAGTATGCTTCAGACACAGGTTTTTTATTTGATAGTGTCGCTTTAGATTGTATAAATTTATATTGGCAATCGTCCAGTAAAAATTAATATTGATGATTGGTAACAATTTTTGGCTTAATCCTCTTTTGACAAGGCTTTGAGCAAGTTATTTTGCAGTTAGTTAAATATTTTTTTTTAATTTATTGACAATTTGAATTATTTCTACTTAGTTCTTTATAAGTTTCTCCAACGAGTGGAGACACGACGAGCCCAAACACCGGGGCATTGCTGACAAGTTAAGCTTATCAATCTTTTGTCAATAAGTAATAATACTTAAAATATTGTCAAAATTTGGGTGAAGAAACATGATTTTTAAGGATGCGATCGCTAAATTTTCAATGCATCATTTGTTCTTGCGCTGAAAACTCAGTACGAAGGTAAATTTAATACCTCGTCTTAAACTCACTTTTAAGAATAATTACGAATTGACAAAACTAATTTCATCTTAACTTGTCACGAATGACACCGGGGTAGCGATCGCCGCGATAGTTTCCATTCAATTAGTTTCTCCAGCGAGTGGAGACATGAGTGCAGATTTCAAGTATTTGTTGACAACCATTGATGATGTTTCCATTCAATTAGTTTCTCCAGCGAGTGGAGACCTCGATCAGGACGTGACCGCCGGCCAGGAAGGCGATCATCAGGTTTCCATTCAATTAGTTTCTCCAGCGAGTGGAGACTAAGGTTAAGACATCTTCTATAGATTTGTCTTCACCAGCAGTTTCCATTCAATTAGTTTCTCCAGCGAGTGGAGACGGTGATTTACGCGCCCAAGATCGACAAGAGCGAGGCCGTTTCCATTCAATTAGTTTCTCCAGCGAGTGGAGACAATAATCTTTCAAGTTTGTCATCGTTTTGAATTTTGGTTTCCATTCAATTAGTTTCTCCAGCGAGTGGAGACTTAAATGAATATCGAGAACAAGAAGGCCGCGAACTTTGCGGATTCTAGAGTTTCCATTCAATTAGTTTCTCCAGCGAGTGGAGACATAGCTACAAAAACGATATCCTAAGGCAGTTAAAGGGTTTCCATTCAATTAGTTTCTCCAGCGAGTGGAGACGATTGAGGATTTTGAATCCAAGTTTGAGCAATGGAGTTTCCATTCAATTAGTTTCTCCAGCGAGTGGAGACTCAAGAAGAAATAGTTAAAGCTAGGGACTGGTTGATGGAGGTTTCCATTCAATTAGTTTCTCCAGCGAGTGGAGACTAATTTTTACATTTAGTAATTAATTATACAAGAAAAGTTTCCATTCAATTAGTTTCTCCAGCGAGTGGAGACGCGAGAAGCTGCTGCACGACAATATCAACAATGATAAGTTTCCATTCAATTAGTTTCTCCAGCGAGTGGAGACACAATTGACTACGTGAGTGCTACTGAAGTCGAAGCCGCTAGGTTTCCATTCAATTAGTTTCTCCAGCGAGTGGAGACCGCAATTCAAAACACACGAGAATTGTCCTAAGTGTGTTTCCATTCAATTAGTTTCTCCAGCGAGTGGAGACACGGCGTTGAGCTTTACATCGACAACACAACCGAAGAAACTTTTGCGTTTCCATTCAATTAGTTTCTCCAGCGAGTGGAGACTCAATTGCCCTTCTAATTCCAAGTCGTTCTGCAATTCTGGTTTCCATTCAATTAGTTTCTCCAGCGAGTGGAGACCTTGTTTTATTGTTGGAATTCTATCAGCGATCGCCGGTTTCCATTCAATTAGTTTCTCCAGCGAGTGGAGACATCCGATATTCGTAGATACATTTCAGGCTTTCATTGGTTTCCATTCAATTAGTTTCTCCAGCGAGTGGAGACTTTCCCGGGCATTTCCCCGGTCGCGAGCCGCTTGAGCAGAGCGAGCGTTTCCATTCAATTAGTTTCTCCAGCGAGTGGAGACTCCCAGGTTCTGATCCCGCCTCACAAGGGCGAGGGGAGTTTCCATTCAATTAGTTTCTCCAGCGAGTGGAGACTTAACTTAATGCTGGCGGTGATTTCAGCTAGCTGTTTTTTGTTTCCATTCAATTAGTTTCTCCAGCGAGTGGAGACGCTACTTGTCGCAGTACTTCCGCTATGTCAGTGTTGAATGGGGTTTCCATTCAATTAGTTTCTCCAGCGAGTGGAGACGGATCGACCTGGCAACTGAGCTTTCAACCCTGCGACGTTTCCATTCAATTAGTTTCTCCAGCGAGTGGAGACCGGCCGTGAGCGCACCGATCTGGCCAGCATCGACTCGTTTCCATTCAATTAGTTTCTCCAGCGAGTGGAGACGAGGTAGCCGGAGCTAGTAGGCAGTCTTCTTTATCCGTTTCCATTCAATTAGTTTCTCCAGCGAGTGGAGACTTACCGTAGTTGATGATAACCATAGAGTAGAGTCTATACCGTTTCCATTCAATTAGTTTCTCCAGCGAGTGGAGACGTGTAAAGCGGTTATCTGCTAGCCGTGTAGTACTTGGTTTCCATTCAATTAGTTTCTCCAGCGAGTGGAGACTTTCAATCCAAGTTTGAGGAATGGAAATCTGATTACGTTTCCATTCAATTAGTTTCTCCAGCGAGTGGAGACGAACAAGGAAGATGCGATCGCAGCTATCGACCTAAAACAGCTAGGTTTCCATTCAATTAGTTTCTCCAGCGAGTGGAGACTGAGTGGCACACCACCGAGCGCCGTGGGGCAATGGTGTTTCCATTCAATTAGTTTCTCCAGCGAGTGGAGACAGATATTTGTATTTGACGTTGAGTGTTTCGGCTTAGAGGTTTCCATTCAATTAGTTTCTCCAGCGAGTGGAGACCCGCTTTTGGCACGCTTGCCCATGCCAAGCACACCGTTTCCATTCAATTAGTTTCTCCAGCGAGTGGAGACTCAAGAAAAATGTGAGAAGGGAGAAAGCAATACGATCTAGTTTCCATTCAATTAGTTTCTCCAGCGAGTGGAGACAATGAGTGCATCCCTTGCGGGCTTTCGTTCACCGAGTTTCCATTCAATTAGTTTCTCCAGCGAGTGGAGACTTCCTCCAGTTGTTCCTCTGATTCTATGGCAAGGACGTTTCCATTCAATTAGTTTCTCCAGCGAGTGGAGACTACTGATTCACCAGTCAAGGCAGATTCATCTACCTGTAAAGTTTCCATTCAATTAGTTTCTCCAGCGAGTGGAGACCCCTGCATTTTAAACCCTTATCTAGCCAAGAGTCTAGAGCCAGTTTGCGAGGGGGTCAGAATTTGAGGCAGCAAAATCAAAAACATCGG
>Ga0209591_10005151_pt1 | contig 14657 bp, 14 predicted proteins | sample MAT01_FD_187207 | JGI IMG/M metagenome (GOLD analysis project Ga0209591, IMG submission 187207) | Freshwater microbial communities from Lake Fryxell liftoff mats and glacier meltwater in Antarctica - MAT-01 (SPAdes) (version 2) | ecosystem: Environmental > Aquatic > Freshwater > Ice > Liftoff... | reverse complement strand
AGAAAAGCGGTACGGCCAGCGGCAGCAGCGAGAGCCCTGGGTCAAATGACGAAGCATATCTCAACCTACAGAAACGCTACCGCGAACTAGAGCAAGAGAATGAAATCTTAAAAAAGGCGGCAGCGTAGTGCGTCCAGGAAAGCCGAACGCATTCAGTGGGAAACGAGACCCACCCGGGCAAGAGTCGTGACCCGGTAGCTAAGATGGCGAGGACGGAGGTAACGAAGTACTCGAAGCCCATCTAATCAAGGATGCCGAAAGGGCACCTGCGAGCCATTAGGTCGTAACGAAAGTGAACGCCCAAGTAGCTTCGAAAAGCCAAAATCCGAGGGCCGAGCCCGTTACGTTGGGGCGAAGGCAACAAGTGATATTGAAATACGACCGATGCAATATCCCTCTTCGGCGGAGTAGCAGCGACGACATGGTGGCACAGAATGTGTTTAGGAACTGGAGAAACCCTGTTCAACCCGGCTGAGAAATCACGGAAGCTAGGTAGGTTCAATAACTTTGACGCAAGGAAATGAACCGAAAGTTGACAGGGTGGCGGATGGGTCCGTAGTAGCGATGATGCAGAGTAATGTCTGTGGAGCAAAGGGGCCCTGCTGGAAGGAACTTCTCATTCAACGGGAGGCAAGGACGAGATGATAAAGACGTCCATCAATTTGCAGGACCTGAGACGGAGAATATATTGCGTGGCGAAAGCCAATCCAAACAAACGGTTCTGGGGGATGTTCGTTCATGTCACAAAATTAGAAACACTGAGAGAAGCATACCGATTGGCCAGAGACAATGATGGCGCCCCAGGAGTGGACGGTGTTACCTTTGACCGAATCGAACAAAGTGGACTCGATGTCTTCTTGATTGATATACAAACTGAACTCAGAAACCGCAGCTACAAACCAATGCAAGCTCGTAAAGTTGAGATACCAAAAGGAAAAGGAAAAACCAGAACCCTTTCGATACCAACGATAAGAGATAGAGTGGTGCAGGGAGCGCTCAAACTAGTCCTGGAGCCTGTCTTCGAAGCCGACTTCAAAGCAGGTTCATTCGGGTACAGACCAAAGCGCACCACTCACCAGGCAATCACGAGAGTGGCAAATGCGATAATCCGCAACCATACAATCGTGATTGACATTGACCTGAAGGACTTTTTCGGAAGCGTCCGACATCATACTCTGCTTAAGAAAATAGCAGAACGAATCAACGATGATGAGGTCATGCACCTAATCAAACTGATTCTAAAGTCGGGTGCCAGCTCTGGGATCGCCCAAGGGAGCCCACTATCACCATTACTTAGCAATATCTACTTAACCGAAGTAGACAAAATGCTGGAAGCAGCAAAGCAATACACACACAAGAAGGATAAATACTTCCATGTTGAGTATGCCCGCTTTGCTGACGATCTAGTAGTGCTGATGGACGGTCACTCAACTTGGAAGAGCCTCCCAAACCAAGTCATTAAGAGGCTTGGCGAGGAGTTCGAGAAACTCGGAGTGGAAATCAATCGCGAGAAAACGAAAATCGTCGACCTGCGAAATAATGAAACTTTTAAATTTCTTGGATTCCAGTTCTACCGAAAACGTAACCGTCAAGGTAAATTCGCACCACATTTTTCACCAGCGGCTAAAAGCCGAGAGAAGGTGATGAACAAGCTAAGTCAAGAATTCAAATATATGAAATCTTGGCCGGTACGACTAGTAATCGATGCCATAAACCCGATTGTAAGAGGGTGGGTCAATTACTTTCGCATCGGGCACTCCAGTGCCAGTTTCGGTCACCTCAAAGACTGGTTGGAAAAGAAAGTGCGCCGACACTTGAGCAAGGCCTGCAAGCGCAAAGGCGTTGGCTGGTCGCGATGGAGTAAGCCGCTCATATACGAAACCCTTGGGTTATACAACGACTACCGGGTCCAATATGCCGAGCCGAAAGTTGCCTCAGCTAAACAAGCTACATAACCCACGCAACGAAACGACCAGGAAAGCCGGATGCGGGAAAACCGCCTGTCCGGTTTGATGTGGCGGGTGCTGGAAACGGGTTCGCAAGAAAAACCGCGCCAGTGCTCGACCCTACCTTTGCCAGAAACCAGAAGTAAAGTACGCGTTCATCAAAGCTCATGCTAAACAATATCCCGTTGTGACAATGTGTCGTGTGCTAGAAGCATCACGACCTGGCTACTACGAATGGCGGGCAGGCAAGGTAAGCCCAGCCGCCGCTCGTCGGAGTAAAATACTCGCTGCAATTCTGAAGCTGCACCATGATTTCAAAGGCGTCTACGGCTCGCCTAGAATTCTAAAGGAGCTGATTAAACTCGGCTTCAATGTCAATCACAAAATGGTTGAAAAATTGATGGCTGAAAACAGCATTGCGGCAAAGACCAAAAAGAAATTCAAAGCAACTACGAACTCCAACCATAAACTACCGATAGCGAAAAATTTGCTCAAAAGAAAATTCAAAACAAAAAAGCCAAACCAAGCCTGGGTCGGCGATATCACATACGTTCACACCGCAGAAGGATGGCTGTATCTGGCTACGTGTATTGACCTGTTTTCGAGAAAGATTGTTGGTTGGTCAATGTCGGCGCGCATCAATTCGGCGCTGGTAGTAGATGCGTTTAGAATGGCCATGTTCCGAAATAAAAGACAGGCACCGCTGCTAATGCACACCGATCGAGGAAGCCAGTATGCGAGCGATGATTTTCGCGCCGAGCTCAAAAAAAATAACACCAAACAAAGCATGAGTCGAAAAGGCGACTGCTGGGATAACGCCGTGGCCGAGAGCTTCTTCGGCTCTTTAAAAAGAGAACTCGTTCATCATGAAAAATATAAAAGTAGAGAGGAAGCACGATTGAGCATATTTAACTACATAGAAACGTTCTACAATAGTCGTCGACTACACTCGTATTTAAATTACGTCTCCCCTGACGAATTTGAAAACAGCATTGCAGCAGCATAAAAGCGGATTTGCATTTTTTACTGTCCGTGACCAGGGGGAAAGGTCAATCACGATATTGCACACCTCGCTATTCAGAATTGGCTTCTCATATTTCTTCTCTTGCCAGTGTGTCTGGGCAAGACATTCCTGGAGTAACAGTTTGTCGGTCTATTGATACTTTTGATCAAATGATCGAGGTTGTTTCGACAGTCCTTTCCCCAACCGATACCCTTAAAGAAGCTGCCCGAGGCCCTCTCGTTTATCTAACCAAATATCCCGAAGACAGTTCAAATTTATGTCTTCGGGATTTTGGTACGTCTACACTTCTGTGCATTTGATTGCCAATGGTCTAGTTGCTTGTAGTTAGAAGTGTCTCGTTGGCACTGGTGAAAGTGGTTGCGACAAAAGAGTTCGCTAAGGTGTGTTTGCCTATAGAAGTGATGAAATAACTCCTTCAGGTGCGATTCAGGCTGTGGTTATTATATTTGCAGTTGTAAGTAGACTACTAGCTTGAGTATTGTTTTGGTATTCGTTCCATTACTTTCTCTATGAGCATTTCAAGCAACAGTCACAAATTTGAAATTGCCAATCTTTGCTTTTTCTTCTTGCACAACCGTGTGGTAGATGAGTTCGCGTCAAACGAATTGCTTCAAATGAATAGTAAGAAAAACGAATATTTAGATCTGAACTCTGAGTGAGGCAGCGCTTTCGAGGCTTTCTTGGCACCGAGTTCTTTATCACCTTCTGCCCTGATTTATCAATTTGTCAGGGCCGACCCTCTTATGGAGCACAAAATGAGCATTAGTAAAAACCAAATTTACGCAGGAACCGTAGTCAAAATAACTGACTTTGGTGTTTTAGTAGGAATCACAGGTGAATACGGCGTCGGTCTCGTTCACAGATCACAGTTGGCGGGTAACAGCGTCAATTTGCGAAAAAACGACTGGCTGCGCTTGTTGTCGGTGCTGAGTTAATCGTTGAAGTTCTTGAAATTAAGAAAGAGGGCCGCCTGACCAAAATTGCCCTGAGCGAGCAAACTTTTTATGATCGCCAGCTGTTGCGCTACATTCCCTTGAATGAAGCTATTGAAGGCATTATCGTCAACAAGAAAGAATATGGTGTATTCGTGGAGCTTAACACTTGGCACTGCTCAGGCCTCTTGCACGCCATGAGAATGGTCGGTGAGACCAGATTTGAGCGTGACAGTGTGCTGGATGCTATGGAAATTAGTGACAGCATCACTGTCTACATCAGCGAAATTGAGCTGGTAGAAGGCAATTTAAAGCTCAAGCTGAGCCAGTCAAAATTAGACGAAACTGCCTGTGAGATCGTTGCTTCTGGAGTCGACGAAGGCGGTTCAGAGGTGGTCATAGCTGGCTAGTCTGCTCCATCTGCCTCAGCAATATTCTGTCGGTCATCATCCTTCCTTTTATTCCTACCATCAACAATCGCTCACTCTCTTGGGTGACGGTAGGTGGGAATTGTCGGCTTAACAGCCATTAACACTTAAATCTTGCCCTCGGGCAAGGAGAGAATTTTATGAATATCTATAATTCGCGGCATGTCGTTTTTGGCGGCGTGCTTGTTCTTATCGCGTCCAAGGTCTATAGCGTCGGCTTGGGTGTGGGATTCTTGGCCATTACGGTACCGATGGCGTGGCTGCTGGTTTTGCTGTTAGTCACTAAAGTCATACCGCCGTCGTTTAAGTTTGCTTTTGTCGTGATAAAAACAGAAGGGGGCCAAGTAGACTTGTCCACTGTTGCCTTGTGTGTAAGCATGGCTATGCTCTTGGCCCCATTATTTGTTTATTTGGCTGAGAGCTTGAATAATGCTTTCGGCAGTTTGGCTGGGGGAGATGTGCTTACCTATTTCATCCTTCGGGCTGGAGTTGTAGAGGAGCTACTGAAATTTACTGCAGTCTTTTTAGTCGTTCGCTACCTGGCCCCAGGTGCAATAAAGCATCCTCTTGATGGAATGGTACTCGCTTGTTCAGCTGCCTTAGGCTTTGCTGCTTACGAGAACTTCTTTCACAACCTCTATTTTGCCGAAGCCGGTGACGGTGTTGTGGCAAAAGCCTTTCTGCTTGGAACTTTTATTCGTGTGCCTCTGCATGCTCTTTATGGAGAAATTTGGGGGGCAGCTTTTGGTATTTCAAGATTTCTGCCCGCACCACAGCGTTATATCTATTTGCTTTTTGGCCTGGCTGTATCGATTTTTCTTCATGGCTTTTGGGACTACCTGGCGCAATTTAAAACATGGTTAGTTTTCTTCGTGATGCTTCTGATGTATGCCGCACTTTGGCACGGCTGCTTGAAGCTATGGCATCGTGTCACTGCACTCGATCTTGACTTTGGCGGAGAAGAGAACCATGAATGAAATAGCACGCCCTCTAATTTGAACCATTGTCTTTGATTACCCACCACTGCCCTCTCTTCAAGGCTTGAGCGGTGGTCGGTTTTTTTGCGCTCCACCGGTGGTGCTGAGTGCGAGGAGTTCTACAATGAAAAACTTAATTTTAAGGCTCAATCCGAAACGGTATTTTGCCTACGTTCGCACTGGTGCTGCTCAAGATTTATTGCACTGGAATACTGATTCTCTGTATGGTTTCTTTGGCACTCGGCGAAAAGCTTTCTGCCAGTATGCCGACAATTGTCTCACTAGTGGCTACATTCCCCATGCATTGCCATTGCTCATAGACATTGGAAAATTTTTGGCGAAACTATGGATCTTCATCCAGGTTGGTCGAATTGTAGTTGTCGGCCGAGAAAATCTTACTTGTGGTGACCGTGTCATTTATTGTTCCAACCATGTAAGTATGTTTGATCCGCTGTTGGTCTATTCGATGATGACCGACTATCCTCGCTATTTGACAGCGTTTGAAGAAATGATTGGCTTGTGGGGGTTGAAAGCCGTGTTTATGGGCGCTTGTGGCTCTTTTGCCGTAGACCGTTCTAAAGGTAAAAGCGTAATTGACCCTGCTATTAGTGTTCTTGTTAAAGGCGATCCATTAGTGATTTTTCCCGAAGGTAAGATTAGCCCTAGCGCTGATAATCTGCCCTATAAGCTGGGATCTGCCATTATCGCCATGGGTGCTGTCGAGCAATTGAATTTCGAAAAAGAAGTAGGTCTTGTGCCCATTCATATCCATTACTTCGGTCAAGATCCGCAAACGGCTAAAGGGCCTTACGGGGCAATGGGATTGAAGTGGCGCAAAGGCGCAGTTGTTACTATCGGATCTCCGATTTGGATTTCTGACTTTGATTCTCCCACCGTGCAAGAAGTTACAGATGCTGTCTTCGCTGCAATTCAAAAGCAGGGTAGTTCTATCAATGCGAGACGCTGTCAAACCCAACAATTTTCAAGTGGGAATGTTGGCTCAATTGCCACCGTACAGGGTGTTTAATTTGATCTTGACCGAGAGTTTTGTTGCTGCCACATTTGCGCCACAGTTCTACCACAGCTTAGCCCCAAAACCTGAGTAAATACCGGGTTTGCGATTTTTGTATTTGGCCTTAGTCTTTAATAACTAATCGGGAGTAATGCCAATGCCAATTGTGGAAAACTTTGATAAATCGAATTTCGCTTCGACAGATGGTGCGCAGGCTTCTCTGAAATTGTCTAATCAAGCAATAGAAGCTGCTGCTTTGGCTACTCTAGCTACCACTGCTCTGATTTTGGCAAGCAAGGGCAAATTCTTGCCAGAACTTGCACCTGTAGCAAAAAACTCTTTGTTAGGTGCCAAAGTTGTGGCTCGTGAAGCACTTGAGTCTGCCCCAGCAGTGGGCAAGTCAATCATGTCGCGGACATTTGAATCTGTTGGTTCTGCTGTAAATAAAAATGTGATTGCTGATATTGAGTTGGGTGCTAGGCCAGGTTGGCAATTTGCTAAAGGTGCTAAAACGCTTGAGGCAAAATATCTCGATTTCACTCGAGGCTGGCCAGTAGAGGGCGTGTCTGTTAATAAAGAGGGTGTCAATCTGTTCACATCTAGAAATCATCATTGGGTAAAAATTGGACCATTTGATAAACCTACTGCTGATGTTCACGCTCTTGACGATTTGCTCAACACCTATATAGCTAACGTCAGAACTGGTGGTGCTTCTGGCAAAGAAGTTTCTTCTTTGGTTCTTAAGCGTGATACGGCTAGTGCCTTTGGCACCGAACTAACTGGTCGTTTAAAGCCCATTGAATTTTGGTTGTAGCTCTCACTCAGTTCAACTTTTCGAGACTATTTGCACTTTTTGCCCCAAACCGATATTGTCTTGATACTCGCAGTCAGATAGGCGTGTATATGGCAAATTAAGGCGTGCAGATGAAAATTACCCTCTTTAAGGTACTGTTTATTACCCTTGGGTTGTTCATTGAGCAGGCTTCTCTCACGGCAGTTTCGTGCACCTTATGTTTGCCAGGCCAAAAAAGTTTGGCAGCCAAGCACTACCCGCAGGCGATGACTGAGTTTACGGCAGCAATTCTTGCCAATCCTAAGTGTATTGACGCTAGGCTTGGTAAAGCTCAAGTTCTATCAAAAGTAAGCAATCATCCTGGAGCAATCAAGGAATTAAATGCTGTTATTGCCATGCAGCCAAAGCTCAGCTGTGCCTATGTTATGCGTGGCGTCGAGTTTGAAACCATGAAAGAGCCCAATAAAGTAATTCGTGATGCCAGTGAGGCAATTGTTCTCGATCCTAAATCGGCAAAGGCCTATGCTCTTAGGGCGCGGGGCTATTATATGCTGGTCTTTACTTGTTTTGGGCAAGATCAAGATTTGTCGAGAAAGGGTTTAGCCGATCTCGATACAGCCATTCGACTAGATCCTAAACTGGCCGAAGCACATTTCAACAAAGGTGTTTGGCTCTTTGGTGAGAAGAAGCCGAAAGAGGCTATTGCTAGTCTTACCAAGGCTATAGAGCTAGATCACAGCAAGCCGATTTATTACGATTATCGCGCCGTTTGCTATGAAGATACTGGTCAATGTGATAAGGCCATTGCTGATTTGACAGTGGCTATTAAGCTTGCGCCTCGAGAAATCAAGGCTTGGAATAAACGCGCCAACGCTTACATTCAGAAAGGCGACTACAACAAAGCCCTTGAAGACTTGAACACAGCAGCTCAAATTGCTCCAAAGAACTTTGGCATCAGGCGCCTCAAAGGCGATCTTCTGATGAAAGCCAAACGTTTCAGTGAAGCAGTAGTTGAGTTCAAGGCCATTGCTGCGGCCAATAGCATGGATGATGAGGCTTATAAGAGTTTGGGCGATGCTTATTATCAGCTCGGCAAATACCAATTAAGTCTGCAAAATTATGATGAAGCAATTGATTTGCGCTCTGACTCACAATCTAATTACATAGCCAGAAGCAAGGTCTATGAGAAATTAGGCGATCGTGCTAAAGCTCAGCAAGACATAAAGAAAGCCAATAGTTGTCTGGGGCGACCTGAGTCTTAGCTTTCTAGTTGTGGCTAGCACTGCTGTTGCAGGCAGTACGATTTGACACGATCGCGTGAGACAGTAAGAGCTTTGTCTGCGCTTTGGTCTCGATGTCGATCAACCCTTGATGCTTGAAGAGATCGGCGGCAGGTATGCACTGACCCACCGGCTTTTGTGGTTAGTCATCGCTGGACTGCGGTGGCTTTTTTTTTGCCCTATGTAGCAGCAGGCAAGGCTTCTAAATGGGTGATAGAGGAACTTTCATGAATAGATACGGAGCTAATATTGACCCAAATGCTTTCTTTCTCTATTTCGATTCAGCCATACTGGCTAATCTTCTCAACCTCAGCGGCGGCGAGAAGCTCTTTCTCTTCGCTGCTCTTGCTCTTGTGCCAACTCTTGTGGCGCTCATTTTCTTGCGACAGCAAAATCGTAGAGAGAAAGCTGAGCCTGATAATCTGACTATCACCTTCACTCTCAAGGGTGACAGTGTCTCGCGCTTTTGGTTGCTAACCGAGCAGTATGGTAGTAGCGAACAGCTATTGGTCAGCGCGCTCCAGTTGATTTCTATTGCTACCGAGGCCAAGGCTAATGGCAATGAGGTGCTGATCCGGCACCCAGACGGCACCATTGTTTCAAATCTCACAGAGTAATGAGCGACAATTTGAATTGCCGCTTGACCACAATCGGCAAGAGTACCCCAAATATCAGTTAAGGGTTCGGTATTAGACCCACTAACCAAAATTAGATACAACACACCGTCGGCGGTGCCGCCACTAAATATCTAGAGAACATCGAATTGCAGGCGTAGCGTGCCACCGATAGCGCATTCTAGTGGCGTTGTTTGATTGAAAAATAGAACTAAGTTTAGCCTCGGTGGTAACCGAGGTCGGTAATAGGGGTTTTGATTGGCGCTTGCATCAAGAGCACGGCCTGGGGCCTAGTCACACGAAAGCAAGACTGTCTGGTGCAAGTAATTAAAGAAGCTTGCGCCACCAATGGTGATACTGATGCTAGCTGGCAGGCCTTCAAGATAGGGCCACGACTAGTAGTCAGTTCACAAACGATCGACGAGCCTAGTAAGCCGGTTGATCTAACAAACTGGTATTCCAGTTGGAAAAAGATTTTTCTCATGCAGTCGTGCCTATATCAAGGCGAGAATGTCGAACCCAAGTCAGGCTCCAACAAAAGCTGACTTCGATTTCTACAACACGCCTCCTACCGATCCAAACGTCTATGCTCGCTGTGTTGCTCCATATGTTCCTCCTGTTCCTGCTGGGTGCGCATTTGTTACGTCCAGCGGAAGCTATCCCTATCAATTCGTGAATGGAGTAGCCGATCCGGCTGCAACAGGTTGGTATGTCTATTGCGGCATTAACCCAACTCGATTCCAAACCAGATCCGGAAACAATTTTCAAAGCCTGACGACATCGAACCCGCCCGCTTGGCGGCTTAAATTTCAAACTTCAGGAGAATCGCTATACGTTTTCAAAGATGTAAATCAAGCGATTTCATTGCTAGGAGCTGCTGCTGTTCCAGCTTCAGCTCAAGTCGCTGGTGTCTTGGGATTCACTCAACCACTAATTGCAGGAAATGCGAAACAGCCGTTTGTCGCTATGTTTGAGCAAGTCAAACAAACAGATGGCAGTTTTGTGGAACATCCAAACACTAACGATCTTTACAACTACGATTCTGGCTTGTACCGGGAATCTGGACGTGTTATCGACCAACTTGCTGGTGCTTCAGGTTCTGTGAACACTACTTTTCAGACCAGGATCACCGGCGATATCACACGATTCAATTTGCGCGATGGATGTGCTGCTTCAGGTCCCGACACTAACCTTTGGGGATCGCTTAAGAGCACCATCTGCAACACCACCACCCACGTCAAGAAAGCACCGTACGTAGGTGTTTCCAACTTGGCGATTGTGCGGGGATTGACAGTTGCCCAAATTGGTACAGGTGTAAAGTTTCCTCCTGACTATCAAGCCATGTTCGCAGATGTGCCAACTGCAACCAATTTCAGTTTGATTTGGGCTGAACTCATTGGATCCAAGCGCGTAGGTACTGGAGGTAATGACTTCGCTGGCATGGATACCTGGATGTCAACGATCTATGTGTGTGGCAAAGCGTACAGCGACGCTTATTTCCTCACCGCCGCAGCTCCGGTTGCTGCATGTCCCTAATTATTGACATGCTGAACCGCTAACTTGAAGGGAGAGGCTTTGCCTCTCCCTTCTTTTGCAGCTAGCATGTTGGAAATAAGTAACAAATTTACTCAAATGCTGTTTTTCAGTTACCCTGAGAGAAAGGCAAGTGAACGGTGAACATTGAGCAAAAAAATATTACTTCTGATTGGTTTTGCATTACTTGCCCAGTTCCCAGGTGTGGCGGCCCAGCAGCCTTCAAATAAATCAGCACATCAAAGCACTGAAGAGAAAAGCACGTGCCTCGATGAGGAGTCAGTTGCTGAAGGCTCAAATCTTTTACTTCCTGGCTATATGTTTGGTGAAATTGAACTAGAAAATCTCGACAAACCGCATTATCCGTTTGCTCATTTTGTTATTTCTTATCGCCCTGTAGAAGGCGTCGCTCATTTAGTGTCGCAAGATGGAACTCATGCACCGACGCACGAAAAGCGAAATATTGGACGCCTGCCGGACTGGGTAGAACGAGTTGGTTTTTATAAAGAAGGAGCAGGCTGGTCAAAGCTCACGCTTGAAGATGCAAAAAAAATCTTTGGAGAACAGCGACTTCGCGGCATCGGCAAAACCCAGTTTTATACATTCGACGCATTTGTTACTGTTCAACGAGAGAGACAACTATTTCATTTAGATCTGAGATTCGATAGCCAAGGAATAATCACAAGCTATAGAGTCAGAGGAATTGGCATTCGAAACCCTCAATGGATCAGTAGTTAGTTTCAGTGACCGGCTCCACGGCTCAAATCTATCTTTTTGCCCTTTGTTCACTACGCATGATAGTATATACTTCAGACTGGAGTGCGCAGCACCGAATGTGGTGCCCGCTCCATCAATTTAAACAGTTAAGACCACGCTTCGGTGGTGGCTTAGCTTTGTGACAAAGTCAAGTCAGCTGCAGTCAACTTTTGAAAACGACAAACTATATTCGAACACTTCCAACCCGTTGATCATTTGCGCTGCCATTTTCAGTTTGCCAGAAGCGCTAAAGACACAGATGATACCTACAACAGGTTGATGTTCTTTTGCTTGATGTTTTCTAAGCCAACCCATGTACATTCTGACCTTCCCCCCAATTAACAGACAGTAATTAGTGCTGATTCGCTCCAAGACATAGAATGTCATAAGGAGAGATTCATGACTAAAAAACAAAAGCCAAAAGCTCCGTCCGCTGCGGGGTTTGACAGAGAATTTAGAGAAACCGCCGTAAAGCTTGCCCTGGCCGGTACGAAAAGCATCGCTGAGGTGGCTCGCGAGCTTGGTTTGCCGGCATGGAAGTTGTACGGATGGGTAAACGCGGCTAGAGAGAAAAGCGATTCAGCCAGCAGCGACACCCCCGGGTCAAAAGACGAAGCATATCTCAAGCTTCAGAAGCGCTACCGCGAGCTTGAGCAGGAGAATGAAATTCTAAAAAAGGCTGCGGCGTACTTTGCAAGAAACCAGAAGTAAAGTACGCGTTCATCAAGGCTCATGCCAAACAGTATCCAGTCATAACAATGTGTCGTGTGCTAGAAGCATCACGACCTGGTTTTTACGAATGGCGCGCAGGCAAGGTTAGCCCAGCCGCCGCTCGTCGAAGCCAGATTCTCGCTGCGATCATAAAGCTTCACCATGATTTTAAAGGCATATACGGTTCGCCTAGAATTCTGCAGGAGCTGATCAAGCTCGGCTTCGCCGTCAATCATAAAATGGTTGAAAAATTGATGGCTGAAAATGGTATCGCGGCAAAGACCAAAAAGAAATTCAAAGCAACTACGAACTCCAACCACAAACTGCCGATAGCGAAAAATCTGCTCAAAAGAAAATTCAAAACAAAAAAGCCCAATCAGGTCTGGGTGGGCGATATTACATATATTTACACCGCAGAAGGATGGTTGTATCTGGCTACGTGTATTGACCTATTTTCGAGAAAGATCGTTGGTTGGTCAATGTCGGCACGCATCAATTCAGCGTTGGTAGTCGATGCGTTCAGAATGGCCATGTTCAAAAATAAAAGACAGGCACCGCGGATAATGCATACCGATCGAGGAAGCCAATATGCAAGCGACGATTTCCGCGCTGAGCTCAAAAAAAACAGGACCAAACAAAGCATGAGTAGAAAAGGCGACTGTTGGGATAACGCCGTTGCGGAGAGCTTCTTCGGCTCTTTAAAAAGAGAACTCGTTCATCATGAAAAATATAAAACTAGAGAGGAAGCACGATTGAGCATATTTAATTACTTAGAAACGTTCTACAATAGTCGTCGACTACACTCGTATTTAAATTACGTCTCCCCTGACGAATTTGAAAACCGCATTGCAGCAGCATAAAAAGCGGATTTGCATTTTCTACTGTCCGTGACCAGGGGGAAAGATCATTCCGATTTGTCCGACAACATCATGGTGGCTTTCGTCTTTTTTCAATTCAATAACAACAAGCTCTCCCGATTCCGCATCTTCAGTCAACAAGTCGATTCGACCACGGCACATCGGATCGGCAATAGTAAACTGCCTTCCAGACGATCCATCTGGCGCCTTATAAATTTTCAGGTGGCGCCCAAATACTCTCTGGCCGCTAAGAATCAACTTCTCAATTGATTCTTCAAGCAACATCTCGTTCTGCGACGCAGTTCTACTTGATACGTCCTGGCTTTTCTTTGTCGAGCCGGGCTTCGTTGCAGACTTGCTACTTTTTAGTGGGGATTGTGTCTCCTTTCCATCGATTTGATTCTGCACTGGCAGCTCTGGTTCTTGTTGCCTTGAAGGAGCATCAAGCTCACCGTCTTCTTCTTCTTCTTCACTAGACTTGGCTGGATCGCTATCGTCCTCTTCCGCAGAGCTGGGCTCATCTTTGGGGCCTCGATCGAGAAGCTTTTGCGCAATATCAATCTGAGTTTGAATCCACTTGATGGGCTTATTGCCTGGCTTGACGGCTATCCAGGCTGTAATGGCTTCTTGATAGCGTTTTAGCTTATGTAGGCAGCGAGCCTTGTTCTGAAGTGGAAATCGTCCGTCCAACCCATATTGAATAGCTAGTTCAAACATCTCTAAAGCGGCGGTCAATTTTCCTTGTCTATAAAGCTCTAATCCCAAATTGTTTCTAACGTTTGGTCGGTCTGGATCAAGATCTAGGCACTTCTTATATTCCAGCGCAGCTTCTTCCGTTCGTTTTTCCTTTGCTAACGACCACGCGTAATCAAAATGCAACTCTGAGTCATCTTGTGCATCTTCCTCTTCAAGCGCCATAGCGTAGTAAATGTTCGCGGATTGCCAATTTTTCTCGTTAGCGAAAAGATCAGCAAGACTATACGCTGCCTTCCAATAACTGCGATCTCGTTCAACGGTCAGTTTATAAAATGCAGCCTGGCAATGATTCGAATTTTAAGAGGCATGACAAAGCGTTAGGGACGTTTTTAAATATGTTGACTGGTAACAAAAGCGTTGCCAGCCAGGGCACAATCAGCATTTTGGAAGGGAGTATCACCAGGGCAACAAATTTCGGATTGGAATCCTGGTTTATCGAAAGCTACATCGAAGGGCTGAAGAAGCGGCTCAAGAAGAAGAAACGGAAGGCTGTCATTTTAGATTTTGATGGCGCGAGCAGTCCGGTTCGGGGCAGTCAGCAAGGCTCGGCGTATCACGGATATTACGAGGTAACGATGTACCGGCCGTTGTTCGTCAATGATGCCGAGGGTAATTTGGTAATACCGCTTTTGCGTCCAGGCAATGCCAGTGAGCTTTGGCTAACTTTGCCGCTAGTTGAAAGGCTAGTTGCGGCTTTGCGCAAGGCTATACCTGGTCTAGCAATTACAATCAGGTGTGATGCTGGTTTCAACGATCCGAACATCTATGATTGGTGCGAAGACAATGGTATTTTTTACATCATGCGATTGTCTGGGACTGGTGACAATGGTGGGCTTTGGGTCAGCTCCAAGATGGTTGTTGAAGCAGTCGAGAAACGCTTTCGCAAAAGGCACAAGGCTCCACGTTATTTGCACTCAAGAATTACGAAGAGTAAGTTAGAGACTGGAATCAAGAAGTTAGAGAAAGAGAAAAGAAAGGAAAAGCTGGCGGAGTTAGAAACTCGAGTAGAGCGGATTTTCACTGAGTTTCTGCATCAAG
>Ga0209591_10005149_pt1 | contig 14662 bp, 16 predicted proteins | sample MAT01_FD_187207 | JGI IMG/M metagenome (GOLD analysis project Ga0209591, IMG submission 187207) | Freshwater microbial communities from Lake Fryxell liftoff mats and glacier meltwater in Antarctica - MAT-01 (SPAdes) (version 2) | ecosystem: Environmental > Aquatic > Freshwater > Ice > Liftoff... | reverse complement strand
GCGCAACCGTCGCGTGGCCTACAACCCGCCGGTGGACGCGGTGTCCGAGGTGAAGGTGGAGGCATTTCAACCGGATGCGGCGGCACGAATGAATTTCATGGCAGCCTGTATGAATTCAACCAATAAGCTGTTCTTCTTTTTCACTTACGAAGGGATTAAGCAGAGCGAGCCGGAGCCGACATTTGCGACGATCGCCACGACGGCGCAGCGGAATGGCGAATTCAGCGGGCTGCCGGGGGTGACGATTTTCGATCCGTCGACGGCGCTCTTGAATAATGGGATCATCACCCGTACCGCATTCCCGGGTAATCAGATTCCCGCCAGCCGGATCAGCCCGATCTCGAAAAACATCCTGGGCTTTTTCCCGCCGCCCAATGCGGTGGGGACGTCCGTCGCCTCGTCGAAAGCCGCGACCTGAACTTTGTACCCAATGTGTTCCTGGCTCAAGGTTCGGTGCGCGATCAGGCCACGATTACACGCCTAACGACGGTGGTGACGAACCCTTTCCGGACTTTACTGCCCGGAACGAATTTGAACGGCGGCACGATCAACCAGGAGAATCTACTACGGGCTTATCCCCAGTTCAACGGCGGCAACGGCGTGCGAGTGGAAGGTCAAGCAAACGGCTACTCGAAGTTCCACCAGTTCCAGGTGCGCTTTGAGCGGCGCTTCTCGAACGGGTTGCAATTCCTGACGAATTACTCCTTCAGTAAGTTCACTGAGGCTACTGACCGCCTGAATGCGGGTGACTCGCAGTTGCAGTACCGGATTGCGGATGAAGACCGGCCCCATCGCTTTGTGTTTAGCGGTAGTTATGATCTTCCGTTTGGCAAGGGTAAGTCCTTCTTCTCGGGAGTGAACGGAGCGCTCGATCGGGTGGTGAACGGTTGGCAGTTGAATACCATTTACACGACGCAGGCGGGGGCTCCGGTGAATTGGTCCACTAATCTAACTTATCTGGGCAGGAATCTGAACTGGCAGGGCCGTAACCTGAATAATACGTTTGACGTGACGCGTTTCGAAACAGTTGCGGCCAATCAGCCGGAGCGCAATATCCGCTCTTTCCAAAGGCGTCACACCGCCTACCGGGCGGATAGGATCAATAACATCGATATCAGCGTGATTAAGAATATTCAGTTGGTGGAGCGCTTCAAATTGCCGTTCCGCGTGGAAGCATTGAACGCTTTTAACCGGACTAACTTCAACGGTGCGGAACTGAATCCGACGAACCGGAACTTCGGCCGGATCACTTCGGCGGCGAACTTGCCGCGGGTGTATCAACTAGCGCTGCGGCTGCGTTTCTAGCGCGGCATCCAGAAGGGCTCGGCGGTGGGGACAAAGGCGATCTTGACGTCTTTGATAAATGTCCTCAGCCACACAGCGCAGTTCTCCATGCCGGCCTGTTCAGAGGGGATGTGCCCCATCAGGATGAGCGCTTTGCGCTTGCCTTGCGCCGCCGCATCCGCCACATATTCGATGGTTTCCCATTCGGGTACTTCGCCAATGACCAAAGCTTCCACATCGTCGCGCTGTAGCATCCGGCGATGAGACTGCGCGCCGCCGGCGCCGGGTAACAGAGCCACTTTGGTAACCAGCAGATTCTTGTCGCCCACCACGCGCAGCACGGTGATCTTCATCTTCTTTCGCATTTGGCCGGCGAGTTTTTCCAGGCTGATAGCGGGCAAGGTATAGAGAGCGGGTGTCTCGGGGTTTTGTGCTTTCTGCCAGCCGAGGGCGTTGGTCATGCCCTCCAAAATGCCATCGGGGCGGCGGCGGTGCCAATAGTCGTGGAAGCGGAAAACGACCAGCTGATGGTCGCGGATGAACTTGTCTTTGGCGGCCCAGACGGCGTCCTTCTCTTTCTCGAAGACCTCGGTGCCGTCGAGGTGGCTATAGAAGGTGGGCTCGTGGGTGATGATGAGGTTCTGGCCGGCGGCGGCGGCACGTACGAGCACGTCGTGGGTGGCCATCATGGTGGTGGCGATGCCGGTGATGGGCGTGTCGGGATCGCCGGCCTTGAAGGTGTCAACGGTGGGCTCGCGCCAGGGGACGCCCACTTGGGTCTTAATGCGTTCGAGTAGTTCGCGGGCCGTGGGCTGGGCGGAGAGTGTGAGGGCGGACAGCAGAAGGATGCGGATGAGCATTCGTCAACCATATCAGCGCGGGCAATAGTAGGTAGAGTGAAACCTTTCGGTCATGCTGCTTCCTAGCGAATCTCTCCGGCTTTCGTACATCACCCCTCCTCGCACGCGAGGCCCCAGAGATCCCTCAGCCCCCCTCACTTCTGCCGCCCTTTATGACAAATGGCTGACCCATTGAAGGGCCGAAGTCCAGGAGACCGGCCTAGCCTTACTTGATCTGCGAAAACGGCAACGGCGAGAACATAGTATTCGAGATATTCGAGACAATCTCGGCGTCCGAATAGCCTTCCGTCGCGCGCAGTTTCAGCCATTCGGGGTCATTCACAAACGTCCGCCAATTGCGCTCCCGCGCGGCTAAGTCGTCGTAGGCGAGCATGTAAGTGAGCGAAGGCTGATTCGGCCCAAATACCGTTTCCCCAAAGAAAACCGGCAACAGACCGGTCTTCTTGAAGATGCGAATTTCTCCCATCGTGTCGAACATGCCGATCTTCTTGCGCAGCGCACCCCAGTTATTGGCTTCATAAGTGCGAAGCTCGAAAACCCGCGCCGGCTTCTTGTCGTCGATCGGCGGGGCGACTACTTTGGGAAATCCCTCAAAGGCGCGGAGTAACTGCGTCTCCACTCGCATATAACTCAAACCCGGCAGGGCTTGAAAGGCCTGGGTCGCTTTCTGGTAGTCCGCATCGGCGCCGATCTTCTCCCATGCTTGCTCCATCGCGTAGAGCGAACCGTAGGAGCGCGCCGTCAGGATGAACGGCGTGTCCGGCGCGATGAGGCTCGAGAATACGCCCACCGGACCCAGCCCAACGCGCTGGGCGACGGGCAAATAAGCGTTCTTCAGAAAATCGACCGCGCGCTGGCGTTGATTTTGCGGCATGTTCCGCAGCCGGTAATAGCGCAATTCGATGTAGGCTCCTTCGGTCTTCGCGGGCGCGGGAGTCTGGGCGAGCGCTAGGCCGGGCGTGGCGGCAACGAGGGATCGGCGTTTCATAATAGCCTCCAATTGTATCGGCTAAAGGGCGAAGCCATCGGCGACCTAGGCGAACGACTTGCGGACCTTGACCAGAAACATGTTCACCACTTCCTTCGGGTCGCCTTCGCCTAAGGCTTCAATCGGCGTAAACCCTCGGTAGCCAATCTTCTCCATCAGCGCGCGCACCCTCGGCAAGTCGATCTCCACTTTCTTCTGGCCATACCAAACGTGCTCCTTGATCTGCCAGTTACTCGCATAGGGAAGTAACTTCTCGATCTCATCGTAAGGGTCACCTTGCCGAAGACTGCCCACATCGAGAATCACGCTGAACCAGTCGGAGTCTACCATCTTCACCACGCGGATGGTCTCGGCGGCGGTCTTCAAGAAGTCATCGTGATGCTGCAGACCGATGATGACGCCGCGTTCCTTGCCGTACTTGGCGCACTCGGCGAAGGCCGGCACCATCCAGTCAAGCACTTGGTCAAAGGTATAACCGTTGGGCACTTCGCGGCCCGAGAAGACGCGCACCATGTCGGAACCCAACTTGGCGGCAACGTCCACCCAATCCTTGACGAGTTGGATATGGCCGCGGCGGCTGGAAGGGTCGGTCAGGGCAAAGTCGTTGCGGACGCCGGTGCCGGTGATGGTAACGCCATTCAAGAAGGCCGTCCGCTTGAGGGCATAGAGGAATTCGTCAGAGGGCGCATTGGGGTACCCGGGAAAATAGTAGCCAGTAAGATCCACGCCGTCGATCTGCTGCTGCGCGCAGTATTCAATCACCTCGGACAGCTTCATCGTCCCGGCCATCAAGGGTTTATTGAAGGAGTATGCGTTCAGGCCAATTTTGATGCGCGTGCCGGGCTGGCGAGCTACCTCGCGAGCGGCAAACAAGGGTCCGGCGGCCAAACCGCCGAGTAAGTGACGTCGATTCATGCCGTTGATGATATCGCAAAAAGATTCGCTCGACGTGCGCCACTTACTCCCCAGCTTCGGCCCCTTTCGCCATTCGGCCGCCTTCCGCTATCTCTTCTTCCCGCAATTGGTCTCAAGCTTCGGCTCCGCCCTCACTTACGTGGTGTTGCCGTTTGAGATGTACCGGCTGACGAAGTCGCCGCTGCTGGTGGGCGTGGTGGAGTTCGTGCCCATGTTCGTGCTCGCGTTCGTGGGCGGGGCATTGGCCGATCATTTTGAGCGGAAGCGCATGATCATGCTCGCCAAATCCGCCATGTTGCTCGTCTGTTTGATGCTGACGGTTAACGCCGCTCAACCCGTCCCGCGCGGTGGCCGTTGGGGCTGGCAGCCGGACTATTGGCCGGGCTCAACTCCTTGCATCGGCCGGCGATGGAAGCGCTGACGCCGCAGATTTTGCCCGCCGAAGAGATGACCGCCGCAGCCGCTTGGCAATCCTTGCGGGGAAGTTTCAACAACCGGCACTTACTTCGTGACGACGGGTAAGTCCGTACGTGCGCTCCAGTCCTGAAACGACCCATCGTAAAGCTTCATGTTCTTACCGCTCAATTTGCCGGCGAAAAACAGCACTGTCGCCTGCTGGCCAATGTGGCAGTAAGTGACGATCGTACTGCCGTTGCCCAGTTGTTCGCTCAATTGTTTACGCGCAATAAATTGCTTCGTCGGCGTCAATAGCGTGGGAAAGGGAAGGTTCCAGGCGCCCGGAATATGTCCGGCGCGCGGCATTTGTCCCGCATTCTCGCCGCTGTAGAACTCAGGCAGACGGGCATCGAGCAGCACCAAGCCTTGGTCGGTCCGATGGGCGTTGACCCAGTCGGCGTCGACAATCCATTCCGGATGCGGGGTCAACTTCACCGCGGTCGTGGGAGGAAAAAAAGTGGCTTCGGTAGCGAGCGGCAATCCCTTCGCCTTCCAAGCCGCCAAGCCTCCATCCAGCAACTTCGCGGACAAACTAAGATAGTCGAACGTGAACCACACCCGAGTGGCCGATTGCACCGTATCGTTCGCCGCGTAAATCACTGTTTTCGACGCGTTCGAAATCCCAAGCTTCAACAGGGCCGCTTCCAATTTCTCTAGCAGTGGCATCTCCAGGCGCAAATTCCGCGGGCCGGTAATGGAGATATCGGCCAAAGTGACGAGCCGCGCACCAGGAAGATGGCCTTCGTCGTAGTCCTTCTGGCTGCCGACATGCAACAAGACCAGGTTGGGGTCGCGTAGTTGGCCGGAAAGCGCCTCCACCGACCACAACGCATCTTGGGCGAGCGCCATACTGGCGAGGGCAAATGGCAAAAGAAAGCGCATGTTGCTATTGTGCCAAATACTGCCGGGTGTATGATGAACGCCGGGAGGCATTCAAGCCAAAGACATGAAATATTTCGCCATTACTGCTTTTGCGATGGGCGCGTGCGCCGCGCTGGCCCTATCCGCACAAGACCGCAGTGTACCGGTCGACAACGACCAAGTGCGGGTGCTTAAGGTGACCCAGGGTCCGCACATCAAAACCAAGCTGCACGAGCACGCCATGAACCGGGTGATGATCTATCTGCAGCCCGGTAAACAGACCATCGACTACCAGGGCGGAAAGGTAGCGCACCTGAACTGGAAAGCGGGCGAGGCCCTTTGGAGCCCGCAGGCCGGCATGCACATTGCCGAAATCACCTCCGCCAATCCGGTGACGATTGTGGAATTGGAGCTTAAGAACGCCGGCAAGAAAGTAACACCGCCGGCGAAAGATCCGCTGAAAGTGGCGCCTACGCAATATAAGCTGGAAATGGAAAATGACCAGGTCCGGGTCCTGCGCTCCAGGGTCGCCCCCAAAGGCTCGATTCCGATGCACGAACATGGCCTAAACCGCGTGGTAGTCTTTCTCACCGATCAGGATTTCAAGATCACCAAGGCCGACGGCAGTGTGGACATGCTGAAGCACAAAGTCGGCGATGTTACTTGGAGCGGCCCGGTGACGCATAAGGAAGAGAACCTCAGCGACCAGCCGTTCGAAATCCTGATCGTCGAAATCAAGTAAGCCTTAACGCTTTCACCACTTACTCTGCTCGGTCCCTTAGCCCCGGCTAGGGTCCATATTGACCGCTTTCCGCGGGGGACGCCCGACCGGGAGCCTACCGGAAGTTGGTGACGCGCGTGGGGCGGATGAGCCGGCATCCCCATCTGGCGCATCGAGGCACGCAGGGCCCGCCCGTCGGATCCGTGCAGCGGTAGCTGGCATTTGCCTCGTAATGTTCACGCGACCATTGATACCCTGCCGTCAAAAACGGCCGCGCCGGACCCACCCGCAAGCTTCAGCAACAACGGCAGGTCCCAACTATTGGTATTGCGCCGACTATTCACCTGAAACGGACTCAAGCCAGTGAACAAGTTGGCGATGCCGCCGAAGTCCTCCTGACGATTCCGGTAGAGCGCTTCAAACCCAATGGCAAAGCTGGCAGGAAGGCTGAAGTCCGCCGTGGGGCCACCGGTCCAGCGCGACTCTGTCAATATCGTCCCCGTCACAAACGATGACTTAGCAGGGCGATCCACGGGCCCACCAATCTTGAAGCCTCCCGATATACGATAAGGCCGGTCTTCTTGAGCAAAAGCCATGCCGGCCACCAGAAAAACAAGAATGCGCTTCATCGCCTTGGCCTTGCAAGCCGCCAGCCAAAGTCAAAAACATCGAAAACTCAAGCGCCCACTCCCTCACTGCCGTGTAACTCCCGCGCACCTGTACCCTCAGTCAGAGCGGTCGCTATTCCGTCTAGCCTGCCGCGCGAGCGGTGGGGCACATCCGCGAGTCCGAAACGTACTGGCAGAAACAGGGGGAAACGCCGCTATTCCGGAATCTAGGAACCTCTTTGAAAAAGTCATCTCGGAACAGAGGACCAAATTACTATCGGGCCGGCTTAACTCGCTCAGCGGGCCATGCGCTACGATGGGGGGATCCCCCGCAGGTACCAGGATTTCCTCGGCAAGTTCAATCCCACGCTTCCCGCGCCCCCCGAACTGCGCGTGGACTTACGCCCCGACTTGGCCCGCCGCATTGCCGCGCGGGCGATCCTTGAGAAGGGGAGTCAGCAGGTGATTTTCGGGGGTGTGGGGAGTGGGAAGACGACCGAACTGCTGGTGGCCACCGAGGCGATCAGCACGGAGGAAACGCAGTGCGTATTTCTGGATATGCCGCTTCATAGTAAGCTCGAATTCATCCAGCCAGGGGCGATTCTAACTACATTTGGCGAGGCCTTAAGCCGCACGCTTGGGGAGGGGCCTGACTTTAGTCATGCGGTAGGGGCAGCGAATATTTTCGCACGCGGTAAGTGGACTCTCGTTCAGGAGATCGAAGACTGGGAACCAGACTATGACGAAATGGTCAGAGTCGGCGGAAAGCTCAACCCGCCGGTGCCGGAATTACACGAGGACATCAAGGAGACCAAACTTTGGCTCGCAGATTTAGTTGAAAATGCGATGTCGAAACAAGCGGGCCTCGTGCTCGCCATTGACGGCCTCGACCGCCTGCACAACGAAAAGTCTTTTTGGTCACTGGTAGACCAAGATCTTCGGATCTTGCGAGAACTGAAAGTATCCGTCGTGATCGTCGCCCCATTACTCGCCTACTTCACGCCAGGCCGTACCCTAGAAGAGCGTTTCGACAAAACCCATCCGCTCTGGAGCCTGCCGAAGAACTCGCCCGCACTGCTCGAAGTCCTGCAACATCGCGACCAGGAGATACTCCCGGCGTCGTCCGCGACCGAGATCGTCCGTTACAGCGGTGGGGTTCTGCGAGACTTAATCAGCTTGGCGAGGGATGCGGGTGAAGAAGCTTACCTACGGGGTTCGCCGCAGATTGAAGGGCCCCATGTCGACTATGCCATACAGCAGCTAGGCCTATCCTATCGGCGCGGCCTTGGTCCCGTGCAGTTGAAAGACCTCCAGGAAATCTACTTGGGTGGCGGCTTTGACCTTCGCAATGTGCAGCACCGCGAGTTACTCGCCACGCGCCGCTTAATTGAGTACTCGCCCCAGGAGTTTGCCATTCACCCCGCATTGCTGAAAGAGCTTTCCTCCCATGACTGGCCTCAGTAATCGCCGGTCGCTTTTTGACTTAGCGCGGATGCTGCCCATGAAGCCGGGCGCTTGGCTGGTGCTGTTGGTGGAACCGCAGAAGCACGACGAAGCAATCTCGGAACTTCAGTTGCGGGTCCACCACTCGAAAAAGGACCTCAAGGATGTGCCGCGGGTGGAGCACCGGCGCCGGCAGCCGCAAATCGTAAGCCTCGGTCAGAAGGGCCAGCGCGGAGCACCAAATGTCCTGTCCAGCACCAAAAAGGTTCGGTGACACCCACGCGACTACACGAGCCCCTTCGCAAAGGCTAGCCATCCCCCACCAACACAGCTTGGCCGACGGCTTGACCGTCACCATAATGAAGCAACAGATCGCCCACCTTCTGACTTACTCAAGCCAACGGCGCATCGTGGCGCGAGGCGCGAGCCCCGCTTGCTGAAACACGGGATGACCATTCCGGAAGACCATGAAATTCGGGATCGACTGAATCCCATAGCGGCCCGCGAGCGTAGGTTGCGCCTCGGTATCCACCTTCAAAACCAAAGCCTTCCCGGCCATCTCTTTCGCCAGTTCGTGCACCTCCGGCGCCGCCGCACGGCAGGGGCCGCACCACGCCGCCCAGAAGTCCACCAGCACGGGAACCTTGGCTTGCGCGACGATCTCGTCAAAGCCCTGCGCATCCACCTCCAGCGGTTCGCTCCGCGGCGGCAACGCGGCTTGGCAGGCGCCGCAACGGCCGGTGTCCGCCAGATGGCGGGCCGGGACGCGGTTCTGGGCGCCGCAAGCGTGGCAAACATTCAGATAAGCCATGACGAGTTACTCTTGACCGGCGTCGTTCATCATTTCCACGATAACGGTTTCCACTTCTTGCGCCACCGCGGCGATCTCCGGTTGATCGAAAGCCTTCATCATCTCAGTGGGCCGCAGGGTGGCCAAGGTATACTCCCCAGGCGAGCCATAAACCGAGATACGGCAAGGCAGGGCCGTCGAGATGGCTCCCTCCGCGTCCAGAACTTTCTTGGCTTGTCCTGGATTGCAGACTTCGTAGATCCGGCACTCCATGGCCAGGCTGACGCCCTTATTACGCAGGGTTTCCTGTAAGTCATGAACGGTAATGACGCCGAACTGATGACGTGTGGCTGAGGCGCGAAGGTCGCGGTCTATCCCATCCATCGACTTACCGGTAGTTACTTTATAAAGCATAAGTCATGATTCCTTACTAACAGGTTCTTTGGCGCGTCGAGACTCGACAGCGCAGGAATTGGCCATTCAAGTGGGCACTCCAAAGCGTGGCAGGATCCAGCGCATCAATGCGAAGTATCCACCGGCAAAAAGTAAAAACTGTAACCATTCAGGCATAAGTTCTCCCAACTTATTGAGGCATAACCGGCGGTTGAATATAAGCCTGGGGAATTTCCCCCGTCAGTGTATTCAACCAAGCGACAATACTCGAAATCTGCGCATCCCCCAGCTCAACACCCAATTGATGACGGCCCATGAAACGTACTGCCTCTTCTAAAGTCCCCACCCTTCCGTCATGAAAGTAGGGCGCGGTCTTAGCGACATTGCGCAGCGTAGGCACCTTAAACACCATCCGGTCGGTGGCGCTTTTGGTAACCGCCATCCGGCCCACATCCGTCGTCACCGGCCAGGGCTTTTCGCGGCCCAGTTTCTGGAACATGCCCCCGCCGACAAATGGCCCATTGTGGCAACTGACGCAGCCATTGTGCATAAACTCATGATGACCACCCATCTCCTGCGCAGTAATCGCGGACCGGTCTCCGGCGAGGAAGCGATCCCAGCGCGAAGGCGTTACCAACTGCCGCTCAAACGCGCCGATGGCTTTGGCCATGTTGTCGAACGTCAGCGGATGCGCTTCGGCGGGAAAGGCCAGGCGGAACAGCGCGTCGTAGCCTTTGATTGCTTGCAGCGTCTCCACCACTTGCTGGCCGGAGGCCATGCCCATCTCGCCCGGGTTGAGCATCGGGCCCTGGGCCTGCTCCTCAACGTCAGCCGCCCTGCCGTCCCAGAACTGGGCAATCTGCCCGGCGGCGTGGTAAACCGTGGGCGAGTTGCGATCGCCCTCCTGCCCGGCATGTCCGGTGGAGACTCGTTTCCCGTCTACTCCATACTTGGCCAAGTCATGACAGGAGTTACAGGAAATCGTCCCGCTCCTCGAAAACCGGGGGTCATAGAAGAGAATGCGCCCCAAATCCACTTTGGCGTTGGTAATGGGATTGGCGTCAGAGGGCATCGCCGCAGGCAATTTCCCGCCCATCATCCCGCCGCCCATCATGCCCATGCCCATGCCCGGTTGCCCGGGCAGTCCGTTGGCGCCCAGTATGATCAGCGCGCCCAGGTTCAAGCAGAGTTTGCTTCCGTTCATTTCTCTATTCCTTCTTCTCAGCTAGATGCACTGTCTCGGGAAAGGTGACAGCCCGCGCCCATTAAGCCTTGTCGCGATGACGCTGAATCGCTTTCAGAGTTTCAAACCACGCCGCGCAAGCCAGGCCCGACGAATCGCGAAGTGCCTCCAGTGCCCGTTCGGTCTTTCGCTCCTTAGTAGAGCGTGATCGAAATCACCACGGCCACCATCAGCAACAGGATTACCGCCCCCTGGGCGTCGCCCAGCAGCAGATACGCGCCACCGCAGCCGAGCAAGAAGTCGGAAGCTCATTGAAACCAATACGAGTGGTGCGCTCCTCAACTTCTGCATCGGAGAGATCCGAAAGGGACTGCTTGGCCTCCGAAGAAACCGGTAACTCAGTCACCGCGTTCATCACCCCTATCACGCGAGCACGTAAATGGCCTTCTGCCGGGAGTCGGTCCGCGCCAGTTTCAGGTTGCCCGCACAGGAAGTGGTTTACTCTTTAAGCGCGTTGCGGGGTCACCCGAATTCCCCTCCCCCGGGTTGGTTACCTGGGCGGCAGGGCGGCAGGCCACGGGTTGGCGTGCGGTTCGCCGAGCCCGCTGATTCGCCGGCGCTCCCGCATTCTGGGTGCCCCCCACCCCGCAAGAAAGTTCGCTAAATGGCGATGATTTTGGGGTAGAACTGTAGGCATGAGTTCCCCCGCTATTGACCTCTCCCAATTCGACGCCGAATACCGCCGCCAACTGAACAACCCCGATAACCAGTTTGGCGAAATCCCGGATGGCCGCTATCACGTCCTCGTTGAGAACGTAGAACTAACCAATTCCAGAACCTCCGGCCTGCCGATGATGAAGTGGCGCCTGCGGGTAATTGGCCCGACCCACGCCAATCGTTTGCTCTGGAAGAACTCCGCCATCACCGACAAATCCATGCCCTTCGTCACCCAGGATTTGAGCGTCTGCCAACTCCAACTGGATCGTTTTGCAGACCTGGAACACCGCCTCACCGATCTAATCGACTTGCACCTCGAAGTGCAAAAATACACCGGCCAAAATGGACGCGACAACATCACTATCCTCAATCTCGCCGATGCCGACCTCCGCCCCTAAAGCCGGCGAACGCGCGCTCGAACTCCTCCGCCTCGGCACGCAGGACCCCGCCGCCGCCTTCCGCGATGGCCAACTCGAGGCCATCCGCCACGTCGTCTCTAACCAACGGCGTCTGCTCGTCGTACAAAAGACCGGCTGGGGCAAAAGCTCCGTCTACTTCATCGCCGCCAAGCTCCTGCGCGAAGCCGGACGCGGCCCCACCCTCCTCATCTCGCCGCTCCTCTCACTGATGCGCAACCAACTCGCCGCCGCCGAGCGCATGGGCGTCCGCGCCGTCACCATCCACTCGGAGAACGAGTCCGAATGGCCCGCCGTCGAAGCCAGCATCCTCCGCGGCGAAGTGGACGTCGTCCTCATCTCGCCCGAACGCCTCGCCAACGATCACTTCGGCAAGCGCATTCTGGGCCCCATCTCCGGACGCATCGCCTTACTCGTCGTCGACGAAGCCCACTGCATCTCCGATTGGGGGCACGACTTCCGTCCTCACTACCGCCTCCTCGAGCGCATCCTCCAATCCCTGCCTCAAAACCTGCGTCTACTCGCCACCACCGCCACCGCCAACCACCGCGTCGTTGCGGACCTCACCCACATCCTCGGCCCCAACCTCGCCCTCTCCCGCGGCGACCTCAGCCGCCCCTCCCTCTTTCTCCAAACCATCCGCCTGCCCAGCCAAACCCAACGCCTCGCCTGGCTCGCCGAACAACTCGCCCGCCTGCCCGGCAGCGGCATCATCTACACCCTCACCGTGCGCGACGCCGAACTCGTCGCCGCTTGGCTCCAGTCCCAGGGCCTGAACGTTGAGCCCTACACCAGCCAAAGCGGGCAAGTGCGCCCCCGCCTCGAAAATGCCCTCTTGAAAAACGAGCTGAAGGCCCTCGTCGCCACCACCGCCCTCGGCATGGGCTTCGACAAGCCCGATCTCGCCTTCGTCATCCACTATCAATCCCCCAGCTCCGTCGTCGCCTACTACCAGCAGGTCGGCCGCGCCGGCCGCGCCATCCAAGCCGCCTATGGCGTGCTGCTTAGCGGCGCTGAAGAAGTCCGCATCGGCGAGTATTTCATCGCCTCCGCCTTCCCCTCGCCCACCGAAGTCTCGCAAATCCTCGCCGCCCTCGAAGCCGCTCCCGATGGCCTCACCGCCAACGACCTGATGTCCCGCCTCAACATCACCAAAGGCCGCATCGACAAGGCGCTCTTGCTCCTCTCCCTCGAATCGCCCCCGCCCCTCGTCAAGCAAGGCACCGCCTGGGTCCTCACCATCACCCAACTCAGCGACACCTTTTGGGAACGCGCCAACCGCCTCACCGCCCTCCGCCGCACCGAGCAGCAACAAATGCAGGAATACGTCAGCCTCACCCAAGGCCATATGGAGTTCCTCATCCAAGCCCTCGACGGCACGCCCGAGCCCTTCGCCCCACCCCGACTCCCGCCCCTGCCCACCACCGCTGACCCCCAACTCGCCCAAGCCGCCGCCGAGTTCCTCAAGCGGACCAGCCTCCCCCTTGAGCCCCGCATCCAGTGGCCCAACGGCGGTCTGCCCCAGCTCGGCATCTCCGGCAAAATCCCCGCCAACCTGCGCGCCCAGCCCGGCAAGGTCCTCTCCATCTGGGGCGATGGCGGCTGGGGCGAGCTCGTCGGCCAAGGCAAGTATCGCGAAGGAGAATTCGCCGATGATCTGGTAACCGCCTGCGCTGACCTGATTCAGAAGTGGTCGCCACCCGTCACCTGGGTCACCTGCGTCCCCTCCCTGCGCCACCCGGACCTCGTCCCCTCCCTCGCCCGCCGCCTCGCCCACCGCCTCGGCCTGCCCTTCCACCTCGCCCTCCTCCGCACCGGCCACCGCCCCGAACAAAAGACCATGGCCAACAGCAGTCAACAAGCCCGCAATGTCGATGGCGCTCTCAAAGCCCAACGTCAAGTACTCTGTCCTATGCCCTCTACCCCCGTTCTCCTGATCGATGATATGGTGGATTCCAGGTGGACGCTCACCGTCGCGGCCTACCTGTTGCTCTCCTCCGGCAGCGGCCCCGTCTTCCCCCTGGCGTTAGCCTCGACGGCACAAACCGACGCATGATCCCGCGACCCTCGCCCAACACGCAAGCCATCCTCCTCCTCACCGCGCATCTTTCCCTCGGAGAGCGCCCCGGCCCCCCACCCGGCCCCACGCCCCTCACCCTCTCCGAATACAACCGCCTCGCCCGCTTCCTCCGCGACCAGAAGCGTCAACCGGCTGACCTCCTAGGCCCCGAAGCCGCCGGAATCCTCGAACGCAGCCCAGACGCGGCTACCGACCCGGGCCGCACCGCGGAACTCCTAGCCCGCGGCGTCGAACTCGCCCAAGCTGTTGACCGCTGGTACGCCCGTTCCCTCTGGATCCTCAGCCGCGCCGACGCCCAATACCCCCGCCGCCTCAAAGCCCGCCTCAAGGAAGACGCCCCCCTCATCCTCTACGGCTGTGGCGAAGCCGCCCTCCTCGAATCTGGCGGACTCGCCGTCGTCGGCTCCCGCGACGCCGACCCCGCCGGCCTCGAAGAAGCCGACCGTGTCGGCCAACTCGCCGCCCGCGCCAGCATCACCATCGTCTCCGGAGGCGCCAAAGGCATCGACCGCGCCGCCATGTCCGCCGCCCTCACCGCCGGCGGCCACGCGATCGGAGTCCTCTCCGACAGCCTCGAACGCGCTGCCCTCGCCCGCGACAACCGCCAACCCCTCATCGACGGCCAACTGCTTCTCCTCTCCCCCTACCACCCCTCCGCCCCCTTCCACGTCGGCCACGCCATGCAGCGCAACAAGTTCATCTACGCCCTAGCCGACGCCTCCCTCATCATCGCCGCTGACCTCGAAACCGGAGGCACCTGGGCCGGCGCCATCGAGCAACTCAAGCGCTACCACTTCGGACCCCTCTACGTCCGCCAAACCGACCACCCCGGCAACACCGCCTTAATCACCCGTGGTGGTACGCCGTGGCCCACTCCCCAGGACGCCGAAGCTTTGCTCGCCCTCCTTTCCCAGGCTCCGGCCCCCCAAGTTCCCCAGCAGGAAACC
>Ga0209591_10005147_pt1 | contig 14662 bp, 15 predicted proteins | sample MAT01_FD_187207 | JGI IMG/M metagenome (GOLD analysis project Ga0209591, IMG submission 187207) | Freshwater microbial communities from Lake Fryxell liftoff mats and glacier meltwater in Antarctica - MAT-01 (SPAdes) (version 2) | ecosystem: Environmental > Aquatic > Freshwater > Ice > Liftoff... | reverse complement strand
CGGATGGGAAACGATCTCTGAAAAACTTGCCGGGCCGGACACCGGCATGTTTCACACGGGCTGGGATGCGGCCAAGCCTTTCGGCGAAGCCCTGAAGCAGATGCTGGAGAGTCCCTCCACGATTCTCGCCGCACTCCTGGGCTCGACCTTCCTCACCATGGCTACGCATGGCACCGATCAGGACATGGTGCAGCGCATGCTGACGGCGGAGAATCCCGCCAAGTCGCGGCTCAGCCTGATTTTAAGCGGCTTCGCGGATATTCCCATCGTGCTCGCCTTCCTCGCGGTCGGCATCCTGCTCTACGTTTATTATCAGGTGAAGCCGGACGCCGTCTTGCCCGCCGCGACCAACGAAATTTTTGCCCACTTCATCGGCATCGCTGCAGTCTTGGTTCTGGCGAAGGTTTAGATCCCGTATTTCACTTCGCTTGATTCTTCGACCGGCAAAGAAATCGTCCACAAACTGCGTTTCGGCACGTTCATGCCCGCCTGGTGGCCGGCCATTGCGTGGCCGTATTATGTTTTTATCGGCTGTGCAGTGACTTTCGGATTGTCGGCTCTTTTTCTCACCCGCAGGCCTGAGGGCGAGGAAATCAAGGCGGCGTCTTGAGTTGCGGAAGGGTCAAGAAAAAATCACTCGTTGTCGCGAAATATATTGTGACGATTTCGCCATTTTTGCTTGAGCAAAATGGGGTGGGATTTCTATCCTCACGCCGCTTGCGGCACCCAAGGTTTGCCTGCCTGTGAATAACTTGTGAAGATGATTAACACCCCGGAACTGAATGCGAATTCCACGCTGCGCGAGGAAAATCGTAGCGATAATCAGGATCTGGGGTCGCTGGCGGAGAGCTGCCAGCGTAATATTTTTTAAGTAAATGATTATAAGTTCTTTATGATGATATTATCCCTCATTCCCGCAGAAAAATGCTTGGCTTGCCGTGCGGTTTCCGTTCTCTTGCAATTCGCTCAAGCTGCTTGGCCGCGTTGTATTGGTTCCGCTCGGGCTGCCAGGAATCACGTGTATAACTCTCTATGACATCCCATTGCGGACAAATCTGGACCTCGGTTTCCGAGGTGATTCGGCAGCGAATAAGTGCCGATGGTTTTGAGCGTTGGTTTCAAGGCGTGGATGTTGTGTCGGATGATGGTGCCAAACTGGTGTTGAGCGTGCCGAATCCGATTCACCAATTTTTCATTGAAAGCAACTACCTGCCACTGGTTCAGGATGCCGTGGCGGAGATCATGGGCAGTCCCCGCAAGGTGCAATTCGTCGCGGTGGGCAGCGAAGAGCCCGCGCCTGTGGCCGCATCCCATCATAATGCGCCGGCCTCGCGCGCAGTGGTCCGCGAGCGCGCCCAGCCCCCGGTTTCGTCGGGGATGAACCCGCGCAATACCTTCGACACTTTTGTCGTCGGATCGAACAGCCAGTTCGCCCACGGCGCGGCCATGGCCATCGCCAAAACGCCAGCCAAAACTTACAATCCCTTTTTTGTTTACGGCGGCAGCGGTCTCGGCAAGACCCACCTCCTTCAGGCCATCGGCCACTACGTCATCCAAAATCAAAAATCGGCCAAGGTCGTTTATCTTTCCAGCGAGCAATTCACCAATGAGTTCATTGATGCCATCCAGCACGGCTCGCTTGTGAAGTTCCGCAAAAAATACCGCTCGGCCGATGTGCTGATGATTGACGACATCCAGTTCCTCGCCGGCAAGGAGCGTTCGCAGGAGGAATTTTTTCATACCTTCAACACTTTGCACGACGGTCACAAACAGATCGTCATGTCCAGCGACCGTCCCGCCAGCGAAATCGAAAAACTCGAGCATCGTCTGGTCTCCCGCTTTGAGTGGGGCATGACGGCGGAGCTGCAACCCCCGGATGTCGAAACCCGCATCGCCATTCTCAAAAAGAAAGCCGAGAGCCTGAGCATCGCGCTGGACCCCTGGGTGATCGAATTCCTTGCCGACCGCATCCGCAACAATGTGCGCCGACTCGAAGGTGCGCTCATGCGCGTCGCGTCTTACAAATCCCTCAGCGATCGCGAAATCACCAAAGACGCCATCGAAAATCTCCTGCGCGATATTTTCCAGGAGCAGGCCCGCCGCGCCGTCACCATCGAGCAAATCCAGCGCAAGGTCGCCGAGCAATACGATGTGCGTCTCGCGGACATGACGAGCAAGCGGCGTCCGGCCAACATTGCCTTCCCCCGTCAGATCGCGATGTATCTTGCGCGCGAACTCACAAAGTCTTCCCTCAGCGACATCGGCGACGCCTTTGGCGGCAAGGATCACGGTACCGTCATTCACGCCTGCAAGCTGGTGAAACGCCGCCTCGAAGAGGACGAGCAAACCCGTCACATCGTCCGCCTTCTCGACACGCAGTTGCAACGCTGACGCAGCCCACGACAATTTGCCCCGGCCCGGCGCGTGGACTTATGTTTGACTTCGCGGCGGACGGTCAATAAATCAGAATCCTTCATGAAGTTCGCTGTCACCAAAGAAGCCCTCCTCGACGGCCTGCAACGTATCCAAAACGTCGTCAGTACACGTTCCACGTTGCCGGTCCTGACCAATGCCCTGCTCGAAACCACCGAGACCGGCCTCCGCCTCACCACCACCGACCTTGAGGTCGCCATCCGCTGTGAGATCACGGCCCAGGTCGAGAAAGCCGGCGCGACCACACTGCCCGCCCGCCGCCTCGCCGCCATTGTGCGCGAACTCCCGGCCTCCGAAATCACTATCGAGACCGACGCAAAAAACATTTCCACCCTGCGCTGCGGATCGAGCTATTTCAAAATCTACGGCCTGGCCAAGGATGAGTTCCCCGCCTTCCCGTCCTTCAAGGAAGCCAAGACCTACACGATGAAGCAAGCGGAGTTGAAGGACGGCCTGCGCAAAACCTCCTACGCCATCTCGGTGGACGAGACCCGCTATGTCCTCAACGGCATCCTGTTTTCCTTCAAGGAAAATAAACTCACCCTTGTTGCCACCGATGGCCGCCGTCTCGCGCTCTTCGACAGCGACTTGGAATTTCCCCGCAGCCACGAGCGCGATTTCATCGTCCCGACCAAGGCGATTACCGAACTGCAACGCCTGCTCAGCGAAGACGGAGAGCTGCAAATTTCCGTCGCGGAAAATCTCGTCTCTTTCGAATTGAATGGTTCGCAGTTGGTCTCGAAACTCGTCGAGGGAAATTATCCCAACTACCGTCAGGTCATTCCCGGCGAAGCCAAGGAACGCGTCACGATCGAGCGCGAAGCCCTGCTCAACTGCGTGCGCCGTGTTTCACTCTTGAGCAGCGACAAGACCAGTTCGGTTCGGATTAATTTCACCAAGAACAACCTCGACATCACGGCCAACACGCCCGAGGTGGGCGAGGCCCGCGAATCGCTCGCAGTGGTTTATCGCGGACGCGACATCTCCATTGCCTTCAATCCCGAGTTTCTTCTCGACCCCCTGCGCAATCTCGCAAACGACGAGATCCATATCGAGCTGATTGACGAGATGAGCCCTGGCGTGATCAAGATCAACACCCCGTTTCTCTACGTCATCATGCCGATGCGCGTCTCGGTTTGAGGAAAACCTCAATCGGTTCACCGGCGGTTCGGCCTCCCGTTTTTCCATGAATCTTTGGGGCATTGATCTTGGTGGTACGAAAATCGAAGGAGCCATCCTCGATCCTTCGCATCCTGATAAAGCGGTCCATCGCCTGCGGCTTCCCACCGAAAGCCAGCTCGGCTACGAACACGTCCTCGGCCAGATTCAGCGTGTGGTTGAGCAATTGGAATCTGCCTCCGGTCTCAAGCGTCCGGACAAACTCGGCCTCGGCACGCCGGGCGCGACCGAACCGGCTACGGGAATGATGAAAAATTCCAACACGACGTGCCTGAATGGGCGGGCTTTGCGCGCAGATCTTTCCACCCGGCTGGGCCTCGAAGCCCACCTGGCCAACGATGCCAACTGTTTCGCGCTCGCCGAAGCCACGCTGGGTGCGGCCCGGGGTTGTCCGGTCGTCATTGGCCTTATCCTTGGCACCGGTGTCGGCGGGGGTGTCGTGATCAACGGCCACGTATTGGAAGGTCTTCACGGCATTGCCGGTGAATGGGGGCACAATCCCCTCTGCGGCGAATCCGCCTCTTGTTACTGCGGTCGCAAGGGGTGTGTGGAAACGGTGATTGCCGGACCTTCCCTGGAAAAATTTTATCACCGGCAGGGCGGCGACGACATCCGCCTGCCGGAAATCGCGCGGCGCGCGCAGGATGGAGAGCCCTTGGCGCTTGCGACGCTCCTGCGGTTGCAGGAAAAATTCGGCGAGTCCATCGCCGCCATCATTAACATTCTCGATCCCGATGCCGTGGTCATCGGTGGCGGCGTGGGAAATCTCGATTGCCTTTACACCCCGGCAGCACGGGAAGCCGTGCGGAAACACACCTTCAACCCCGAGGTACGAACGAAGTTTCTCAAGCCGGTTCTGGGGGACAGTGCCGGCGTTTTCGGCGCGGCCATGCTCTGCGCGCCTGCGGTCTGAACGCTCAACATCGAACGTTGAACATTCCACGCTCAAGTTCAGAACTTCAACGGTCAGCGTTGGACGTTTGCCTTCCAATCGTCCGCTACCGTTCGATCAATCCCGCCGGGAGTTCCGGTGTGGTTGAGACTTCATCCAGCATCTCGGCTTCCTTCGATGATCCAATGATGCCCTTGTAAAAGAGCGCCGAGGGCCGCAGCAAGCGCCGCTTGGTCAGCGGTTCCATCCGGGTGAGACCGAAGGGCGCCTTGTAACCGTGGTGCCACTCGTAATTGTCCACCAGCGTCCAGACGAAATAGCCGCGCACATCGTAGCCGTCGCGTATCGCTTCTTTCACCTCCAACATGTGATTGAAAAGATAGCGCACCCGTTTGATGTCCTTCGACGTGGCAATGCCATTCTCGGTGACCACGATCGGTTTGCCATAGCGCTTGCTGAGGGTGGCGATCTGTTTGTACAGCGAGTGGGGCTGGATCACCCAGCCGAGCAGGCTGTAATTGCGGCCCCTGCGAGCCTTGAGCGCGATCAGGGCGGTGAAGTCGGCGAACTCGGTGTAGTAATAATTGAAGCCGACCAGGTCGCACACATCATGGATGCGGTCGAGATGGGTGAAGTTCAGCCTTTGCATGAGGTTGTAGTAGGCACTGGTCGGATCCGCTACAGTCCAGATCCAATAGGGCAGGGCGGTGACGCTGAGAATGAGGGCGTCTTTGCGGTTATGACGGACGATCTCCGCCGCCTTGCGGAATCCCCAGACGCTTTCCCGCATGGCTGCGGCATGTTTGCCGAAATCCACCAGCAACCCCGGTGGCCAGGTGCCGCTGACGTAGCCGAGGGCAAGATCGCCGTTGGCCTCGTTCTGCGGCGCATAAATTCGCACCGTGTTGCCCATGGCCCTGGTGATTTTTTCCACGTATAGCGGCCAGCGCTCGCGATAGAGCGGATGCAGCCAGCGGGATTTTCCCGCATTTCCCTTCGTGACCATCCAGCTTGGAAAAGTGAAATGCCAGAGCGTCACCACAGGTTCGATCCCTGCCGCCTTGAGCTTCCGCGCCATCTCGACATAGCGGCGGATGGCGGCCTCATTGTAACGGCCCGGCTGCGGTTCCACTCGCGCCCATTCCACGCCAAAGCGGTAGTGGCTCACGCCGATTTTTTTCAGCGCTTCCAGATCCTTGTCGAAATTACTCCAGCTAAAATCCGCCGTGTCACCCTTGGGCGGCACGCGTCCCGCCTCTGCAAACATGTCCCAATCGGTCTTGAAATAGTTGGGTGATCCGGGAGTTTCCCCGCGATCTTCCGTCTGGAACGCGCTGGAGGAAATTCCCCACCAGAAGGGTCCGGTGTCCGGCTTCTTCGAGAGATCCGTGCGCACAATCCGGGGCGCGGGTGGCGGGGTAACGCAGCCGCCGAGGAGGATGGCCGAGGCGAGACCGATGGCACAGGCGCGGAAATTCACAATGCCACGGCTCTACCCTGCCACCGCCATTTCGTAAAGTCCCGTTCGTCTGTTCGTCTTGCCCCCCGCGCCGATTCATGCCAGCTTCCTCCCCTCCAGACGCCGACATAGCTCAGCGGTAGAGCAACGGTTTTGTAAACCGTCGGTCCTCGGTTCGATCCCGAGTGTCGGCTCCCGTTTTCTCCTTGCCAAATTCCGCCCGGCAGACGATTTCCGCAGACATGGAATTTTCCCATGTCACCGCGGTTGCGAAGGCGAATGTTTATTTCGATGGCAAGGTTGTCTCCCACACGCTTCTTTTTGCCGACGGCTCACGGAAAACGCTCGGGCTGATTTACCCCGGAACCTATCATTTCGGCACGGATGCGGCCGAGCGCATGGAAATCACGGACGGGGCTTGTGCTGTGGTGCTGGATGGAGAAACGAAATCCGTCCGCTGCGATGAGGGAACGCATTTTGACGTTCCGGCGAAATCCGGCTTTACCATCACGGTTGGGGGCGGGATTTGCCAGTATGTCTGTTCGTTTTTAAGTTAAGGCCGCGCTGTCCGGAGACCCGGTGCAGGCTCCAGCGAACTTCGGAGGTCAGTGAGCTTCCCTTGGTCAGCGGACGCAAGGGTGTAAACAATTCGAGTTCGAAGAATCGCGGTGTGAGTTTTGTGCCGGTGTCGTAAATCTCGACGCTGAATCCCGGGCCGGGATTGCCATCAGGGTATTGCCCCCTTTGCCTTTCCGTGCGCTGCAGAAAAACCTCACCATCCTGCAACGCGACGACGGAGGGGGCTGTGACGTCGGCACCGATCTTGTAGCTTTTACCTCTGCCGGGACGAATGATAAGAAGGTCGCCGCGACGCTCTAATGACGGTTTTCCGCCTTCTCCGGCGTAGGTCACGAAACCATTCCGATAGGGACTGTGCGGGTTAAGAAGCAAAAAGGCGGCCTCGGGGCGATGGATATTTGTCACGCTCCACAGCGCGGCAGTCAGGGGCTTTCCCGCTACCTTTTTTGCGATTTGTTTAATGATAAACGCGCCGCGATTGAAGCGGAACTCGCGCACGATCTGCACGCCTGTCTGTGGTGAGACCGGCCCGGTGAGGCGGAGCGCGCCGCCGCGAAGTTCTGTCGCCTGGTGTGGAAACCTGGCATCGCCCCAGGCAGGGTCCGGCGGCCAGTCGTGCCCGAGCCAGGCGGGCCATTGGCTTTGAGGGGCGAGCCAGGTTTTGTTCCCGCCCCAATCACGCCAGTTTCCAAACGGGTGGGGGTTTCCCGCGATGTCTGAGGGCGTTGGGCACCAGAGCCAGTTTCTGCCACGGATGAAGCCGTAGTGCATCACCCGGCCCAGCGCGGGTACGACGACGGCTTCCGTCTTTCCGTCGCTGAGCCGCCAGGCGGGAAATCCTGACCACGTGGTTTTTTCCCGCGTCGCAGCCACGAGTGGGGACGAAAGGAGGAGGCAAAGTCCGATGCGGAGGAGGTGACTCATGGCTGCTCCATCAATCTTTCAAGCCATGGGATCTTTGAGAAGAACAACCCGACGACTTGTGTCGCAAGCGGGGTTTCCCTAACCTGTGCCCATGTCTTCTCGAAAAACACGTCGCCTCGACACCGCCCGGCTGGCTGTTCCGCGTTTGCAGACGCAGTCGCTCCCGCCAAGCTACGGGGAAAACTACAAGGCCGGTTACATCGGCTTCACCCACAGCGATGCGAATGTTGTTTCGCGTGGCATCGCCTGGTTCACGCGTTGGTCGCGATTGAGCGATCTGCATGTCTCGCACACGCTGGTGGTCACGGGAGAAAACGAATGCGTGGAGGCGGTGATGGACAAGGGCGTGGTCAAGTCGCCGCTGGATAAATATTTCAATGACACGAAGACGCAGATTTTTTTCCGCAAGCCGCGCAAATGCACCAATGCCATCGGCGCGCGTATTGCAGAAACCGCGCTGGCCCAGGTCGGCACGCGCTACGATCACCTTCTGCTCGCTGCCCAGATGCTGGAGGGCAGTTTTCTCCGCCGGTGGATTCATTCGACCTTCCGCACAAGCCCGGATCGCCTGGTCGGCAGCCTGCTGAATCGCGACGCCCGCTGGATTTGCAGCGAACTGGCCGCGTACTGCCTCGACTGTCAGCCGGAATATGCGGACAAGGGCATCCTGGCCCATCCGAATTACGCCATTGATCCGCAGGAACTTTTCGAGGATGAGGAAATTTTCGCCGCCTGGCGCAATGAGCCGGCGGAGACCGAGTCTGCTGCCGCTCCGGAATGAGCTATCGCGGCCGTGTCGCCCCGACACCGACAGGGCATCTTCATCTGGGCCATGCCGCGACGTTTTGGACGGCGTCTCAGCGGGCGGCGCAAGGCACGCTGGTTTTTCGCCTGGAGGATCTGGATCCCCGTCGCTGCAAACCGGAGTTTTCCCACGCGGCACGGGAGGATCTGCGCTGGCTCGGCTTGAACTGGCAGGAAGGACCGGATGTCGGCGGGCCTCATGCGCCCTACGAACAAAGCGCACGGCGAAGGCTTTACCTCGAAGCCTGGCGGCATTTGCGCGACGGGGGATTTCTTTATCCGTGCTCGCGCTCCCGCAAGGATGTCGCCCAGGCACCGTTTGCTCCTCATGAGGACGAACCGGTTTTTCCCGTGGCATGGCGCACTGCGGCGGAGGAGGGGTTGCGTTTCGTGAGCCCGGAGGGATGCAACTGGCGGTTCCGGGTGCCGGACTCCGAAACGATTGTCTTTGAGGACGGAAACCTTGGCCCGGTTCGGCGGGAGGCTTTGCGCGACTTTGGGGATTTTCTGGTTTGGAACCGGGAGAATATTCCCGCCTATGAATTGGCTGTGGTGGTGGACGATGCGGCCATGGGCATCACGGAAGTGGTGCGCGGAGCGGATTTGCTCACTTCCACGGTGCGGCAAATTCTGATTTATCGGGCGTTAGGCGAGGTGGTCCCTGCGTTTTATCATGGCCCGCTTCTCAAAGATGAACAGGGACACCGGCTGGCGAAGCGCGACGATGCGCTCAGTTTGCGCGCACTGCGCGCAAAGGGCTGGACGCCGGAGCGCGTGCTGGCGGAGGCATGGCGTTTGATGCGGTAGGGCGCGTTGTCCCTAACGCGTCTTCGACGAAGGGTTGGGGACACCCCCTACCAATTTAACGACGCGAAGCGCCTGGCGGCTTCCTCTGCGTTGGCCCGGCTGTTGAAGGCCGAGATGCGGAAATAGCCTTCGCCCGCATTGCCGAATCCGCTGCCGGGCGTGATGACGATGTTGGCCTGATTAAGGACGTGGTCAAAAATTTCCCAACTGGTTTTCCCCTGCGGACCGCGCACCCAGATATAGGGCGCGTTGATTCCGCCAAAGACGGTGAGGCCGCTGCCGCTCACGGCCTCGCGCAGGATTCTGGCGTTGCCCATGTAATGAGAAACGAGGGCGGCGACTTCGGATTTGCCGGCGGGTGAGTAGAGGGCCTCGGCGGCGCGCTGGGTCACGTAGGAAACGCCGTTGAACTTGGTGCTGAAACGCCGGTTCCAAAGCGGATGCAGCGGCTTTTTCTCCCCGTCGGCGGTCTGGCACACGATATCCTTGGGCAGGACGGTGAAGGCGCAGCGCGTGCCGGTGAAGCCGCCGTTTTTGGAAAAACTGCGGAACTCGATGGCGCATTTTCGCGCTCCGGGAATTTCGTAAATGGAATGCGGGATGCCGGGCTCGGTGATGTAAGCCTCATACGCGGCGTCGTAAAGCAGGATGGCGTCGTTCGCGAGCGCATAGGCCACCCATTTTTCCAGGCGTTGGCGCGTGGCGACGGCACCGGTGGGGTTGTTGGGCGAACAGAGATAAACGACGTCCACTTTTTCATTCGGAACGTCGGGCATGAAACCGTTCTCCGCCGTGCAGGGCAGATAGACGAGTCCGCCGTAAACCCCGTGCTCGTCCGCCGCCCCGGTGTGGCCGGCCATCACGTTCGTATCCACATAGACGGGATAGACGGGGTCCATCACCGCAATGCGGTTTTTTTCGCCCAGGATGTCAAGGATGTTGGCGCAATCGCATTTCGATCCGTCCGAAACGAAAATCTCGTCGTCCGCGACATCAAGGCCCTTGGCGCGATAGTCGTTTTCCGCGATGGCCTTGCGGATAAAATCATAGCCCTGCTCGGGACCGTAGCCGCGGAAGCCCTCGCGGGTGCCGAGTTCGTCCACCGCCCTGTGCATGGCCTCGCGCGCGGCGGCGGGGAGGGGTTCGGTCACATCGCCGATGCCGCAACGGATCAGGCGTTTGGCCGCCTCGGGGTTGGCATCGGTGAAGGCTTTGACGCGGCGGGTGATCTCGGGAAAAAGATAGCCGGCTTTGAGCTTGAGGTAGTGGGAATTGAGGTGGGCCATCGCGAAGGTTGATGGTTGAGCGTTGAGGGTTGAGAGGAAAGAAAAAAGCCGCCGGGGTGACCGGCGGCTTTTTTCGGGTGGAGGCGGATTTTAAAGAGCGGCGCTGTAGTTTTTCTCGGCGGCGCTCCAGGAGACGACGTTCCAGAAAGCCTTGAGATAATCGGCACGACGGTTTTGGTAATTGAGATAGTAGGCGTGTTCCCACACGTCCACGCCAATGACGGGTTTGCCTTCGATGCCCGCGATGGCTTTGCCCATAAGCGGAGTATCCTGATTCGCGGTGGAGCCGATTTCCAATTCGCCGGCAGGCGTGACGTAGAGCCAGGCCCAGCCGCTGCCAAAACGGCCGAGTCCGGCGGCTTCGAGCTTGGCTTTGAATTCCTCAAAGCTGCCGAATTTTGCCGTGATGGCCTCCGCCAGTTTACCCGTGGGTTCGCCACCGGCATCGGGGCCGAGGATTTTCCAGAAAAACGAGTGGTTCGCGTGTCCGCCGCCATTGTTGCGCACGGGGCCGCGGATGGCTTCCGGCACGGCCGGGAGATCGGCGATCAGTGCTTCCACGGACTTGGCAGCCAGTTCGGGCGAGGTTTCCAGCGCCTTGTTGAGGTTTGCCACGTAGGTGGCGTGATGCTTGCCGTGATGGATCTCCATCGTTTTGGCATCAATGTTCGGTTCGAGCGCCGTGGGCGCGTAGGGCAGAGCGGGTAATTCGTAGGGCATGTTGTGTTTTGGCTGTGCTCAAGATAAATTCTCACCGCGCAGGTGCAAGTGCGAATCCCAGTCTTTCGCACAACGAAATATGAATCTCAAACGCTCCACGGACGTAAATAATATATAAGCCATGGATTCCCTTGCCAAGATTCCCCAAAAAATTGCGGTGATGATCCTGCAGGAAACCGTCTTGTTTCCAGGTGGACTGCTGCCGCTCTGTATCTTCGAGCCGCGCTACCGGGCCATGCTGGCTGCGGCACTGGAATCCCATCGCATGTTTGCCATCGGCCTGATGCGCTCGGATGCGGAAGAGGCTTTTCCCGTGGGCTGTGTGGGAATGGTGCGGGCCTGTGTAATCAACCCCGATGGCACCGCGCATCTCATGCTCCAGGGCGTTGCGCGGGTACGGTTCGCCAGGTGGCTGGAGGAAACGCCATTTCCCCTGGCTAAAGTGGAACTCCTGCAGTCGGAACCTTCCTCCTCCGCCAAGGCTAAAACCCTCCGCACAGAAATCGTCCATCTTTCCACGCAATTGTCCGAGGAGCATGAGGAGGCACGACGCCGCATCAAATCCTTGGCGGAAACAACGCGGGACCCGGCAGACTTTTGCGATCAGGTGAGTTCCGCCCTCGTCGGCGATAGTGCCATCCGCCAGCGCCTTCTGGAGGAACCGGTGGTGGAAACCCGTCTGGCCATCCTTGCCGCCTGCCTCTCGCGAATTGTAGCTCCGGATTGAGGGAAAAGAATTGCCTCACGCAAAGGGTGGTAAGGTTGGGAAGGTGATTGAGAAAGTTTTTGAATCTTAAAAAGCTTTTTTCTCGTAGCGGAAAACGTGTGTTTTCCGCAAAAATGGTTTTCAGATTTAGACCAGCTCTCTTTTTCCGCCCTTCCCATCCTTCCCGCCCTTTGCGTGAGTTCCTGGCTTTTTTCTGTCAATCAGTAGCTTTTGCCTTTGGTCTTTCCCCGAAAATGGCCGTCCCTACGCGCACGAGGGTGGAGCCCTCTTCAATGGCCACCTCAAAATCCCCGCTCATCCCCATGGAAAGGGTGGGCAGCGGCGTCGCGGATTGGGTGGAGATTTCGTCGCGCAATTCCCGCAGCCTGATAAAAAATGGCCGCGCCGCCTCCGCCTCGTCCGCATAGGGCGCGATGGTCATCAAGCCCTCCACCTGCACCCGCGGCAGGGCCAGTAATTCCGCCATCTCCCTCCGCAAAGTCTCCGGCTTGAAACCGAATTTCGTGCCTTCGCCGGAAACATTGACCTCCAGCAGCACGCGGGGGAAAAGTCCGAGCTCCGCTCCGATGCGGTCAATTTCCTGCGCCAGCTCCACCGTGTCCACCCCATGGATCAACTCGACCGCCGGCAGCACCTTGCGGATTTTATTTTTTTGCAAATGGCCGATAAGATGCCAGCGCACCGCGCCGGGCAGGAACGGAGCCTTGGTCAGAAGTTCCTGCACGCGGTTCTCGCCGAAAACCGTCTGTCCCGCCTCCAACGCCTCGCGCACCGCTTCCGCCGGATGGGTCTTCGAGACTGCCACCAGCCCGACCGATTCCGGCTCCCGGCCGGCCTTGCCGGCCGCCGTAGCGATGCGGGAACGGATTTCATCCAGTCGCGTGGAAATGGTGCTCACAAGAAAAAGTCTTATTTACGCTGAAGGTGTATTAGTTTATCTTATGCCCTGAGGCCCGATGCAAATCCAATCCTTCAAGGTCTTTTCCGACCTCGCGGAGACCGCCAGTTTTTCCCGCGCCGCTGAGATCAACGGCATCACGCAGAGCGCCGTGAGCCAGCAGATGCGCACCATCGAGCAGCGTTACCACGTGAAGCTGATCGAACGCGGACGCAAAAATTTCTCCCTCACGCCCGAGGGCCGCGCGTTTCTGGAAGCCAGCCGGGAGATTCTCGGCACGCTGGAGGGCCTCGGCAGCCGCATCCACAAGTTGCAAAACGTCGTCGCGGGCGAGCTTCGTATCGCCACGGTTTTCAGCATCGGTCTGCACGAACTCCCGCCCTGCCTTAAAGTTTTCCGCCGCCGCTTCCCCGAGGTGGATGTGCGGGTCGAATACCGGCGTTCCTCCGAGATTTACACCGGCCTGCTGGAAGGAAGCGCCGATATCGGCTTGGTGGCCTATCCTTCCGCCCGCCGGGGTTTGAAGGTCATTCCGTTCTGGAGCGACCGTTTGGTGCTCATCTGCCCGCCCGGTCACCCGCTCACCGCCCGTCGACGCCTCCCTTTTTCCGCCTTGGAGGGGCAAAAATTCGTCGCCTTCGAGCCCGACCTGCCCACCCGCCGCGAGATTGACCGCAAACTCCGTGCTGCCGGCGTGCGGGTAAAACTGGCTTTGGAATTCGACAACATCGAGACCGTCAAACGCGCCGTCGAAGTCGAGAACGCCGTCTCGATCGTCCCGGAAACCGCCGTCCGGCACGAAGTCGCCTCCGGTTCGCTCGTCGCCATCGAGTTCGATGCCAAGGATATGCTGCGTCCGCTCGGCGCGCTCGTCCGGCGTTCCGCCCGGGTCTCCCCCGCCTTGCGGGAGTTTCTGCTTCTGCTGGAAAACACCGAGCTCTTCGGGGCTGCCGGGCGGAAGGTGAGGCGTGAAAGGTGATTGACTCGTGCTTTACCCTACAGCTTTCCCGTTTCAAAATTCCTTGGGATTCCCAGGCAAACCGTGCGATATCTTCACCAGGTCACCATCCACCATGAAACATCTCCTCATCGGCACCAGTATCGCCGCCATTTTTCTCGCGGCCTGCCACACCGCCCGCACCCAGGGAGAGCCCACCGTGGTGGTGGTGCCGCCCGATGAAATGTCCCGCGATCCCGCCGCCGCAGCTCCCACCGCAAAAGTCGTGCCCGCCGCGCCTTCTCCGACGACCGCAGCTTCACCCGCCGCCGCCCCCGTCAAGCACTCCTATAATTCCTGCAATGTGGACGGCCCCTACATCGCCATGACCTTCGACGACGGCCCGCATGAGACCAACACCCCCAGGCTCCTCGATATGCTCAAGCAGCGCGGCCTCAAGGCCACCTTTTACGTCGTCGGGCAATGCGTGGTCGAATACCCCGACATCATGAAACGCATCGCCGCCGAGGGCCACGAAATCGGCAACCACAGTTGGAGCCACCCCGCCCTCAACTCCGTCGGCGCGGAAAGCCTGCGCAAGCAGATGGACAGCACCACCGCCGCCATCGTGAAATCCACCGGCATCCGCCCCGCCACCATGCGCCCGCCCTACGGTGCCACCAGCGCCAGGCTCAACAAACTCTTCGACGAACAATACGGCATGAAGGTCATCCTCTGGTCCGTCGACCCTCTCGATTGGAAAAACCGCAACTCCGCCACCGTTTCCAGCCGCATTATCCAAGGGGCGCATCCCGGCGCCATCATCCTCGCCCACGATATTCATGCCACCACCGTCGCCGCCATGCCCGAGGTTTTCGACACCCTCCTGGCCAAAGGCTACAAATTTGTCACCGTCTCCGAACTCCTCGCCATGGACCGCCCCCCGCAGTTGGTCAAAAAAGAGACGCCCCCGGCTAAGCCCGCGCCCGCCGCGCAATAAATTCCGGCCCTCTCGCA
>Ga0209591_10005146_pt1 | contig 14662 bp, 12 predicted proteins | sample MAT01_FD_187207 | JGI IMG/M metagenome (GOLD analysis project Ga0209591, IMG submission 187207) | Freshwater microbial communities from Lake Fryxell liftoff mats and glacier meltwater in Antarctica - MAT-01 (SPAdes) (version 2) | ecosystem: Environmental > Aquatic > Freshwater > Ice > Liftoff... | reverse complement strand
CGTCGAGCGATCTGCAGGCAGCGGAACTGGCGGCTGGCAGGGGCACCGCGTTCGCGGCCTGGGAAGTGGAGTCGCGCGCTGTCGATCAACTGCTGATGCGCGATTTCACTGGCCGCACACGATCGTGGTTCATGGTTGCGCCAGCCGCGGGCTGCACCTGGCTCTACTTCGGGTCAGCCATCACGGCGACACGGCAAGGTTGCCCCGAACAGCCAACGGTCGGGCCTGTGTTTCGGGCACTGGTCAAATCCCACGAGCTTTACTCCCGTGCACTGCTGGCCGCCGCCCGCAAGCGGCTGCAGCGCCACGCTGATCTGGTGAACCCGTGAGCGTGTTCTTGATTCCTGCCGCGGTGGCAGCCTTGATTGCCGCAGTTCACTTCTTCGCCGGTGGGCGCGAAATCGCCCGCCCGCTGCTGCGGCAAAACGCCCTGCCGCCGGTGGTGACGCTGACGCACTACTACTGCTGGCATCTGGTGACGATCACGCTGGTTGGTTTGGCTGGTGCCTTCGGCTACGCGTCGCTGGCGCCAGATGGGCGGGTTCTCGCGGTGTTTGCTACAGGTGCTGCCGGGCTGTTCGCAGCTTGGGGGTTGGCATTGGTGCTGTGGCAAGCGCAGCGCCATCGCGACATGCCCCAGTGGATGCTGTTCGCTGTGTTGGCCGTCAGCGGCGCCGGTGCCCTCGCGGTTTGAGGCCGCTCCGTGGTTGAGGCGCGAAAGTTCCGGTGCCACCGATCTGCTGGCGCCGGCAATGCTGGCGGTTGCGAATGAAGAAGCGACCACGCTTCACGCCCAATGCGGTGGCCGTGCCCCGTTCGATGTCTTCAGCCCTGACGCTGGGTCAGACCAAGCCCTTGTCGCGCCCGACGATCAGCAAGTGCGTGCGGTTGCGTGCACCCAGCGTGTGCAGCAAGGCGGTGATGTGCAGCTTGACGGTTCGCTCGGCAATGCCCAACGCGCAAGCGATGCGTTTGTTGGGCTGGCCTTGCGCCACCAGCGCCAGCACCTGCAGTTGCCGCGCCGTGGGCCCGGCATCGTCCGGCGCGATCGTGCTGCGCGGCCGCAGGCCGAATACCGACTCGCCTTTCGCGATCGATCGCAACGCAGCCAGCAACTGGTCGAATGACTGCGACTTGCCCAGATACCCGCTGGCACCCGCGCTTCTTGCTTGAGCAGCCCCTGCGGCGTCCTCGTCGCCGGAAATCACCACGCGTGCCATCTGCGGAAAGCGGGCGCCGAAACGGCGTATCGCCTCAATGCCATCGGCGCCGGCGAGCCGTTGGTCGATCAGCACCAGGTCGTGACTTCCCACGGCCGCGCGGCTCAAGCCGTCGTTGACCGTGGGCGCGGTGTCCACGTGGATGCCGGCGCCGGCGTGCGTCAATGCGTGCGCAAGGCACACCGCAAACAGCGGGTGATCGTCGACCAGCAAGAGTTGCATCAGCGACGCCGCCGGGCCGCGATGAACACGCGGATGTCCTTGCCCTTCGTGCCGTGCCGCTCGACGGCTTCGATCTCCAGCCCGTTACGTTGAAAGCTCGCCTGCAATTGCGCCGCATTGAAGACCAGCACGTGGGGCGCCTTGCCTATGGCGCGCATCAGCGGCACGACCAGGCGCGGGATGAGCGGATTCATTTCGCCCAGGCAAGGTGTCTTCGAAACGAAAAGCCCCCCTGGCTTCAGCGTTTGCATCACGGCCTGCAGTGCAACGTTCAGGTCCGAGACGAGGTGCAACACGTTGAAGGCCAGCACGACGTCGTGGTAGGTGCCACCAGAGCCGACCGCTTCGGCGTCAGCCACGCCGAACCTCAACTGCGGCAGCGGCTGCGGTTGCGCCGCGAGTTTCTCGCGGGCAATGGCGATCATTTCCGTCGACACGTCGGTGGCCAGCATGCGCCGTATGGCCGGCGCCAGCCTCAGCGCCGTGGTGCCCGTGCCGCAGCCGATTTCCAGCACCGCATGACCGGGCGACAGCAGGGCCTGCACGCGCTGCAAGGTGGCCTCGTAGCCAGCCATGTCGGCGATCGGATCGGCTGCGTACTTGCGCGCCAGCCGGTTCCAGAAGCGGGCCTTGGCGGCTGTTGACGGCGTCTCGGCCGGAATTGCAGCAGGGCGTGGAATGGGGCTTGGTTGCATTGGAGTTGAGGCGCAGAGAAGCTGCGCGCGAAGACAGAACGTCGCATGCTATCCATGTGTAAAGCGCCTGACATCACCGAGAATTGCATACCACTCATGCACTGGCGTATGGATCACCCCGACTGGAACCAACTCAAGGCCTTTCTCGAGACCGCAGAGACGGGCTCCTTGTCTGCCGCTGCCCGCAAGCTCGGCCTGACGCAACCCACGCTGAGCCGGCAGGTGTCGGCCATCGAAAGCCAGCTTGGCGTGACGCTCTTCGAGCGTGTCGGCAAGGCCATGGTCCTGACCAGTACGGGGCTGGCGTTGCTGGAACATGCGCGCGTCATGGGTGTGGCCGCCGAGGACCTGCAAATGGCCGCCACCGGGCAGTCGCAGGCTGTCGATGGCGTGGTCTGCATCTCGGCCAGTGAAGCCGTGGCAGCCTATCTGCTGCCGAGCGTGCTGCTCCGACTTCGCCAGCAGGCGCCGGGCATCGTCATCGACGTCGTCGCGTCGGACGCGATGAGCGATCTGCGGCGGCGTGAAGCCGACATCGCCATCCGCCACGTGAGGCCCGACCAGCCGGATCTCATCGGGCGCTGGATTCGCGAGGCCACTGCCAGCTTTTATGCGTCGAAGGCATGGGTGGCCCAGCACGGACATCCGCGTACGTCTGAGGAGGCCGCACAACACGGCTTCGTCGGCAGCGATCGATCGGGTCGCTATCTGGAGTACCTGCGCCAGCACGGACTGCCGCTATCAGAAACCAACTTCGTCTGTTATGCCGAAAGCACGAACTCGAACTGGTCTCTCGTGCGCCATGGCCTGGGCATCGGGCCGATGATGGACGACATTGCGCGCGACATGCCGGACGTGGTTCGCGTGCTCGACGACGTGCCGCCCGTGCTCTTTCCGATCTGGCTCGTGACGCATCGCGAACTGCGCACCGCAAGGCGAGTTCGGGTGGTCTTCGACATGCTTGCCGATGCGCTGGCGGCCGGGCCAGAGGACGCGAGCAAATCCAACTCCGTTCCGCAGCAGCCTGCCGACGCCAGCGCAAGCTAGCGCGTGATCAGAGCCAGAGCCAGTGGCCACCCGCCGGGGCGGCCCCTGCCGCTGCAGTCGATGCGGGGCTCACCGCGCCCAGCGCGGCCAGCCGGGCCTGAACCCGCGCCAGGCCCGCGCGCTCTGCTGCCTGCGCAGGCGTGAGGCCGTCAGACTCAGAGTGCAGCAGCGGGTCTGCGCCGTGGCCCAGCAGGTACAGCGCCACCTCTTCCTGCCCGGCCAACAGGCTGGCCACGAGCGGTGTGGAAAGAAATTCCGGATGCGCGAAGTTCACGTCCACGCCGGTTTTCACATGGAAGTCCACCAACTCCAGGTCGCCCTCGCAGGCGGCCAGGTACATCTCTTTCCAGTGTCCGCCAGACATCGCTGCCTCCTGTTGCTTTGATGCTTATCGGGCTTCGCTGCGCGCGAAAGCTTGGTTCATGAAGGCGCGCAGCTGCGCCGGGCGCAGGGGCTTGCCCAGCACCGTGAAGCCTGCCAGCCGCGAAGCCTCGGCGCGTTCGTGGCCCGGCTCGCCAGTCACCAGCACTGCGGGCAGGTGGCCGCCCACGGCCTCGCGCAGGCGCAGCGCGCTGCGGCAACCATCGTCGCCTTCGGCCAGGCGCAGGTCGGCCACCACGAATTCGGGCTGCCAGTGCGGCTGCACCGCTGCCAATGCTTCCGCCATGCCGCCAGCACGGCCCACCTGGCAGCCCCAGCCAGTCAGCAGCAGTGCCAATGCTTCGGCCGATGCCGGGTCGTCTTCCACCACCAGCACGCGCCGGCCCTGCAGCACGTCGGCTGCTTCCGCGGCGTCTGCGGCCGGATCCACAGCGACACCGGGCGCAGGCAGCGCAGGCGCCGCCACGGCTGGCATCCGCAGCTCGAAGCGTGTGCCTTGCCCGGGCACCGACTGCAACTGCAGGCCGACTTGGAGCAAGCGGCACAGGCGCTGCACGATGGCCAGGCCCAAGCCGTGGCCGTAGTGGTGGTCGCGCCCGGGGTTGCCCGTCTGGTAAAAAGGCTCGAACACTCGCGCCAGCTCTTTCGGTGCGATGCCCAGGCCGGTGTCGACCACCTCCAGGCGCACGGCGTCGCCGTCGCGCGCTGCGCGCAGTTGCACCTGGCCGTGCGCGGTGTAGATCACGGCGTTGGAGACCAGGTTTCCGAGCACGCGCCGCAGCAGCCGCGCGTCGCTGTGCACGTGCAGGTTCGCTTCCGCATGCACCTGCAATTCCAGGCCTTTGCTGCGCACGGCGTCGGCATGTTGTGCGGCCACCTCGGCCAGCAGCGCACCCACGTCGATAGGAGCCAGCACTGGCTGCACGGTGCCTGCGTCCAGGTGCGAAAGTTCCAGCAGGCCGTCGACGATGTCGCCCATCTGCTCGACGCAGTTGTAGATGCGCACAGCCGCCACGCTCACCTGCTGCGCCGAGGCCTCTCGCGGCAGCGCTTGTGCCAGCAACCCGATGGCGTTCAGCGGCTGGCGCAGGTCGTGCCCGGCTGCGGCGAGCACGTGCGCCTTCTCGGCATGTGCCTGCTCGGCCCGGGCGTGCGCGGTGGTGCGCGCCTGCACCTCGTGCTGCAGGGCCGCAATGAGCTCGGCATTGCGCTGGCGCTGGCGCTGCGCCTCGCCGTGTGCCCGCGCGTGCTGCAGCCCACTGAAGAGCGCATAGCTGCCCACCAGCGCGGCCATGGCGGCCAGCATCGTGTGCAGGCCGCCGATCCACAGGTCGCGCAGCACCAGGGGCACGGTTACCGACAACGTGTAGACCAGCAGCACGGGATAGGTGCGCGCCAGCGTCTGCACATTGCTCAGCGCCACCATGCTCAGTGCCAGATGCAGCGCAGCTTCGGCGACCGGGTCTTGCGGCGCCACCAACCACCAGCTGCCGAAACCCCAGATCGCACCCTGTACTGCCGCGCTACCCGTCATCCACCACGACCAGGCCCGCAGGTCTTTGGTGGCATCGGCCGTGACAAACCAGCGCCGTGCAGCCACAGCGCGCGCCACGCGAATGGCCACGAAGAGCAGGGCCCAGACGACGATCACGCTGGCTGGCACCAGTCCGGCGAAAGGCAAGGCCACCAGCAGCGCGTACAGCGAACTGAGCAGCACCGTCAGCCAAGTTGCGCGCACCATGGCGTCCAGCTGTTCGTGCGCCAGCGGCCACGCCATCACGCGGGCGGGCGGCTGCTCGGGCAGTGCGGCGGCGGCCGGCATCGTCGCCTTCAACACCGTCGCCGTCAGACCAGCCCGCGCTCGCGCGCCAGCACCAGCAAGTGTGTGCGGTTGCTCGCGCCCACCTGCAACAGCAAGGCCGTGATGTGCAGCTTCACGGTTCTTTCGGCAATGCTCAGCGCTGCCGCAATGCGCTTGTTGGGCTGGCCGTGCGCCACCAGCGCAAGCACTTCCATCTGCCGCAAGGTCGGCAGAGGCGCCGCGGCCGCCGACACCAGCGGCAGCGCGTGGTGCGGTATCAAGCCGAATGCCAGCCCGCCATCGGCCACCGCATGCAAGGCCGCCAGCATGTGTTCCAGCGGCTGCGACTTGCCGAGAAAGCCGCTGGCACCCGCAGCACGCGCAGCGGCCAGCAGCGTCGGCGTCTCGTCACCCGAAATCAGCAGGCGGGCGACGAGGGGGAACTGACGGCCGAAGCGGCGCAAACCTTCGATGCCGTTGTGCGCGCCGAGGTGGTAGTCGACGAGAACGATGTCCAGGTCGGCAGTGGCGGCGGCAATTTCCAGCCCCTGTGAAAGCGAGGTCGCCGTCAGTACCTGCATGCCGGGTGCAATCGTCGTCAAGGCATGGGCCAGGCCGACACCGAAGAGGGGGTGGTCATCAACCAGCAGCAGATTCATTGTTGCGCCAGTTCCGGTTTGAGGCTGATGCGTGCGACGCGGTGCGGGGCTGGTGGCCTGCCGTTGACGCTCGACTCAAAGCGCGGCTGGGCGTGACGGCGAATCGTGCTCAAGTGGGCGCGACGCAAACGCTCGCAGCGACGATACGCCAGCCCGTTGGGGTTTGGGCCCAGGCACGAATGGTTCGAAAGCGACTCTTAAAGACCTCACCGTTGAACGAGCCTGACATCTGGGCGAGAACGGTCGATACGGCAAATGCACCATGAGTTTCGACGTCGAGATCCTCGAATTCCAGTGTCTCTATTTTCTCAGCGCCTGTCCGGTGCAGGAGTCGGGGCTAGCTCGTATTGAACGCTTGTCTCCTTGTGGCGCCTGACGACTGTCGGAACGGCATAGACAGCGCGCCTGCCGCTGACTACCTGCGCCGGCGCCCATTCTTGAGCCGCCCGGCTGCTGATGGAAACAGCACCTTGGGGCAGGTCCTGGATCGAGCAGGTCGCGCTGGTCGAGCAGGCAAGCGTGGTATGGCGCCCCCGCACCCACATTGCTGCCGCACCGCCACAGCCCTTTCGGGCAGTCAGCCCAGGCTGTCTTTCCAGTGCAACAGTGCCCCTTGGTGCTATCGCCGCCGCGGGTCGGTGCTGGAAATCATGCGGGTCGGACCACTACGCAGCGCTGGCTGCCAGAACCATGAAAAACTTGCCCCGGCGTACGCTGCGCGTGCTCGCCACCTCTGCCGCCTTCGGGCCTTTGCTGATGCTCGGCTTGTCCGGTGGGGCCATGGCCCAGACGGCGGCCGCTGCGCCCGAATCGGGCCCGGCTCAGGCCCAGTCCACCGAGCGTATCGAGATCACGGGTTCGCGAATTCTTCGCAGAGACATTCTCGGAACCACACCTGTCATTTCCGTCAGTCTGGATACCTTCGGTAACCTCGGCATCGAGAACTTTGCCGACCTCGCCACGCAATTGCCGCAGTTCGCACCGTCCTTCGGTGCGTCTCGCACGCAGTCCACCTTCTCGGGCGTTGCGACGTCGGGCTTGAACCTGGCGAACCTGCGCAACCTCGGGTCGGTGCGTTCGCTGGTGTTGATCAACGGTCGCCGCGCGGCGGGTGGCACGTCCACGTCGACCTCGGTGGACTTCAACAACATCCCGACTGCGAACATTGACCGCATTGAAATCATGACCGGCGGGGCTTCGGCCGTGTATGGCTCTGACGCCGTGGCCGGCGTCATCAACATCATCACGAAGAAGAAGCTGCAGGGCGTTGAGTTCGGCGTCAGTTACGGCGAAAGCAACAAGGGCGACAACAAGAACCCCAGCGCTTCGATTGTCATGGGCGGCAAGTTCGCCGGCGACAAGGGCCGCGGCATGTTGACTTTCGAGTTCGACAAGCAAGGGCGTGTCAGCTGCCGAGATCGTGAATTGTGTTCCGAAGACTTCGCGTGGCAATCACCCGGCACCCAGCGGCGCGGCCCGACGGCCTATTCCGGTGTCGGACTGGGTGGGCGCTTCTTTGTCGGCGGAGACAGTTTCGTTCGTCGCAACAATTCCTTCACAAATGCCAATGGCGCCTTGATCCCGTTCGAAGTGACAAGAGACGGCTACAACCGCAACGCCGACCGCGACATTGCCATACCCACCAAGCGCATCCTGGCGGCGGCCGAAGTGGAGTACCAGATCACCGAGAACGTCCGCGCATTCGGTGAATTCAATTTCGGTGAAACCAATATCGAGGCCGGGTTCGAAGGTCACCCCTTCCAGTCGAACCAGCCCGGCAACCGTTTCGGCACCTTGAACCCGAACATTCCGCTGAACAACCCCTTCATTCCGGCGCCGCTGACCTCAGCCATCAACACCTTCAATGCCAACCCGGCGAACACGGCCATCAGTGAGGTGGTCTGGTGGCAGCGCTTCAACGATGCCGGTGGCCCGCGCGGTGCCGACAATTCGCGGCGCATGACACGCTCGGTGGTCGGCTTCACGGGCGACCTGGCGAGCCTTGGATTCGTGCGCGATCTCCGCTGGGAGATCTCGCACACCCTGGCGCGCACCACGGTCAATTTGAACACCCAGGGTCTGGTCAACACCTCCAACCTCTACTACGGCCTGCGCGTCGAAGCCGACCCGGCCAACCCCGGGCAGTTCCGCTGCACCGACCCCGGCGCGCGTGCGCAAGGCTGCGTGCCGATCAACCCATTTGCGGAATACACGCCGGCCATGAAGCAGGCGCTGCGCATCGGCTCGATGGCCATCGGCGCGAGTTCGCTGAACGACACCATCCTCACCCTCAGCGGCACCTTGATGGACTTGCCGGCGGGTTCGGTCAGTGCGGCCATCGGTGCTGAGCGGCGCACGTTTTCCGGCTATCTGGACTACGACGTGGTGGTGAACAACGCGCTGGGCACCGGCAACCAGATCAGCGACACCGACTTTGCGAAGACCAAGGCCACCGAGATCTTTGCCGAGGTTTCTGTGCCTGTGCTGGCCGACATGCCATTTGCCAAGTCGTTGAACCTGGAAGGCGCGGTGCGACGGTCGGACACAGGCGGCAGCAGCTACAACACTTGGAACTTCGGCGGCGACTGGGAACCCATCGCCGGCTTGCGTTTCCGGGCCAAGCAGGCGCGGGCGGTTCGGGCGCCGCTGCCCGGCGAACTGTCGGGCATCGGGCAAACCTTCGGTGTCGTGCAAGACCCCTGCACCGCTTCGCGCCGCACCGCGAACCCGACCCGGGCCGCCAACTGCGCGACCGACGGCGTTCCGGCGAACTACACGCCGCCACAGACCGTGGAGCAGGGCGTGGCCGGCTTGTCTGGCGGCAACAGCAAGCTCGTCCCCGAGCAGGGCGATACGCTCACCTACGGCCTGGTCTGGACGCCGGGTCAGGTCAAGGGCTTGTCTGTGGCGCTGGACCGGTTCCAGATCGACATCGAGAAGATCATTACCTCGACATCACGGCAGATCGCCGTCAACACCTGCTACGACACGACCAGCCGGTTGTTGTGCAATGTGGTGACGCGCGGCACGAACGTTCAGATACCTGGCGCCAACTACGTGCTGACAGGGGTGAACGAGCAGTTGGAGAACGTGGCCAAGCTGAACGTCGCGGGTTTCGACCTCGATGTGCGCTATGGGACGCCGCTGCCCGAGGGTTACGGCGAACTGAACCTGGGACTGCTGGGCACCTTTTACGACAAGGCGACCTTCACGGGCGTGGGCCTGCCACTGGACTTCCTGGGCCAGGCGGGTGGCTCGACCAGTGACCAGGGCTGGGTCAAGTTCACGGCCAATTTCAACATTGGGTGGAAGCTGGGCAGCTTCAGCGCCAACTGGAACATGCGTCATGTGGGCAGCGCGGACATGGCAGCCACTGGCGTTGACCCGGCCACGGGCAAAACCAACACGACGACGACGGCGGGCTTTCCCAAGCTGGCCGCGGCGACGTATCACAGCCTGCGCGTGGGCTACCAGCTGAACAAGAACGCCGAGATCTACGCCGGCGTGACCAACTTGGCTGACAAGAAGCCGCCGCTCTTCGCTTCCGGCAGCGCAGGCACCCAGGCGCTGGACACCGTGCCGGGCTACTACGACGTGTTCGGACGCTCGTGGTTCGCTGGCGCGAAGTTCAAGTTCTGATCCTGAACCGGCGTTTGACGCGGGCACGGGAAAAGGCGGTCCTCGGACCGCTTTTCTTCTGCCTTCTTTAGAAAGCGCCGGGCTCGCAAGACCGGCGCGACCTGGTGCAGTTCAGCGCGGCAATTCGAGCCGGTAGCCGATGAATCGCGCGCTGTAGATGCGCAAGGCCTCGAAGCCGGCCTTGGCCAGCTCTTGCCGCAGCCGGCTGACCTGGGTGTCGACGCGCCGCCCCAAGACCGTGAGTTCGCTGGGTGCGCGCGGCTCGGTGCTGGGCGGGCCGTCGAGCGCTGCCGCCAGTGCGATGCGAGGCACGTTGAGCGGGTAGGCGCGCTGCAAGGTCTGAAGCAGCAAGGCGCTGCCGCGCGTCAGCGACGCCATGCGGCCCTGCCAGTGGCAAGTGCCGTAGGCCGGGTCGACCTGTAGACCGGCAGCGGGTGCCTCGGCGGGTGTTTCCGTATTCGGCAGTGCGCGCTGCCGCGCTGCGAAGGGCCTGGACGAGCCCAGCGCCTTGTGCAACATCATCGACAACAGCGGCGCGGGCAGGTCCAGCGGCCAGACTTCGTCGAAGCCGACTTCCAGCGCCAGCGCGTGGGCAAGGCTGCCGAACTCCGGGCCTGACAACACCAGCCGCAGCGGCCCGCCCGCTCGCAACGCCGCTACCACGGCACCGGGCGCGGCCTGCATGGCGGCGGCCTGCACCAGCACCAGCCGCGTGCCTGCGGCCTGCGCGCGCGCCAGCGCCTGGCCAGGGCTGGCGCACAGCACGGGCTGCACCCCGGCCTCTCGTAACGCCTGCACGAGCGAAGCGCAGGCGGCATCCACCTGGCCCAAGACGGGCAATACCGGCAATGCCGGAAACACCGGCGCCACCGGCGCCACCGCGCACCTCGGCCCGGGCACGGCAGCGGCCGCAGCGGCCGTGCGCTGAGTGAACTCGGGGGCGTAGAGGAGGGCAGACATGGGCGTTGGCAGGGCGCAGCCGCTTGATGCTAGGCGGCGGCGTGCCGCGGCGCGATAGCACCTTCAGGCATGCGCAAGGTGACATTGCAATGCGCGGCCGCTCGGTGCGGGGCACGTCGTCGGGGTTCAGGGGTCGCCACGCGCTGCTGCGGCATCGATGAACTCGACCAGGTTCAACACCAGGTGGGCGGCAAACGGCGCCACGATGCCGCCGCGCCAGTGGTACAGCCCCGCAAAGCAGCTCCCGGCGACCAGGCCTGCCAGCAGCATGTACCAGAGCCCGCCCGCCCAATGCAGCAGACCAAAGGCCAGGCACGACAGAACCAGCGCAGCGACAGGGCCATAGCGCTCGCCCAGCATCGGAATTGCGACACCGCGGTAGAGCGTTTCCTCGACCAGCGGCGCCAGCATCGCATTCGCAACGAAAAACACACCCAGGCTGCCGGCCAGCGCGGGCCGGATCGACCCCGGTGGCACGTAGTCACCCACCGTCCGCTGCAGCCACACCAGCAGGGGCGCCAGCCATGCGATGTAGACCAGCGCAAGCGCCAACCCGCAGAGGGCACCGATGGCCAGGTCGCCGAACAACACCGCACCCGGCGGCAACTGCCACGCCCTTTGCACTTCAGACGACACCGCGAGCAAGCCCAGGCCCAGACATGCCAGCACCGCCAGCAAGGTGTGAGGAACCAACGCAGCCACTTTGGCCGCGATCTCGTCGGCCGGGGTGCCCGTTGCCGCGAAAGCCACGGACAGCGCCACGAATGCGAACAAGAACAGCAGCGGGCCGGCAGCCAGCAACAGGCAAAGCCTGGTCGGGAAGTCGTGAAGATCAGTCACTCGGATGCTTGGCGACGCTTGGCCATAAGTCATGTTTCCGACGCAGGGCCTGGCGCCTCGGCCGCATCGCGCCCAGGCCTGTCGCGTCAAGCCGCTGTGGTTTGCGGTGCCTGCGGCAAACAGGCAAGATCAGGCTGCCAGTTTCTGCCAGCGCCGAACTCATTCTCGGAGCGGCGGGCTGCTGCGGGAACAGCCCATTGGGGCAGGCCCAGGGCGCGCAAGCGCGGGCAGGTAGCCGGTGGCTACGGCGCCTTCCACAAGCGCCATGGCAACAGCGGCAGCCATCCGAACGCGGCCAGTGTCGAAGGAAGCCGTTAAAAAAGGTGGGACGTTCCGGCGCGCGTCAAGGTGGTTGTCGCCTAATTCATGCAGCCAGCGGCTGCCTAAGCTGTGGTTTCGAATGGGCTTCGACGACCGAGTCGCGTTCGGGGTTGAGGGTGACTGGGCCGATGGGCGTCCAGTCGCGTGTGGGTCCTGACCACCGCGCTGGGTTGCGCTGGCGAGCCTCGATGTACAGCGCGTAGCAAGCCGCCAGGGTGGCCTGATCCTCGCCGCGATGACGCTGGCCAGGGGTAACGTAGCGGATGCCGCTGTGTCGGTCCTCATCGTTGTACCAGCGCACGAATTCAGCCGCCCAGGCGCGAGCCGCGCCAAGATCGCAATGACCTCCCAGGTCATCGCTGCCGAGCCCGCCTTGTCCTATCGTTGCGCCCATGCGCTACATCGTTCCAACTGTGCTCTTGCTGCTCGCCGCCATCCACGCTTTGCCGCTGCTGGGTGTTTTGGGTGCCACTCGGCTGTCCTCGCTCTACGGCATCCCGATTGACGAGCCCAACCTGGAAATCCTGATGCGCCACCGTGCGGTGCTGTTCGGGCTGCTGGCCGCCTTTCTGGCCTACGCCGCAATGAGGCCTGAGTTGCACCGCCTCGCCATGATCGCCGCCACGTTGAGCGTCGGTTCGTTCGTGGCGCTGACTGGGATCGTGGGCGGTGCGAATGGGGCATTGGTGACTGTCTTCCGAGTCGATCTCGTGGCACTCGGCCTGCTTGCTGTGGCCGCGCTCGCGCACCTGCTTTGGCCGGCGGTCCGATGAGCGGCACACTCGCCAACCTGCGCAAGCAGCGCCGCGTGAGCCAACTGGAGTTGTCGCTGCGCGCCGGCGTGTCGCAGCGTCACCTGAGCTGTATCGAGACCGGGCGGTCACGCGTCGGTCGCGACACCCTGATCGCGCTGCTCGACGCGCTGGGTGCCAACCTGCAGGAGCGCAACCAGGCCCTGCTGGCCGCTGGCTACGCGCCGGCCCACGCCGAACGCTCGCTCGATGCGCCTGAAATGTCCCTGGTGCGCTCCGCGCTCGAGCAATTACTGCAGGCCCATGACCCGACGCCGGCGTTGGTGCTCGACGGTGAGTACAACGTCGTGATGGCTAATCGGGGCCTGCGCTATCTGCTCGATCTGCTCGGCCTGCCGGGCGAAGCGATGCTGGCCGGCCCGATCAATCTGTTGCGCGCCACGCTCGGCGACGGCGGTCTACGCGGGCTGTGCGTGAACGAAGCCGAGTTGTGCGGTGAACTCTGGAACCGCGCCAGCCGAGAGGCTGAGCATCTGCCTCGGCTGCGAGCCCTGCTTGACGAGTTGCGTCCGGCTTTGAAGCCCTGGGGCAAGGTAGAGCCGACTGGCCTTCCGGTACTCGCCCTGCGACTGCGCGCGGCGGATGGGCGAGTGCTGAGCTTCTTCTCGACTTTCACGAGTTTCGGCACGCCGCTGGACATCACTCTGGCATCACTGAAGGTTGAGCATCTCTTCCCGGCGGATGAAGCAACCCGTGCCCGCTTCGCCGGTTGATCGTGCGACCGTTGGGGTTGGCCCATGGCAGCTGAAAACTGCCATGTTCGAGTTGAGTCGTTCTTCGCTCGAAGGTCTTCGCCTTGGTCCGGTGCACGCGCGACATCGCTGCGGCGCGCAGGGACCAGACTCGCAGGAATGGACGTCAAGAAACCAGTCTGTCGCGGCCCACTCCTCCTGGCCGATCCCGGATTTTCCCGAGTGTCGGCTGCCTGGTGTCCAGCTCGAACGACCGCTCTCTGGCGGTGTGATCGGCGAAGCGGCTAACCGGTCCCGACCCCTCAGCGACCTACGTTGCCGTGAACTCGTCGCCCCGAAGCAGCCAGTCGGATAAGCACCGCGGCCCCCGAAGGGGTCCCCGCAGCAGTGGGCATACAGAGGTAGGCGGCACACAAGGCGATTGAGGCGCAGCGCGCGGCTTGAGACCGTCCGACGTCACCACCTTGGGAGCCTCGCGTGCAAGCCATCGGCCGGCAGCCCAATCGTCCGATCAGGGCGCCGGACGGCGTCCCGTTCACTACGAGCGCCACCGACCGGAGCAGACCACGCTGTACCGCTTGGTGCAGCAGCCCAGCGGCGCGGTCACGCTGATGCCGGGGCCGTGGCCGAACCGCTTGCATCATGGCCGAGGCGTCGCAGCGCTGGTGCCCGCACGCCAGCGACGGAAGAAAAGGGCCCGAACGATGTCTCCGCGATCGGCTTCGGTCTTGACGAGAAATTGATGCTGGACCGCTAGCCTTGATTTCGTGTTCAACGTCCAACGAATGAGGAATATCGCCATGAACCGACTGCCCACCTCCGCCACCCTGCGCACGCTTGCTACAGCGGCACTGCTGGCCTTTCAAGCGGCCAGCCAGGCACAAGCGCCGGCCAGCGCCGCCGCGCCAACGCTCGCAGCCCCCAAGGTCTTGCTGGTGGTCAGCAGCGAGGGCCGAGTCGACGCCAGCGGCAACCCGGTTCGCCCCGGCTTCGAGATGGACGAGTTTGCGCTGGCCTGGCTGGTGCTGCGCGCCAACGGGCTGCAGGTCGAGGTCGCCAGCCCAAGCGGCGGCGCCGTCACCGCCGAGCCCTACAAACCGCAAGATGACCACATCCAGGCGATGAAGGCTGACGCCCAGGCCACGGTTGCACTCGCCACCACGCGCCGCACGCAGGACGTGAAGCCGGGCGAGCACGCGGCCATCTTCATCGTCGGCGGCAAGGGGGCGATGTTCGACCTGCCGCGCGATGCGGCGCTTACAAAGCTGCTCGGCGCGCATCATGAACAAGGCGGCGTGCTGGCCGCGGTGTGCCACGGCCCGGCCGCGCTGGCCGAGGTCAAACGCCCGGATGGCCAGCCCCTGGTGGCTGGG
>Ga0209591_10005142_pt1 | contig 14669 bp, 10 predicted proteins | sample MAT01_FD_187207 | JGI IMG/M metagenome (GOLD analysis project Ga0209591, IMG submission 187207) | Freshwater microbial communities from Lake Fryxell liftoff mats and glacier meltwater in Antarctica - MAT-01 (SPAdes) (version 2) | ecosystem: Environmental > Aquatic > Freshwater > Ice > Liftoff... | reverse complement strand
GTTCAGTAAGGGTTACAGCATTCTAGGAAGATTCTAGACTATTGGCTAGATTAGCTAGAAATACATATCTGTATTTGACCCCTCAAATGAGGGGTGTAAACATAAAATCAGTATAGCATGGTTTTGTGCAAGTTTCTTGAAAAAGCTGGGTCAACAGTCGATCGCGCTTCCAAATCAAGTTTTTCTTTTTTGGTGACTTAGAAGCCGCAGAAAGAGTCAAGTTGCTCGAACACCGCTTGAGAGTTTGCTACCTGCGCCAAGACTACCTAGAGAGCCAACAACCTGAACATGACGATCGCGTTGACTCCTATCAAGCAGCATCCTGGGAAAGGTGTACAAGCACCCTCCAGTTAGAAATCGAGTGGTTAACAGAGCAACTAGCTCAAGAACACTCGCGCGATCTCGCCTTGTGCGTGACTGACTCCCCAACCTCCCCTGAATCCGGCGACTCAAGTGAGAAATTCCCTCCCACTCACCCACTCAAGTGAGTCATAAGGAGGATGTCTAATCTCAGTGGCACATCATAACTTTTGAGAGATAACAAACAACTTTCCTAAAAATAATCGCGGCCCGGCTTGGCTAACTGCGATCGGACTAAAGCCAAGCACATCCCCCGATTAAAAAGACGACTTTCCAGATTCCATTCTGTTTAAGAGGGCTTGTCCTTATTCCCTAAGCTAGGTGGAGCAAAGATGCCGCCAAACTCTAGGTAAGTCAGATGTAAAAAAAATCTAACTGGTGCTGCACATGAGTTATTCTAAATCCCCAGAATCCGTCGTTGAAGCTGAAGACCAAAAATCTACTACACCGGAACTGCACCCAACCGATGCAGACAGCGATCAACCGCAGGATTTTGAAATTGTTGCCGACGATCGCCCCCGCCCTGTTGCTAAACCGCGATCGCGCTGGCCCCTAATTGCCGCGCTCGCGATCGGCACAGCAGGCGCAGGTTACGGCTTGTACTCATGGCAATCCGGTCATAATCGGGCAGCGACACAGGCAGCAGCAGGTCAACCCAAAGCCATACCAGTCAAGCTAGCAGCCGTTGAAACCAGCCCAGTCCAAGATGCCTCGGAATTTGTCAGCAGCCTAGAAGCCAAGCGTTCTGTACAAATCAAACCCGAAACAGAAGGGCTAGTCACGCAGATTTTTGTCAAATCGGGAGACTCGATCGAAAAAGGACAAGCCATCGCCCGGATGAAAAGCGACAGCGCCCAAGCTGACTTAAGACAATCCCAAGCCAACCTGCTAGCCATTCAATCGCGCTTAGCCGAATTGCAAGCAGGCACCAGGCCAGAAGAAATCGCCCAAGCTCAAGCCCAAGTCGCCCAAGCCCAAGCCAACCTAGCTCAACTGCGATCGGGCAGTCGGCCAGAAGAAGTTGGCCAAGGCCAAGCCCGCGTCGCCCAAGCAATCGCCAACCTAGCCGATGCCCAAACCGGAAGTCTCTTAGAAGAAATCGCCCAAGCCCGAGCGCAAATAGAAGCAAGCAAAGCCCAAGCACAACTAGCCACCCAGCAGTTGGCCAGATATCAGGCCCTGGCAAAAGAAGGCGCCGAGTCACAAAACACCCTCCAGCAATACATCCAAAAACAAAGCAGCGCCCAAGCCAACCTCCGAGAAGCTCAAAGGCGGTTGGATCAGCGCCAAAAAAACAGGCAAACCCAGATCCAGCAGCGCGCAGCAGCTTTGCAACAGCAGCGGGAAGCTTTGCGGCAATTGCAAAACGGTTCGCGCCCAGAAGAAATAGCCAAAGCCGAAGCCGAAGTCGCCCAAGCCAAGAGCAAATTAGCCCAGTTAGCCAACGGCACCCGCCAAGAGCAGATAGATCAAGCCGAAGCGCAAGTTGCCCAAGCTCAAGCTCAAGTGCGCGGCTTTGAAATACAACTGCAAGAAACTGGTGTCATCGCGCCCTTCGCCGGAGTCATCGGCGACATACCTGTGAAAGTGGGTGATTACTTGAAAAAAGGCGATCCGATCGCCACTTTGACTGAGAACAAATTGCTCGACTTGCGGTTATCAATTCCTTGAGAGCGTCAGCCTCAATTACGCTTAGGGCTGCCAGTAGAAATGCTGGATAATCAAGGCAAGGCGATCGCGAGCGGTCAAATCAGTTTCATCTCCCCAAACGTCAGCGCCAATTCCCAAACAATCTTAGCTAAAGCCACCTTTCCCAATCCGAGCGGCGAACTGCTCAACCTCCAATTTGTCAAAGCTAAAGTCATCTGGCAAGAGAAGCCGGGAATTTTAGTTCCAGTCATCGCAGTCACTCGCTTGGGCGGGCAAACGTTTGTCTTCACAGCTCAAAAGCCGGAACAGCAAAAACCGGGAATGCCGCCTTTAGTCGCGCGGCAAAAACCAGTGAAATTGGGAACCATTCAGGGAAATAATTATCAAGTTATCGAAGGTTTGCAAGCCGGAGAAAACGTGATTGTAGCAGGCATTCTCAACTTGACTGACGGCGCTCCGATTATTGCTCAAGAGCAAGCTGTTGACGAAGGTCAAAAATTACCCGTGGGTGGGAAAAATTAAGGTCTAAATCAGGATTTACAGGATTTTGAAGATTAATAGGATTGAATAGAAGATGACTAAAATTAATCCTGTTCATCCTTTAATCCTTAAATCCCGATCGCTCGTAGGGGCGGGTTTAGCTAATAATCTATGAGATCAGCCAGAAGATGAAGGCAAAACCCGCCCGACCCATTTAATGTTTATTTGTACCCACCTACCCACCTACTTACCAATTCCCAATTCCCAATTCCCAATTCCCAATTACCAATTACCAATTAGCAATTAGCAATTCCCAATTCCCAATTCCCAATTCCCAATTCCCAATTCCCAATTCCCAATTCCCAATTCCCAATTCCCAATTCCCAATTCCCAATTCCCAATTCCCAATTCCCAATTAGCCATAAGCAATTAGCCATTAGCAACTACCAAAATAATGTTTGCAGATTTCTTTATTAAACGGCCTGTCTTTGCTAGCGTCTGCGCCTTAATTATCATTTTAGTAGGCGCAATCAGCATCCCCACTCTGCCGATCGAACGCTTCCCCGACATCAGCCCACGCAAATCACCGTTACAGCCAACTATAACGGAGCGAGCGCTGAAATTGTCGAAAATGCCGTTACCAACATCCTAGAGAGGCAAATCAACGGCGTAGAAGGACTAAAATATCTAACTTCTAGCAGCAGTAATGATGGCACTAGCACCATTACTGCCACCTTTGAACCGTCGCGCAACAAAGATATTGCCGCCGTCGATGTCCAAAATCGAGTTGCAGTCGCCCAACCGCAACTGCCAGATGCCGTACAGCGCAAGGGAGTCAGAGTTACCAAACAATCTAGCAGTCTCTTGCTGGCGATCGGCTTATTTACCGAAAAAAAACAGTACGACACCACATTTTTGAGCAACTACGCCGACTTGTATTTAACAGATGCTTTAAAACGGATCAAAGGTGTTGGCGATGTGCGAATTTTTGGGGAACGCCGCTATGCCATGCGCCTGTGGATAGACCCCAATAAGTTAGCAGCTCGCGGTTTGACCATGCAAGATATAACGAAGGCGCTCAACGAACAAAACTTACAAGTTGGTGCCGGGAGAGTTGGGCAAGAACCCGCTCCCGACGGGCAAATGTATCAAATTGATTTACGGGCAGAAAGCCGTCTCAAAGAACCCGCAGAATTTGAACAAATCGTCCTCAAAACTGAGACAAATGGCACTTTAGTTAAGTTGAAAGAGGTCGGGAGAGCAGAATTAGGAGCAGAAAATTACAACTCTTTCCTGCGATTTCGAGGCAATGATGCGGTGGGTTTGGGAATTTATCAATTGCCGGGAAGCAATGCTTTGAATGTTGTCCATGCTGTCAAAGCAGAAATGGAAAAACTTGCTCTAAGTTTTCCTCCGGGGTTGATAAATAGAGTAGCGCTAGATACGACTTTGTTTGTCGAAGAGTCGATGGCAGAAGTGGTGAAGACGCTATTTGAAGCAGTCGTCCTAGTAGTGATCGTGATCTTTGTGTTCTTGCAAGACTGGCGCACTACGATTATTCCCGCGATCGCAATTCCGATTTCTTTGATTGGAACCTTTACTTTTATCAAACTTTTTGGATTTACAATTAACAGTTTATCTCTGTTTGGTCTCACATTAGCCACCGGGTTGGTGGTGGATGACGCGATTATTGTGGTCGAAAATATCGATCGCCTGATCCGCCAAGGAATGAATCCCCGCGAAGCAGCTTCCGAGTCAATGCGGGAGCTTTTTAGCGCTGTAATTGCCACTTCCTTAGTGTTGATGGCCGTGTTCGTACCCGTGGCATTTTTTCCCGGAACTACGGGAGCACTTTACAAACAATTTGCACTGACAATTGCCTTTTCCGTAGCGCTTTCTACCTTTATTGCGATTACCCTCACGCCCTCACTTTCCGCTCTCTTGCTGCGGCGGGGACAGAAGTTTGGCGGCCCGCTGGGTTGGGTGTTCGATCGCGTCAATATCGCCCTTGATTGGACGCGCAGGCAATATCGGGAGTTCCTGATATTTCTCGTGGGAGTTAAAACATTTGTGACTCTAGTTTTCATCGCTTCTCTGGGAGTCACAGCTTGGCTTTATCTATCAGTACCCACAGCATTTATTCCAGAAGAAGATCAGGGCTATTTTCTGACAATTATTCAAGGCCCCCAAGGAGTTTCGCTGCAATATACTCGCAAAGTGATGGATGAAGTTGAAAAAGCAATTCTAAAACTTCAGGAAGTTTTAGGAACTTTCTCTGTGGGTGGCTTTGGTTTCAGCGGTAGCACTTCTAATCAGGGTATTATCTTTACTACGCTGAAACCCTGGAATGAGCGTCATGGAGAAGGTCAAACTGTACAAGCGATTATTGGTAAGTTGGGGGGTCAGCTTTCGGCGATTCCAGAAGCGAGAATTTTCCCTGTAAATCCCCCAGCTATTCAAGGTTTAGGTCAATTTGGATGCTTCCAATTTCAATTGCAAGATCGCAAAGGTAACAGCGGTTTAGATGCTTTAGTTCAGGGTATGGGTGGGATTTTGAAGCAGGCGAATCAGACGCCGGGATTGCAGAAGGTATTTAGTACGTTTGCTGCGAATACGCCTCAGTTAATTGTGGAAGTTGACCGCAATTTGGCTAAGGCTTTGGATATTCCTCTTAATGATATTTTCAGTACGCTGCAAACAGCTCTGGGTTCGCAATATGTGAACGATTTTACTCTCCAGCAGCGCAATTATCGGGTGTACGTGCAGGCGGATAAACAGTTTCGTGCTAATCCAACAGATATTGGTAAATTGTATGTCCGCTCTGGCAAGAATGAAATGATTTCTTTGAGCAATTTGGTTAAGTTGACTCCGGTGGTGGGAGCGCAAACTGTTAACCACTACAATTTATTTAGGTCAATTGAAATTAATGGCTCTCCGGCTCCGGGAGCTAGTTCTGGACAGGCGATCAAATCGATGGAAAAGTTGTCGGCTCAAGTTTTGTCGTCGGGTTTTGGTTATGAATGGTCGGGGACTTCTTTAGAAGAAATTGAGTCTGGGGGTCAAGCGCCGATTATTTTTGGTTTGGGGCTGGTTTTTGTGTTCTTAGTTTTGCGGCTCAGTACGAAAATTATGTCGATCCTTTCATTATTTTGCTGGCGGTTCCGCTGGCGATTTTAGGTGCGCTTTTGGCTCAGTCGCTGCGGGGTTTGGCGAATGATGTTTATTGCCAAATTGGTTTGGTGATGTTGATTGGATTGTCGAGTAAAAATGCGATTTTAATCGTGGAGTTTGCTAACCAGTTGCGGGAGCGGGGGTATCCAATTGCTAAGGCAGCAGTTGAGGCGGCTCAGGAGCGTTTACGACCGATTTTGATGACTTCTTTGGCGTTTATTTTAGGGATTTTGCCTCTGGTTAATCCTGAAGGTGCAGGTGCGGCGAGTCGTCGCTCTCTAGGGAATGCGATCGCGGGTGGGATGGTTGTTTCTACTTTCTTGAGTTTGTTTATGGTGCCGGTGCTGTATGTGGTGATTGTCTCGACTCGCGATCGTTTTACAAAGCGCGATCGCCCGGAACATCGGCCCCACGACGATCGCACAAATTTGGACGGGAAAACGGCTCCTCGCGAAGAGGTTGAGCGCGATAAAGTAGCACCCTTGTAACCGCTCGATCTTCTACAGACAAGATTGCACCAGTCCTTGTAATCAAATTTGGGAACGGGCAAGATGCCCATTCCACAAGAAAAAAATTTTTGTGGGATGGGCATCTTGGCTGTCCTCGCTATTTTGCAAGAGGTTTATTGTCAAAATCTCTTCCTTTGGGCAGAAGGCGATCGTGGAGAAGGCTATGATCCAGAAGGGTAGAAAGCCTAAATTCACATCAAATACTTCGATCGCCCACAACTCACAAAAATACCTATGAACCACCCCGCACCTGACGCCCCATCTCAAATGAGCGACATTGAACGCGCCAACCTCAGCCGCACGATCGATTACACTGCTATTCGATCGATACCGGAAATTTGGGCGATCGTCAAACAGAAATTTCCCCAAACCGTCGCCCTCCACGATCCCCACAGCCAGCCAGAAATCAAGTTTACCTACACCGACCTCTACCAACAAATCCAGCAATTCGCCAGCGGCTTGCAGGCCCTCGGCATCAATGCCAACCCAGCAGAACGCATCCCTCCCCGCGTCGCCCTCTTCGCCGACAACAGCCCCCGCTGGCTGATATTAGCATCAAATATTATACCAATCTCTCGCTGCTCCAGGCGCTCCTAATTGGTTAATTTGAGTCGTTTGTTTATCAGCTTAACTTATGTGTTACTCCCCCGAAATTACGGCTCGGATGCGTAAGTTTCATTAGTCTTAGTCCGAAAAAGACATAAGAAGATATGCCACTATAAACTGGTCGAAAAGTAGCTGAGATTGAAGGAGACAATGAAAATTATTTTTGATGAATATCTACCCAAATGGAATGATCGTATTCCCAAAGTGAGTAAATACTTAAGTTATTTAATTTGCCTTCCTTATTTTTCCACTGCTGCAGGTGTGAAACGAATTTCTATCCGTCTTCTAGTTGGATCGGAAGTGCGATCGTTTGGGGCGTATTCTCCAGAAATTAGGAATAGTTGTGCTGCTGAATAAGCACGGAATTTTAAACCTTGTAACCCACCTGTTTTTTGTTGAACTTCTTGGAGATTTTTGACTACTGCTAAGGCTCGCATTAATCCTAAATCTGCATTAGAACCTGCTTGTAAGTTACTGATAGATTCATTACCAATAGCTACATTTTCTAACGTTTGATCGAGATTGCTGACAGGTTCCACTGTTTCTTGCCCATCAGTATGACCGATTATTTCTACAACATATCCGGGATATTGCTTGGCAAAAATTTCAAGTTGGTTGACTACTATGTTGTCAATAAATAAACGCAGACCTTCGGGTAAATAAGCTTTTCCTGCCTCGAATTTAAGAGGGCGACCTTGAAAATTATCGGAGTCTTTTATGATAATTAAAGGTGGAGACTTTAGGCTTTCATTTTTGAGATTAAGTTCGTTTATTTCATTATTTGTTTCCTGCAATTCGTTTTTTGTATTATTAAGTATTTGCGTGATTTCTTCGATTTGTTTTTGAGCTCGCTCCAGTGCATCACTTGTATTTTCTGCTGTTGATTTTAAAAATACAGATTTGACTAAAGCTAGTAATAGAAATAAATTGATAATCATAAACGCGTTAGACATCAAATCTGTGAAGGCTGGCCAGATATTGAGGTCTTCATGAGACTCTCTAGGACGGTTTCTGCGGCGCATAATTTAAACTTTTCATTTGTGGTTTAAAAATCACTCATTCGGCATATATTCTCGATTTTATAGCTGTCCCCAGGGATTTATATCGCTGATATGTTTATCAACAACCGGACTTTCTATCTTCTCTTTCAAAGTCTCTACCAACTCAGCAATCTCAAATTTAATCTCACCGAGATGTTCGGCATATTTCTCAATACTTTCAGCGAATGCTTGTGATTGCTGCTTGTTACTGTAGACTTGATTGTTCATACTTTCTGTAATGCTACCAGCCAAAGAGTGAATACTTGCGACTATCGCTTGCGATTGTAGATTGTTACTCTCCGTTTGATTGCTAATAGTTGCAGTCAAGTTGCCAGTCAAATAGTCAATCCCCTGATTAACCTGATTTGTATAGTTATTAATAGTCTGTACTAACTTTGTCAACTCAACTTGTACTTGATCCAAACTATCTACTCTAGCCGCAATCCTTTTCTGTAGCTTGTCAAGGGTTGTGACAGCAGACTGAAAACCCTGAGAGCCTTGCTGAAGTTGTGGAATAATCTGGCTTAGTGACTGTTGATTAGTTTGATGCAACCCTAACACTTGGACTGAACCCTGATTGAGCAGGCTGATTTCTGCTGTCAGGTTTACTAACTGGTTGCTAAAACTCTGGATTTGACTCAAGGTAGTTCCCAAAGATTCAACAGTATCAGATAAACTTGAAGCGGAATTAGAGAAATTACTTTCTGTGTAAGCTAAATGATCTATAGCATTTGATAATTTCTGGATAAAATCGCTATTTTCAAAGTTTTTAGCGACATTGCCTAATCTTTCAGCAGCGTCATTAAATTCATTAGCACCTCTTGAGATTGTACCAGAAGCATTCGCTAATCCCCCGTAAACTTGTTCTGCTAAACTAGCCGCCTTAAGATTAGCTTCAAAAATTTCTTGAATCTTATCTTTGAGAGCCGATTCTACACCATCGCGGACAGTTTGACCAAATCTAGTTAAAAAGTTGTCAAAGGTATCTGCCATGCCTTTAACTACTTTATCTAGGCGAGTTTTTCCCTGTATCGTTGGCTGATAAACATTATCTAAATAATCTTCTAAATAGCTCATTAACTGCGACTTAGCTAAAGCAGTATTCCAGATAAGATTGACCACAGTCAAAGCGGAACTAAAAAATACTGCGATCAGACTGGTAATAAAAGCAATTCCCATCCCTTGCAACGGTTTCTGCAATTCTGCAAATACTAAATCTTGATTAATATCTCTATTTTCCTGGAGTTGAGTAATTGTTTGACTCAGATTAGATAAATTAAGCGTAATTCCCAAAAACGTACCTAATAAACCAAAAGATAGCAACAGATTAGGTAAGATGCGACAGAAATAATCTATCCGATCGTAACCACCCAACGAAAATCCCCAAATTTCAATCTTCTGTTCACCATAAATCCCATCAATCAAAGCCGCTGAATTCACTTCTTCTATATACTGACTAGCCGCTTTAAATCTATCTTCTAAATCTGTAACAATTCTAGGTTTTGATACAACAGTATTCCCCCGTAGTAACAGTTTCACTTTTTTTGTCTTGTCCACTATCTGCCCATAAATAATAACTCGTTGAACAGCCGCCAACACAGCAGGTAAAATCACCAGCAGTACAGTCAGAACAAGCAAGTATATTGGAAATAGTTTGAACAACTCGAACATGATTGATACACTCCAATAAAAAACAGGACTTACGCATCATCTACGGTGTAGCAAGGGTTTGGGATTGCTTCGCAAGGCTCGCAATGACAGAATTACGTTGTTTGTGCGTAAGTCCTGAAAAAGTTAAATCCCTGTTTTGCAGAAGGCGGGTAAACCCCGCCATAACCTTCATCAAATCGGATATTTTCTAAGAATATCTGCACGCAGTTGTTGATACTCCTTATCAGTAATTATCTCATCATTCAGATCCTGTTTCAACCGCTCCAATTCTTGCCTGCGCTTAGCACGATTATCAACATAATCCGTAGGCTCATCAACTATTTCTGCCGGAATAACTTCCTGATAAGCACCGATTCCCGGAGGTGCAATATTAGGTTTTTGTAAACCTTTAAATTGTTTTTCCATCTGCTTGCGGAAACGATTAATAATCCCCTCTTTAGCAGGCATTTCAGTAGTTCCTGGAACTCCCACTACTGTAGCTCTATAAGGATAGTTAGGATCATTCTCCGGTAACTTATCTACGAGATTTACAAAGTTTCGCAACTTCGGTAAATAATCTTTCTCCCAGAGAGCGGGATCTTTTTCAATCTGAGCGATCGCTTTCTCTAACAAACCCTTCAAAGCATCAGTCATATCCCGCCGATTGGCCAACTCTTCCAGTGCTTGATTCCACACTGAACTAATTTCAGCATTATAATAACAATCACGCAATTCATCATAATACTCAAACTCCAACTGCTGGCTATCTGCATTTCTTTTCATTAAATCAAAAGCCAAACAAGGATAAAAAACATCCTCTAATTCCTCCATAATAAGAGCATCAGGCGGAATAATGTCAGTAAACCGAGTTCGGTAGTCATTGTGCAGAAAAGAACTCTCAGAATTTAGTTCGCGAATGTAGGGATTTCGCATCTGTTCCAAACCGCTAATCAGTCTCAGTGGAAACCCTGCATACTCAGTCACAATTAAAATTTCATCCTCAGCTTGAGTAGGTTTCAAAACACTTTCAGGAATGCCTAAATCCCGTCCTAAAGTAACTTTAAATTGCTGCACTTCCGACTCTTCAGTATCCTTAAAACCAACTAAATCGCTTCTTTTTGCAGAACTATTACGAAAATAGGGATCTGTCAAATTTAAACGCAGTAAAGGTTCAGCTTCCTGCCTAATTTGTCCCAAACGAGTCGAACGATCCTGACTCGAATAATTTTGGATAAAACGCTTAATCACAGACTGCACAATCTGACTGCTGCGAGAACCAAATAATCTGTCTACTGTCAGAGCGATTTCCTTTTGCAGTTGTAATTGAGCAGTGCGATCCATTAAATAAGTAATGGAATCTGCTACTCCAGAAACTTGTGTAATTTCCTTACTTACTAACACCAACTGAGAGCGAAAATCTTGCTCCGGTAGCAAGGTTTTATAACATCCCTCAATATCTTTATTGTCAAAAATTGCCTCGCCGCTCATTTCATCAAAATTCAATTGTCTTAAATCGCTTTCCTCCTTCTCATAATCACTCTTCAGATTACCTACCAAGCGGTTAAAACCTGCCACTTGAGTTGAACGTTCTAAAACGTGCTTCTGCAAATCTCCAACAATTTGTAGCACTTCCTGAGTCACTACTAAATCAAAGTTATGCTTAATTAAATCGCAGACTTCCCGGACAACTCTTTTAGCTTCAGCTTGCACTTGCCGATTTTTGCTCCCAAAAATTGGCAACTCAATTTTTTGCTCAATATCTTCAATTATCTCCTCAGCATCTCGCCATTTCTTCTCCAAATCTTCCAGCTTTCGACTTCCCCCCAAATTATTAATTTCTTCCTCAATCTGACGCTGATAACTATTCAAATCAGTTTGCAAAGCATCTAACCAATCGCGACTGCTTTTAATTGAAAATTTGGCATTTCCCGGAGTCAACAAATTAGCTAAAAACTCATCGATATCATGTTTAAGCTGTTCCGTAATAGTCGGACGAGTTTGTAGCAATCTCGTCAGCCAAATTCCCCTTGCAGTCTCAGTTTCTCCTGGCTGAGTTTTGCGGAATTGTTCGCGAAATTCTCGCGGCAAAGTTTGTCTAATTCCAATCCTGTCATCCTTACTTTTACAATCGTTAATTACTCTCTCTAACTTGGCATTTCTCCAAGTATTGAGCGTACTGGCAAAAGTTTTATTCGATTCTTGCACTGCTTCTGCCAATCTCGTAGTAAAACCATCTCTCTGCGCTAAATCGCTATGCCAGCGATACTGAATTAAAAACTGTTCGAGTAACAATTGGGGATCTGGGCTTTGTCCTTCTCCATTTAACCAGAATGTCACTAACTTTAAACTAATTCGAGTCAAAGCAATTTGTACAATAATATCGCGGGGAAAATAAATTGCTGCCAGTCCAAAAGTTAAATATCGTTGAATATTCGGTCGTGGATGGTCATCCCACTTAATTAAATGCTGTAAGAAATTATCCCGCATTCCCTTAACTACAGATGCTAATTCCCCAGAAAAATCAAGGGCTATTTTATGAGCAATTACGTTGCATAGTTTGCGCTGTTCTAGAATTGAATACTCGCCCGCAGTTTGATTGGAAACTAAATAAGCGTAGTCAAAAGGTGGCCGCGATTCTTGCACTAAAACTAAGTCTTGCATATCATAACAAGCTTCAAATTTTGTGCCGGGAGTTGTGTAGTGATTCAGTTCCTTAAGTGCCGCATAAGTATTGGCACTCATATTAGAAGTATTGCCGTACAATTGCGGACTAATCACCAAATAACCGACGATTTGTGCTCCTTGATTTCCGTAAGCTTGTCTGAGACTGTAAGCAACATCTAAAAACATCCCGCTACCAGTTCCACCGCATAGAGAACCTACCACAAAAATATTTAAACCTGGCTCTATTCTTAACCCAGATTTTAGTAAATTTGCTGCGTGTCCCCTCGTCCGCCCTTCTGCTGTTTCTACCGCAGTTTTAATCTTTTGATAGTTGTGAAAAAAAGCCAATCTGCCTACAGGTCTAATTCCTTTTGCTCCTTCTTCTACTGCTTTAATATTTCGCAGTAATTGGGGTGGAAACCAACGCGCAATGTGGTCGTAAGGCCCTTTGCGATCGTAGTTAGAACGCCGTTCTAATCCCTGTACAAAGTTAGTTACTTCTGCTGATGTCATTGTCGCGCCTACTTTTTCTGAGTCGCGGAAACTGAGATCGACGCCGTGATAGGTACTACCTGTTCGTAAACCTGATACTTGTGTTGCGGCTTTGTCAGTATCGATGTGAACAAAACGCACAATTGGCAACTCACTCAAATCGCCGTAGCGATCTACGATTAAGCGGCGGATTCGCATTAAGACATCTCTTCCTGTACCGCCTAAACCAATGCAAATTGTTCTGTTTATACCCCGAACTTGGCGATCGCTGCTTGTATATTGAGTCATACTTATATGCCTGAATGTTTATTTTTTTACTTGAATTACTATCTCGTAGTCTCGTTTTTTTGAATCAGGACAATTGAGCCGAATCCGACCTGTATTAGTTATCAAAGTCCGCTCATTCACTTCTTTGCCATTCAAAAAAATAACGGCATCTCCAGTTGGATCTAAATAAAGTTTTTCCCCTTTTCGTAATAAATAAGCTCTGACTTCTGGCCCTGGAGTATCAATGGAATCAGCACAGCTAGGTTCGTACTCACCGATCGCAATCCTTTGATTATTTTCCAGAGAGCATACTTGGTCATCCGGTTTCACTGTCGCCGTGAAATCCACAGCCAGCTTCCATTTTTTTTGCAACCTCCCAAATTTGATGCTAGCAACTACAGCAGCAGCTAGGGCAATTCCAGAAATTGACAAAGGCAACCATAACTGATTAAATAAATAAGCAGAAACTAAACAAGTTTCTCGCCCTCCCGGTGCTGGTGTACAAAACTCCTGTACATGGGGAGGAATGTCAACAACGCTTAGTTGATATTGTTTATTATCCTTGGTCGTAATTGTATACGATCTCTTCCGCAAAGGCAATACCTGAAGCCAAGCTTGACGCTGTTGACTTGCTTGAGAATTTCCCTGACGAAACGGACTATCCCTCGGTGTTTCTACCCAGTCATCTGAACTCGCTGGCGACTTAGTAGATAGTGGCGCATCAGTAGTCCAAACTACAGACTGAGGTTTAATCGGTTGATTCTGTGTCAAACGACACTGATTAAGATTTGCAAGACCTTGATAAATAGTAAGTTCTGCTTGCTGAATATCCGTATTTTGAACATTTAGATTGGGCTGAAAAGGAATACCATGCAAAATTAGCTCAAGATCCTTCTTGCTATTAAATTTAATAGAATTTTCTGGTATTAGGGGATTGACACTAGGCGCAAGTGGATTGACTGTTGTTGCAAAAGGAACAATATAAACCGTATCTCCAGGCTGCAAACTATCCTCAACAATCTGACGCAAACGGATGCGACCCTCATCGTTAAGACCAACACTTTCTGTCAAATCAATTGCTAAAACTACATCGCGTCCGCCGTGAAGATGGGCTACCAATTCCAGACCTGTTTTTTGTAAAGGGGCAAGAGGTTGCCCTGGAGTAACTGTTGAACAATAATCAGCCAAGGAAGTACAACCCTAAAGTTATTCAGAATATTATAAGCTGTTGTGCATATAATTATCCGATCGCGACTCTCGACACAAGGGAAGAGGGAAGAGGGAACAGCGAACATGAGATATACAATTGAAATGTGTCACAGTTTACTAAGTAGGTGAACATAATTAAAGGTAGCTATCGCCCACAACTCACAAAAATACCCTATGAACCACCCCGCACCTGACGCCCCATCTCAAATGAGCGACATTGAACGCGCCAACCTCAGCCGCACGATCGATTACAGTTCCATTCGATCGATACCAGAAATTTGGGCGATCGTCAAACAGCGATTTCCCCAAACCGTCGCCCTCCACGATCCCCACAGCCAGCCAGAAATCAAGTTTACCTACAGCGACCTTTACCAACAAATTCAACAATTCGCCAGCGGCTTACAGGCCCTCGGCATCGAATCCAATCCCGAAGAAGCAATCCCCCCCCGCGTCGCCCTCTTCGCCGACAACAGCCCCCGCTGGCTGATAGCCGACCAAGGCATCATGATGGCCGGGGCCGCCAACGCAGTTCGAGGTGGCACCGCCGACCCCGAAGAACTCCTCTACATCA
>Ga0209591_10005135_pt1 | contig 14677 bp, 12 predicted proteins | sample MAT01_FD_187207 | JGI IMG/M metagenome (GOLD analysis project Ga0209591, IMG submission 187207) | Freshwater microbial communities from Lake Fryxell liftoff mats and glacier meltwater in Antarctica - MAT-01 (SPAdes) (version 2) | ecosystem: Environmental > Aquatic > Freshwater > Ice > Liftoff... | reverse complement strand
CCTATGTATTCGCCCCTAACGGAGGCTCTGACATCAAGCCTGAGTCTGGTCAACCTGAGCATTATTCATGCTCCCGGCTTCAGCCGGGGGTCGTTGACAATCTGCGTCCCTCTTCTTCGTCACCCCTGTGGTGGGACGTCACCACTGGGTCTAAGGTCAAACGGGGGCATTGTAGCAAAAGATGAACGAACTCTCAATACGCAGAAGATGGTGTTGTAGGGCGATTGCATCAAATCGTAATTCGGTGAAATTAATGTGTTCACGATGGTTCTTGTAGGGGCATGGCGTGCCAAGCGTAGCCACCGAAGGTATGCCCTGGGTTTGGCGTGCCAAACCCCTACATAGATACCCTGTGTGATCTTTTGTGAACCGGAAAAATTTAAGATGCAATCGCCCTGGATGGTATTGATATTATCCCCGTTTTTTCTTCTTCTCGCTCCCCCGCCGCTGCCGCCAGCGAAACGCCAGCAAGAAGACGAATACACTGCCGATTTCGGCTTCAGCCAGCAGCAATATCTGAGGTGTTCCCATGATGATTCTGGTGTGGTAGCCGTGAAGTATCTAACAGGGGGCTATAGTGCGGAGGATACACACATCCCTTTGATCTCGTGCGAGACGATCAAAGGGGACAGGCGATCAGAGATATCTAATCGCCTGCAACGAGTTTGACCGTGTGATGGGTGCGGAACAGGCTGTACTGGCCGGGTCGCCCTGGCAGCGGATTGAGAACGTTCTCAGTCTCCATGATGGAAATCCACAGGCCCACAGGCCAGCCGCGCCCCGGCAGTTCATCTTCAATGCGAACCCCGGTGATCATAGCGTTGCGATGATACAGATTGAGCAGAACGCGGATGAACTGATCCCGATCCAACAGGGTCTGGTTGGCATACGGGTGATCCCGATTGAGCGAGATACCTTTGGTGTTGTAGTTGCTCTGTGGATTGGGATACTCCGACACCTCAACCACGCCATGCGCCTCAAGGAACTCAACCGCCCGCTGAAACGACATGCCTGTATCAAATGCTTGTAAGCGCTTGTGCAGACTCCCTAACGGACACCATGCAAAATTGCGAAAGCTGGTGAACTGCTCGACGCTGACGATGACGCGCACCGCCATATCCGCGCCCGTAGGATCGAGCGCCAGGAATTGATCGAATGACAGTTCGGCGGGATCGAACGGCTGAACCTCGCTCTCGCCACCCTCGACCCCCTCAACCGCAGCCACACCCAACGCAGGCAGGGCCGGCACTGTCACGCCATCGGGCAGGCGGATCACTGGCACAAGATCATCCGGATTGTGACGATGCGGCACAAGCTCGCGTTGCAGCACCTGCTCACGCACGAGGGCATCAATCCAGTGTGAGCGCCACTGATCATCGAGATTCATGCCGGCCCGATTGATATCGCGTTCCATCTCCAGCCCATTGAGCAGGAAGCCATAATTGACATACATCCAACCGCGCACCTTGAGCGTGTTTGCCACGCGGCGCACAAGCGAGTCGCGGATGATGCGCGTCTTTTCCACGATGGGATGGTTGGTATTGAGCGTGACGACGCCGTTGTTCACCTGACGCAGCAGCCCCAGCGACACGGCCTGCGAGATGAGATCATCACCGCGCTCACGCACCACAATCGCATTCACCGCCATGAGCCGATCCACCAGACGGATGATCGGGATATCACGAGTTCCCATCTGGGCCGCCACATAATCGAACTGAATCACCACGCTCGACCACTGCGACGGCGTGAAAGGCTCGGCATCATTCTGATTGAGCGTCGCGGTGCTCAACGATTGGTGCGTTTGCAGATTGGAGAAATCTTCGATGTACTCAATCGTGACCGAGGGATGTTTGGTAAGCTGGCGGCTGGTCGCCCCGCGCACGCTCCAGATGATGACGGTCTTGTTGCGCTGGACAAGCGTGTTCAACACATCGTTGAAGTCACGATCCCCGCTGGCGAGGATATACACATCGCCGGATTCACTGCGCCCCGAATCGGTGATGATATCACGGGCGATGCGAATATCGGCGCTGTTCTTGCCGGGCAGATTGAACACCGGATCGATGTTCGCCATGAGCATCCGTGCGGGCGCGTCTTCCGCGATCTCGCGGCCTGAGCGATCCAGCAGCGGCGGCAGCGATCCGCGCAGGCCCCAGGGCGCATAGGCCGCCATCTTGATCACCTGGCCGTGTGCTTTGGCCTGGGCCACAAAGCGATCAATCAGATGATCCAGATTGACGATGAAGCCCTGCTCATTCAGGCTGATGGCGATGTTTTCAAAATCGATATACACTGCCACGTTTTTGCTCTGGATGCCGAGCAGACTTTCCAGCGGCTGGAAGATGATCTCATCCGCGAATTCTGTCCCTTTGAGGACATCCACCGACCCCCACATGCGGATGCGGGCGTTGCGCGTCATACGGATGCGCCGAATCAGGGGCAGCATGTCCGCGCTGGTGGTGGCAAGAATCAGCTCATCAATCGGGTCAGGATCGTAGGAGAAGTAGTGGATAATCAAAATATCCGCCATATTTTCGCGTGTGGGGCAATCGAACACATCGTAGCCCGACGCTTTGAAAATATACTGCGGATCAACTGACCCAGGATTATCTGCGTAGGCTGACCAATTTGCCACCGCGATTGCCTTGAGTGAGTCAGCATTCATCAGACCTGCCGCAAGAGCCGCGCCACCGCGCAATCCCACCGCCAATTCTTGCAGGTCGAGTGACATATTATGCTCACGGAAGCGTTTTAGAAGGTCATCTACATCAACAATTAAATAAGCAGCCATCTGTATTCCTAAAAAATTGCACAGTCTAATTCGACTAACCCATAGAGCCAGTACATAAGACACCATCCAAAGAGGAACTATACCCTATTGTACCTTACGGCACAAACGTTCCCTCTCCCTCTATACGTCGTATTGTACACGCACTCAGGGCTTCTCACAGGCTGTGACTGCGTTAAGAAACAACGATAAAATAGATCTCTTATATTTGATGACTATTTTTTACAACTTTATAGTGAGTCTGAGATAAAAAAATTCTAATACTCTCATCAATAATATGGCATTTGGCTCTTAAACGTTTTTAAGCATGACAGGTATGATTATTAGTTATGGTAAGTACCATATAATACAAAGATCAGATTTGGATCAGCCGATCTTTGTCTCAGCACGATTGTCTGACAGTCGTATTACCTCACCATATAGAGATATTTATGGGGGTTTGTAGAGACATGTCATGTCCAACCTGTGGACATGGCGTGCCCTGTCATGTCCAACCTGTGGACATGGCGTGCCCTGTCCCTACAACCATACCGTTTATCCCTAACGATCAGTGTGGCCGGGTACTACAAAGTCTATTTAATAGCTCACCTTACGCACCCCCATAAAATGATGCCGAGAGCGCTGGAATGAGCGTCAAACCCTTCCTCCCAGCCCCTCCGCCCTGGTCACAGAGGCGGAGCAAAACACTTGAAGTCCCTCTCCACAACGTGGGGAGGGATTTAGGGAGGGGTAAACTGCGTAAGGTGAGTTAATAGGACTTGGAAAACAGCGCCACGCGGGCGGCCTTCGCCCCGCTGATGACGCACAGGCCATCGCCATGCGGCTGCTCAAACGGAAAGCAGCGCAGCGTCGCCCCAGTCTCGTCCTTCACGCGGCGTTCATCGTCATCGCTGGCACTCCACCACGCCCGCGCCCACTTTCCAGCCTCCACCACCTGACGCAGTTCGTCGTAGGTCTTCACATCCTGGATGTTGGCATCGCGGAACTCTGTCGCCTGCTTGAGCATGTTGCGCTGAATGTCCTCGAGCAGCACCTGCACCTGTCCCGCCAGATTGTCCTGCGTGACGAACTGCTTGCTCTCTTTGCCCGCCACATCACGGCGCACCAGCACCGCCTTGTGATTCTCCACATCCTTCGGGCCAATTTCGAGGCGGATCGGCACGCCGCGCATCTCCCAGTCATTGAATTTGAAGCCCGGACTTTGATCGCGGTCATCCACATGCACGCGAATCCCGGCGGCCCGCAGGCTCATGACGAGGCGCTGCAAGACCTCCATGACGCTGCTGTGTTCCTCTTCTTTGCGGTAGATCGGCACAGCCACCACCTGATATGGCGCGAGTTTGGGCGGCAGACGCAGGCCCGTGTCATCGCCATGCGCCATGATGACCGCGCCAACCATGCGCGTGCTCAAGCCCCACGAGGTCGTCCAGCAGAAATCACGGGTGTTGTCAGGCGTGAGATATTGAATCTCAAAGGCTTTGGCGAAATTCTGGCCCAGGTTGTGCGAGGTGCCCGATTGCAGCGCCTTGCCATCGCGCATCATGGCCTCGATGGTATACGTCCGCAATGCCCCGGCGAAGCGCTCGACGTTGCTCTTTTGCCCCTTGATGACCGGAATCGCGGCATCATTCACCGCCATATCCGCATACACATCGAGCATCCGCAGAGTTTCTTCTTCGGCTTCGCTCTCGGTGGCGTGGGCCGTATGACCCTCCTGCCACAAAAACTCTGTCGTGCGGAGGAAGGGCCGCGTCCGCATCTCCCAACGGACGACATTCGCCCACTGGTTGATCAGCAGCGGCAGATCGCGCCATGACTGAATCCACTCGCTGAACGCCTTGCCGATGATCGTCTCGGAGGTGGGACGGATGACGAGGCGTTCTTCAAGCTCTTTGCCGCCCGCAATCGTCACAACCGCCAGCTCCGGGCTGAAGCCTTCGACGTGTTCGGCTTCACGCTTCATATAGCTTTCGGGGATGAGCAGCGGGAAATAGGCGTTTTGATGGCCTGTCTCTTTAAAGCGCCGATCCAGGCCGCTCTTGATGCCCTCCCAGATTTCATAGCCGTAGGGCCGAATGATGATGCAGCCGCGCACCTCGGTTTGTGAGGCAAGATCGGCCTTATAGACAATCTCGTTGTACCACTTCGAGAAATCTTCGCTCTGTGGCGTGATGCCCGGTTTCGACATGGTGTTTTCTATATCTCTCTTGATGACGGTCAAAACTGTGAGATAGAGATTATACACGGTTTATGCCGTTCTTCGGGCCGCCAAGATGTCATTTCACAGGTGTAGGGGCGACCCATGAGTCGCCCGCGCGTTTATTCCATCAATATGCATATTGGGCGACCCATGGGTCGCCCCTACAATCTGTCCCTACGCCCGATACGGCACTGTCACCACCTTAGAGTCAATCGCTGTCCGCAGCCGTGCGATCTCGGCGTGCAGATGACTCATCACATCATCGAGAGAAACATGCTGACTCGCCGCCTCGGAGCGCAGCTTGACCTCGGCTTGCCTATCTTTCAGCGTGCGGGGGCTGATGGTCATGCGAATAGGCATCCCCATGAGGTCAGCATCATTGAATTTGACGCCTGCCCGCTCATCACGATCATCATACAGCACGTCAATCCCTGCGGATTTAAGCTGCACATAGAGTTGATCCGCCGCCGCAACACTCTCGTCACCGGGCAGCGCCACCAGATGCACCGCATACGGCGCAACGCTGATCGGCCACATCAGGCCCTTGTCATCGTGATAATGCTCGGCAAGACAGGCCATCAAGCGGCTCACGCCAATGCCATACGATCCCATGATGATGGGCCGGGCCTGACCTGCATCATCCAGGTAGGTCGCCTGCATGGGAGCGCTGTAGCGCGTGCCCAGCTTGAAAATATTCCCGACTTCCACGCCGCGCACCGCCCGCAGTGTCCCAGCCTGATCTTCCGTGAGATGACCTTCCTGCGCGGTGGCAATATCGGCCATAACATCCGCTTGATAATCGCGGCCATAATTCACATTGAGCAGGTGATAGCCCTCCTCATTCGCCCCGGCGACGAGATTGGGCGACACAGGAATCGCGTCATCCACCACAATGAGACAATCGCGCACGCCCACAGGTGAGCCATAACCAGGCACGGCCCCACGCACGCGAATCTCCTCATCCTGGGCGGTCCGCAAATCCACCGCTTTGAGGGCATTGGCGAGTTTGCGCTCATTGACATCCATATCACCGCGAATTACAGCAAAGACAAAGCGCTCAATGCGTTTTTCCTCCTCAACGAATGTCCCAACCATAAACACCGCTTTAGCTGTTTTCGCTGCGGGAACATTCAAGAAGGCAGCCAGAGCATCAATGGTTGTGGTATGGGGCGTAGCGATTTTTTGCATCGGCAGCGCATCTTCAGGGGCAGCGGGCGTTTTGTAGAAGCGGGCCACTTCGCGGTTGGCGGCATAGCCTGTCTCGTCGGAGATGAGCAGCGTGTCTTCACCAATCGCCGTGAGATACATATATTCATGGGCCAGCTTGCCGCCCATCATACCTGTATCCGACGCCACCGCGATGACAGGCAGGCCCGCTCGCGCAAAGATGTTGAAATAGGCCTGATAGTGCGCTCGATACTGCACATCGAGGCCGCTCTCATCACGATCCAGGCTGTAGCTGTCTTTCATCATGAACTCACGCCCGCGAATCAGACCTGCACGCGGACGGGGTTCGTCGCGCCACTTGTTTTGAATCTGGTAGACGAGAGCGGGAAGCTGACGATAGGATTGAATGAGTTTGCGGGCCACATCCACCACGACCTCTTCATGCGTCATGGCAAGGACAAGATCACGTCCGCCGCGATCTTGCAGGCGCGTGAGTTCATCGCCAATTTCGTACCAGCGCTTCGTCTCCTGCCAGAGGGCTGCGGGATGCACAAACGGCATCGCCAACTCCTGACCGCCAATCACGTCCATCTCCTGGCGCAGGATGGCGCTGATGTTGTTCATCACGCGCCAGCCCAGGGGCAAATACGTGAAGAGGCCCGCGCCCAGAGGTCGGACATAGCCGCCGCGCAGCAGCAGGCGGTGGCTCTCGGTATCGGTGTCGGCAGGGGCTTCACGGAGGGTTTGGCTGATGAGTTGGCTGAGACGCATTGCAAGGGACTCCTGATAAATAGGTCATTAGGGGTCATTATGCATCACAAATGATCTTCAACGCAAGAAATTCGCTTATGCCTCTGATGTTGGCTTTGAGTCGGGCATTGTCTCTCCCGCATAGGCCAGGATGATGCGCTCACGCGGAATGCCCAGATCGACCAGGGAGTCATGGAACGGGATGCTGAACGTATCATGATGGATAATGATGGTGTCATTCTGCCATTCGACAATCAGATCAGCGCTGGCAACGTGCCTATTATCAAATTTGGCAATTCCAATCACAGAGTAAATCTCATCATTCGGCGTGCTGGCGATATAGCTGCGCCCGTTGATTGGATCACGGGCATAAAGCTGGAGTTCTTGCATCATGAGCGTTTTGGTTGAGTGATCCATTGCGTAATCTCCTCTCTTTCAGGGTTAAAAACGATGATGTGGATACCAAATTGAGTTATGACTTTACCACCAATATCCTGCCTGAATATGCCATTATACATAAACTCTGGTATCGCAAGATAAAGAGGTCTTTGGTCAAGGGCAGCCTCCAGCAAAGACCGATAAGTCAGATACTGCCCGACAGCATTATAAAATTCGTGCGTGGTTTGATTCTCTTGAATTGATCCTTTGACTTCGATAAGAATGACAAGCTGCTGCTCCTCATGAGAGGCCTCAAGATCAATAAACAGGGTTCTATAATCGGTTTTCAGCCGAACTTGATCTTTTGTCACTCGCTAGCCCAGTTTTTGCAGCGCATTGACGACGGTTTGATGATACTTGTCTTTTCTCATGCCTTGCTCTCCCCTGCTGTCGGGCATTGTCTCTCCGGCATAGGCCAGGATGATGCGCTCACGGGGAATGCCTGCCTGCATCAGGGCTTCGTAGAGAGGCTCACTGTTGGCGTCATATTCAACGACGATCCAATCCTCAATAAGCCGCACGAGGAGACCAACATCCGTATGCTTCTCGCCCTTTTGCACGCTCTGATCAACGATTGCAATCATTTTCTGATCTTTGCTATACATCATATAGCTGACAGCATTCAATCCAGGTTTAGCATATTCAGCGATCACATCATGAATGGTTGTCTCTACTCGATCCATTGGACAATCTCCTCATTCTCTGGGGTAAAAACGACCAGTTTTATTTTCACCCACTCAATCAATACTCGCCCTATTTCTTCATCGAGTATGCCTTGATAGGCTTGCAAAGGAACGGCCAAGTATAGAGGTGTTGTATCCCCTTCTGCATCGAGAATGGCTCGATACAGGACATATTTGCCAACAGTATGGGCAATATAATCAACGGGTGAGGCCATATTTTCAAACCCCTTGATCTCTACCATTATAAAGGAATTTCCATCTATACGTCTTGCCTTGAGATCAACCCATACAACCCGCTTACCGACTCTCAAGTAAGACTGAGATGCAACATCCCATCCTTCCTTTTCTCTAAAGCCGCCACAACCGCATCGTGATATTTATCTTTGGCCGGCATCGGCTACTCCTCCCATGTGCGCCCCGCATTCTTCGCCAGCTTATCCATGACCGCCTGCCCCAGATCAATCTCGCTGATGCTGGCAAGCTGCAACAGATACAGCATCACATCGGCCAATTCGCCCGCCAATTCATCCGGCTGTTTGCTCTGTTCGCGCCATTGGAAATGCTCCAGCACCTCCCCCGCCTCCAGCACCAGCGAGATGGCAAGATTTTTAGGCGTCTGCGGCTTGGACGAATCGGACGCATACCAGCCCTTGCTCTCGACAAAGGCGTGCATCGCGGCTTCGAGCGTTTTGATGTCCATCGATGAATCTCCCAAAAGATCATGAGCGAGTCAGAATCCTCAGTATAATGAAAATGGGCCGCAGCGTGAATCGCGCAGACGAGGACTGTAAAAATAATTACAGGATAAGTAGGGACAAGGCCCGCCTTGTCCGAATGGGTGTATACGGCAGGCCGTGTCCACAAAAGGATGCTCCATGAAAGATAAACAGGGTTGCTGGATCATCACCGCCCGACCACACTTGGCCTGCTTTGAGTGTCGGGTGTCCTTTAAGGATATCTCCGTCTGCCCCCACTGTCACAAGCCTTTGATCAACATGGGGACACGCTTCAAAGCGCCACGCCGCAACAACATGCGCGATTGGAAACGCCTTCATTTGATTTATCTGGCGGGAGGGAAATTCCGCTCGTGGGACAGCGCGTCGACTGTGCGCGATGCAAAAGCGCTGCTTGAGCGAGCGTGGCGCGACAATCCCATCGACAAACACAAGTGACATACCAGGCGAAGTCACAACCAAAAACAGCCGGAGAGCATGTTCTGTAGCCGTTCTGCTTTGCGTTCTTTGCTCTTCTTTGTGTTCTTTGCGTTGTCGTGCTCTTAATACGCATTGTCGCTTTTGCGGAGGAGCGTTTGCAGCACCGTGCGGAAGATAATCTTCACATCCAACCACAGCGACCAGTGCTCGACATACCACAAATCGTAGGCGATGCGATCCTTGATCGAGGTATCGCCGCGTAAGCCATGCACCTGCGCCCAGCCTGTCATGCCCACCATCTCACGATGACGTTCCATATAGCGCGGGTACTGCTCACTGAACTGCTTGACGAACGACGGCTGCTCCGGGCGCGGCCCGACGAGGCTCATATGACCGAGCAGCACATTGATCAACTGCGGAATCTCGTCCCAACTGGTGCGGCGCATAAATTTGCCCATGCGCGTGACGCGGTTGTCATTTTCAATCGTCCAGCCCGGCCCTTTGATCTCGGCGTTAGGATGCATTGAGCGAAATTTGATCATCGGGAAGGGCCGCCCGTCCATGCCGACGCGCTCCTGCGTGAAGAACACGCTGCCGCGCGATTCCAACTTCATCAAGATCGCTGTGATCAAAAACAGCGGCGACAGGAACACGAGGCCCCCCATCGCGCCAAAAATATCGAGCGAACGCTTGAGGCTGAGTTTCCAGCCGCGCAGGGCGATATCGCGCACCGTCAGCAGCGGCGTATCGCCCAACTCATCCACGCTCAGATCGCCGACCATATAGACGAACATATCAGGATAAATCTTGAGATCGACCAGCCCCCGTTGGCAGCGGCGGATGAGATCGATCAGGATATCCTGGCGCGGCTCAGACAGCGCAATAATCACCTGATCAATCTGATATTGATCGATCACGCGCACCACATCATCAGGATAATTGCCCAGAATCGGCAGGCCCATCATGCGCCCCTGGTGCTCATCGGCGGAGGTGACGACCCCAATCATGCGATAGCCGAGCTGCGGACTGTTCTTGATTCGTCCGACCAGATCACGCGCTGTCTTGCCTGATCCAATAATCAGCAGATTGTCATTTGCCAGCCCGCGCAGACGCACGCGAATCGACAACCAGCGGTGGAATTCGCGCCCAAAGATGGTGAGCGCCATGCTGAAAAACCACACATAGAAGAACATACTGCGCGGATAGGTCACATCGAGGATGGAATTGCGAAAGAGAAGCTCTTGCAGGCCATTCGTGAGCAGCGCCCCCAGCGTCACAAGGCCGATGATATTCCGCATCTGGTCAATGCGGCTGTAGGCGCGGTGCTGATGATACAGGCGCGAAAAATAAAATAGCACGATAATCGTGAGCGATTGCAGCAGCATGATCGGCCCATAGTTGAGCAGCGGCGGCGGGTCTGTCGGCTTGGCGAAGAACGGTAGCAGCAAACGCGCCTCATACCCGGCCATGAAGCCTACCAGCAGCATCAGCATATCCATAGCGACGAGCAAAACCGCCAGCAGGACTTTCATGCGATGCGTCGTTGGGGCGACCACAGGCGTTACCGACTCATCGCTGAGGGTGAGGGATGGCGAATTTCCTGCCATAAGCCCGTGCCTCCTTTCACCATCAGGGCGGCGAGAATCAGCCCGTGCAACCAGACAGGCGTCTGCATCCGATAATATTTGCGATAAAAGATGAGCATGGCTCGCCAGAACTCGAACTGAGCACGCGGGTTTTTGTTCGAGGCGGCCCGCTTGAGATGCTTGACGACGACAGCGGCGTTATACCACACCGTCCAACCCGCCTGTTTAATGCGATAGGCCCAATCAATATCTTCGGCATACATAAAGAAGGTTTCATCCAGCAGCCCCACCGCTGCCAGCGCCTCGCGCCGCACCTGCATATACGCCCCCACCACCGAATCGACCTCAATCGTCTCATTCGGATCGGCAAAGGTCATATTATAGCGGCCAAAGCGCCTGCTGTTGGGGAATAACTTTGCCAGCCCCGAATAATGATAAAAGCTCACCGCAGGCGATGGGAATCCCCGTCGGCAGGCGCGATCCAACTCGCCATTGCCCATGACGAGTTTCGGCCCGGCCACGCCCATCTCAGGATGGGCATCCATGAAGGCCACCATCTGCGCGAGGGCATTGGGCGGCAGTTCCGTATCGGGATTGAGCAGCAGAGCATAACGCGGCGCATCGGCGTCAACCTGGCCCTTGCCGTGATAGCCCAGCGCCTTGAGGCCGATATTATTGCCGCGTGGATAGCCCGTATTCTCATTGAGGGCGATGAGAGCAGCCTGTGGGAATGTGGCCCGCACCATCGCCGCGCTGTCATCGGGCGAGTCATTATCCACCACCACCACGCGATAGGTCACGCCTGTACTGGCGAGGACGGTATGCAAACAGGCTTCCAGTTGATCGCAGGTATTCCAATTAACGATAACGATGCCGAGATCATCAGGCATAAAGACTTCACTCATGAGTTGGAAGAACGCCTGCCATCATAGCACGACGACAAAGGCTTGTGTACACATTTGTTTAGACGGTGTTGCGAAAGAAAAAGATCCATTGTCAGAGAGGGCTGCATCTATTCCTTCTCTACGGATCGTATCAGCCTGATCCCTCATGTGCCGTTGGCAGCGTTGCCAGCGGTGCGCCCTGGAGCGCCGCCCGCAGCGCCTCACGATCATCCCAGGGGTATTCGATCATGCCAAAAGCCATACTCTGCTCATGGCCCTTGCCGCAAATCATGACGATATCGCCAGCTTGCGCCCGTTGGCACGCCTCATAAATCGCCTGCCCGCGATCTCGAATGCGTAAAAATGTCTCGCCTTCCACCCCGCCCTGCGCGATACAGCCCTGCGCCATCGTCTGCAAAATGCCATCCAGCGATTCGGTGCGCGGGTCTTCCGCCGTGAGAATCATGAAATCTGCCACCTGCACCGCCGCTTCTGCCATGAGACGCCGTTTCTCCACATCGCGCAGGCCCGCGCTGCCAAACACCGCGATCAGGCGGCCCCCATCCGGCAGCATGGCGCGGCCCGTCTCCAGGGCATTTTTCAGCGCATTGGGCGTATGAGCAAAATCGACCAGCGCCGTAAATGCCTGCCCTGCGTAAATGCGCTCCATCCGCCCTGACACGCCCTCAACCGCCGCCAGCCCCTGCTGCACCGCGCTCCAATCGGCCCCCAGGCAGCGGGCCGCAGCAATCGCGGCCAGCGCGTTATACACATTGAAGCGGCCAAACAACTTGAGTGTGATCGGATGATCCTGGACGGTGAACACCGTCGCATCTGGCCGAAACTCAATCTGCTCCGCCCGAAAATCCGCCGATTCAGATAGTCCATAGCCGCAGACACGATCCGCAGGAATCGCCGCAAAGAAATCATACGAGGGATCATCACGGTTGAGGATCGATATCTTTGGGACGCCCGCTTTACGCGCTGAGGTGTCAAGCATTTTAAACATAAGCGCTTTGGCCGCCCGATACGCCTCAAACGAGCCGTGATAATCGAGATGCTCATGCGTGAGATTGGTCAGAATGGCGACATCGAGTTCCACCCCGTTCAGGCGGCCCTGCGCCAAGCCATGACTGGTCATCTCCAGGATGGCATAATGCAAATTGGCATCGACCATCTGCGCCAGAAACTGCTGCACCTGCGGCGCACCCGGCGTGGTGACATGCAGCCCCGTATCGGCGGTCTTTGTGCCAAAATCCGCTGCAATCGTGCTGATAAAGCCGACTTTTTGAGCAAAGGCCGCTTGAAGAACACTGTGCAGCAGATGGGTGGTGGTCGTTTTGCCATCCGTCCCGGTGATGCCGATGGTCGTGAGATGATGCGAGGGAAAATCATAGTAGGAGGCCGCCAGCCAGCCCGTCGCCTCCTGTGCATTGGCGAGATGCACATACGGCACACTCAGCGGCACTTGGGACAGCAGATGAATCGGCTTCTCCCCCACCACTGCCGCCGCGCCCCGCGCCAATGCTCCCGCGATCATGCTGTGTCCATCACGGGAGCGCCCGACTCGCGCCACAAACACACCCCCGACTTGGACATCATAATCGGTCTCGACAAACGGCGCAGTAATCAGGCGGCTGGCATCCCCGACAACACGCATGTGCTGTTCAGGACGCAAAATCTGCAAATGCTCCGCGAGGGTTTTGGGCATGTTTTTACTCAGTATCAATGAGAAAGATATATTTGAGGATTATGAATAGGAAATGAGGAGATGTCAATTTTAATTGCGGTCTTTCGTAGGGCAATCGCGTCAAATCGTCATCTCTTGAAATTGAGCGTTCACAATGGTTTTTGTAGGGGCGCAGCGTGCTGCGCCCTTGATATGGGCATCCGGCATGATTGGGCGCAGCACGCTGCGCCCCTACATAGATACCTTCTACGGACTTTTGTGAACCATAAAATTTAAGACACGGTATTCATTCACCTACCCGTGAGGATCGTGGGTTTGTAGGGGCAGGATGCATCCTGCCCAATGACAAATATCCTTCAAATCAATCAGGGCGCGATGCATCCTGCCCCTACAACGGCCTTTGTCGCACGAATAGCTGAATAGATACGAGATACGGTTGCACTGCGGTCTTTGCTTTAAAACAATTCCAGGCATTTTTGCCGCAAAACACAACCGCGCCCATCCACTGTCGATGAGCGCGGCTGCATGGAGAGTCTGATGAAATTAGGTCAAGCTACCCGACAGTGTGTTCAAGTTGCTGCGAGCGCTGCCATCGACAACGCGATCCTGCGACTTGACAATCAGGCCGCCCAGAATGCTCGGATCAACACGGAAAGCCACATCTTGTGATCCTAACTGAGTGCGAACCTGAGTCTGTTCGGCATCGCTCAACGGCATGGCGCTTGTGACTTCCACATGTCCCGCCATGCCACGCGCAGCGGCGGGCAGACGTGTGAGGAAATCAGCCACCAGTGCCGACTGCTTGCCTGCATCCAGATTTTGCTGGATGATACGGCCTGCCAGCGCAACGGCGACCTGGATCACCTGATCGCGCATCCCGGCCAGTTCAGCCGTCTTGACGCCTTCAGCTTCAGTACGGGCGGTTGCCAGTGAGCGTTCCGCTTCGGTACGCGCTTCAGACTGGATGGTCTTAGCAACATCTTCGCCGCGTGTACGGGCGTCATTGATTTCATGTGCCGCTGAGGCACGCGCTTCGACCAGAACCTTCTCGGCTTCGGCTTCGGCATTCTGACGAGCACGCGCTGCGGCAGCCGCGTCTTCCAGGCCCTTCTGAATACGGGCGCTGCGGCTATCCAGGAAGTTCACAGCAGGCTTCCACAGCAGGCTCGTTAACAGCGCGGCGACCAGCAGGAAGTTGATGAGGTGAACGCACAGGAGACCAGTGTTGATGCCGAGTGGCGTCAGCGGCCCGCCTTCTTCTTCAGCAGCAGCCTCATCGTGCTTCACTTCCGCACCCGCCGCGCCGCCTGTTTCAGCGGTGACGGTGGTGGCAGTTG
>Ga0209591_10005131_pt1 | contig 14683 bp, 10 predicted proteins | sample MAT01_FD_187207 | JGI IMG/M metagenome (GOLD analysis project Ga0209591, IMG submission 187207) | Freshwater microbial communities from Lake Fryxell liftoff mats and glacier meltwater in Antarctica - MAT-01 (SPAdes) (version 2) | ecosystem: Environmental > Aquatic > Freshwater > Ice > Liftoff... | reverse complement strand
GTTCTATGTAATCATCCTCATTACAAAACAATGGATCTTTTAAAGTTAACCGAACAATATACGAACCATCCGCAGGAAAAGTGTGAGGTACTGGAGATCCATTAGCTCTAACTACTGGTGAACCATCACCAAAATCCCATTCAAAAGAATTAGGCTTAAATGTTCCACCAAGGGGAGGTACCGATAAATTATTAAATTGAAATTGTCTAAGACCACAATTACCAACAGTTTGATAATTGAAATTTAAATTAGTAACTGCATCGCTTCTAACAATAATTGTTATGTATGATGTATCTCTCTCATTGCAAGTATTTAAGTCCTCTGAAATAAGACGTACTCTGTAAGAGCCTACAGCATTAAAAGTAAAAGTTGTATTTGCAGTTGTTGTTGTACGATCATTTGTTCCATCTCCATCAAAATCCCAATAATAAGTTTTTGCGTTCGCGATTGTATCATTAAAATTAACTGTTAATGGCACACAACCAGTAGAATCACCCGATCGTCCACCAATGGCAGATTTAACACCAGATGATATTCCAGCGGAAAAGAATGCCAATTTTACTGCTAACATATTACAAGATCTATTACCTCTATTTGGCGACCAAGAGCCAGGAGTGCCTACAATTGATATTCTTGCATCGCCTCCCTCTCTGCCTGTACATGAACAAATAGTTTGATAAATAGTCCCACTCGGATCAAATCTACTAGTACCCCCATCTACATGATCTGGGTATCCAGCATCTTGTCCAAAAAAGGTTGCATAAACTAAACTATCAGCATTTTTACTTAATATAAAATAATAGAAATCTGCTCCATCTGTTACTTTTTTATAAGCATTAGGTGAAACAATCATACCGTTTAATGATCCAGAAACATAGCTAGATACAAGACTTGAGCCACCCCAACCGGAAACATACATATTCTGACATCGATCAACTAAAAAAGCGGTAATAGACAAACTTGGAAAAGTAGCAGTTGGGCTTCCAAAATTGGTAAAGAAAACATAGGAAGATAAATCTGGTGTTAGTTTTGCAATAAATTGCTTTCCGGTAGATTGACTTGGATTTGTAGTGTTAAATCTAGAATTCCTAACAGGAAATGTTCCAGTGGTTGTTCCAGTAATATAAGGAAATCCTAACTTATCAAATTGTATTCCAAACAAAACATCTTGCCCTGATGTACCAATGTAAGTTGTTTTATTTATAGCAGATCCATCACTTTTTATACTCATAATAAATCCATCAACTGATCCTGCTGCACCTTGATTTGTTGCAGCAATTACGCCAGATTTATCGCCTAAAAGATCTGTACTTACAGTAGCACCAGCAACATAAATATCGCCAGTTAAAGGATTAATGCTTAAAACAAATGCTGCATCATCATTGTTACCACCCAAAAAAGAACTAAACAAAACATTGCTCAAATTAGGATTCATTTTAATAACTACCCCATCTTGAAATCTACCGCCAGCATTTGAAGCACCACGTATAGTTTGAAAAGCACCGGGAGTAGTTCTAAAATCAGTTGACTGAGTAACAGAAGCCAATAAAATATTATTATCGTTATCTAGAATCACTTCACTACGTGAATCATCACCATAATTTCTTCTTGTAGAAATAGTTCCGTTTGATGTAGGATAATTAGTTTCTATATTTACTCCATCATTACCAGTGCCGCCAATTCTCAAAGAACCAATTAAAGCAGTTCCTAAAGCATTTAGTTTAGTTAAAATAATATCAAACCCACCACCTGGTCCATATAATTTTAAGCTTGAAGGTGAAGTTAGTGTAGGATAATCAGCGGAAGATGATCTTCCAGCAATAATTAAATTACCATCTCTATCAACTACCAAACTATGTGGTTGATCATCTCCAACTCCTCCAATATAAGTTGCATATACACGGTTAATACCTGTTGCATCAAACTTTATAATTCCGATATCTGATTTTAGATTACTACCTCCTTTATATGTTGTTTGAAATGCGCCATTAGAAACAGGGAAGCGAGCATTATCAAGAACAATTCCACCAGCATAAAAATTACCAGATCCATCATATGTGGCAGTAAAACCCCAGTTATCTGCTGTGCTACCCGAATAGCTGATAAATATAATACTAGGATCAATTACCAATGTTGCTGATTTATTATAATCGCTATTTAATTTAAACTGTACAAAATTTCCTTTTACCTCATACCCGCAAGCAATATCTGTTCTTTCATTATTATTTAAAGAATAAGTGTAAGGAGCCAATTCATTAATTGTTCCTACCGATGTTTTTATTTGTAAAATATCATCCTTTACTTTTAAACCATCTACCCCATCAAAATATAAAATTACTTTATTTGGATCTCCACCCGGATGTACAATTATATCATATTTCAACGTTTCGTTAGAAGTGTAAAAGCGTACATCAATTTTTGGATAAATATTTTTATAAGTAATTGCTTGATACACTTTACAATTACTTACCCATTTAGTAGGATCATTTCCTAGAATATAATTATTGTAACTAGCTAATGCTTTGTCTGGAACGATTATGGGATTTGGATTTGCATTTAAAAATTTAACTTCATAGGTATGAGAACGTACATTAAAATCGGCACCCACATCACCTATCGGAATTTTTTTCTTAGGGCCTTCTACACTTTCATTATTTGAATGATCTCCTTTTCTATCATGTGGGTGCAATGATTCTGATAATTGATTGTAATCATCAACATTATATTGCATTACCCGATAACCAGTATTCTTTAAAATAATTGATCCACCAGCTATTTCGCTTTTATATTTAATAGATTCATCCCATTGCCCTCTGTTCTCTACAAAATCGAGGTACTTTTGGGCAATTGCCAAATTGGAAATAACAATGATTATTAAAAAAACAATTAACCTTTTTAGCACTACTTATTTTTTACATTATGAAATTTTACTCCAACCATGTTTCATTTTTTGCGACTGCATAAAGTTACGTAAGCTTTGGTTTTCTGGAGAAGTCAACAACAAATCCTTATCAACCAATAATTCCGCCTTTTCCTTTGCAATTTCTAACAATGCCTTATCATTAACAATACTGGCCAATTTAAAGTTCAACGCTCCACTTTGCCTTGTTCCTTCTATATCTCCAGGTCCCCTCATTTCTAAGTCTTTCTCTGCAATTACAAATCCATCATTAGTAGCACACATTATATTGATACGTTCTTTGGCTTCTTTGCTGGCTTTACTACCTGTTAATAAAATGCAAAAGCTCTTTTCTTTCCCTCTTCCAACCCTACCTCTAAGCTGGTGAAGCTGAGACAATCCAAATTTTTCGGCACTTTCAATCACCATAACGGAAGCGTTTGGCACATTAACCCCAACTTCAATTACTGTTGTGCCCACCATAATTTGCGTTTCGCCTTTTACAAATCGCTGCATATTCGTCTCTTTTTGCTCCGAAGGCTGCCTCCCATGAACCATGCTAATTAAATAATTAGGTTCGGGAAAAAAGCTTTTCACTTGCTCATATCCTTGCATTAGATCTTCAAAACTCATTTTTTCACTCTCTTCTATCAAAGGATAAACTATATATGCCTGCCTGCCTTTTGCAACTTCTTCTTTTACAAAACCAAATACACTTGCTCTTGCCATTTCGTTCCGTTGTACTGTTGTAATAGGAATTCTACCCGGAGGCAATTCATCCATTACACTGTACTCCAAATCGCCGTATGCAGTCATAGCCAAGGTTCTAGGAATTGGAGTAGCAGTCATTACCAAAATATGGGGTGGAATAATTGACTTCTCCCATAATTTAGCCCTTTGCGCTACTCCGAATTTATGTTGTTCATCCACAATTACTAAGCCAAGATTTTTAAATTGAACAACGTCTTCAATAACAGCATGTGTTCCAACCACAAAATGAATGGTATCTTCTAACAAACCCTTCAAAATTCTTCTTCTTTCGCCAACTTTGGTACTACCAGTTAACAGCGCAATTTCAACAGCCATTTCTTTTAATAAATCTTTTAACCCATGATAATGTTGTTGAGCTAAAATTTCGGTAGGAGCCATTAAACAACTCTGGTATCCATTATCAGCAGCTAATAACATACTTAATAATGCCACCATGGTTTTACCGCTACCAACATCTCCTTGCAACAACCTATTCATTTGAGTTCCTCTTGCAGTATCTGTCCTAATTTCTTTTAACACCCTTTTCTGCGCGCCAGTTAATGTAAAGGGTAAATATTTATTGTAAAAATCATTAAAATAGTCACCCACTTTTTCAAAAATAACACCTTTACTATTTTTATTTCTTTGTATGCGAACCAACTGTAAACGCACTTGCGCAAGAAACAATTCTTCAAATTTTAAACGCTCTAATGCCTTGTTGTATAAAATTTCTGACGTAGGAAAATGTATTAATGAATAAGCTTCAAAACGTGATAATAATTTCAACTCTTTTAATAAATGATCTGGAATATTTTCTACAATATCTTTAGGTTGAATTAACGAAAAAACGATTTGAGTAAGCTTCGCAATTTGTCTTCCATTTAATCCCTTTGCTTTTAATTTTTCGGTTGATGGATATACAGGTTCTAAAAAAGCTTTTGCGCCTGTTTTTGCTGGAACAAATACTTCAATCTCTGGATGCACCATTTGTGCTTTGCTATTAAAAAATCCAGTTTTCCCAAAAACTAAATAATCTGATCCAACATGCAAATTTTTCTCCACCCAACTAATTCCCTGAAACCAAGTAAGCTCTATTTGACCGCTTGCATCTTTAATTTGTGCCACCAATCTCCTAGCTCTGCCCGCTCCAATTATTTCATAATGCAACATTCTTCCTGCAACCTGTATATAATCGCTAAAAGCATTAATTTCACTTATTGGGCTTACTTTAGTTTTATCGATATGCCTTAAAGGAAAATGTTGTAGTAAATCGCCAAAAGTAAAAATTTCTAGCTCTTTTTTAAGCAAATCTGCCCTAAAAGGACCCACACCTTTAAGGTATTCAATGGGAGTAGCAAGTATTTGACTGGCAGTATTAATAAATAAAATTTTACTATTAAAATATTCAACAAATCTAACAATAAAAAAATCATGAACCATTAACCATCAACCCCTTACTATTCCTATCTTCGCCCATATGCAAAAAGAGGTTGTTGTTAGTGGAATACGCCCTACAGGATTCTTACACCTGGGTAATTATTTTGGTGCAATGCGCAATTATGTTCGCATGCAAAACGATTATAATTGTTATTTTTTTGTAGCCGATTGGCATAGTTTAACCACACATCCCGATACTAAGGAATTAAAAGGCAGTGTTCATAGAGTAATAGCTGAGAATATTGCATGTGGATTAGATCCAGAAAAAGTAGCGCTATACATACAAAGTGATGTACCTGAAATTGCAGAGCTATACCTTTATTTAAACATGCTTGCTTATAAAGGTGAACTAGAAAAAACTACCACTTTTAAAGATAAAGTAAGGCAGCAACCAGAAAATGTTAATGCTGGTTTACTTACCTATCCGGTTTTAATGGCGGCTGATGTAATTATACAGCGTGCAGTTAAAGTGCCTGTAGGAAAGGATCAGGAACAACACCTCGAAATGGCCAGAAATTTTGCAGAACGTTTTAATCATCGATATGGTGATGTTTTACCATTGCCTTATGCTTTTAATTATGGAGATGAATTAATAAAAATTTTAAGCTTAGATGGTGAAGGAAAAATGAGTAAAAGCGAAAATCAAATGGCCACTATCTTTTTGGCTGATGATGATGAAATTATTCGCAAGAAAATAATGAAAGCTAAAACAGATCAAGGACCTCTCGAACCAAATTCTGCTAAACCCGCTTATATTCAAAATTTATTTACCCTAATGGCTCAGGTTAGCTCTGCTGAAACCCATAATAAATTTGAATCAGATTTTAATGCTAGTTCTAGTGGGAATACTATAATTAGATACGGGGATCTAAAAAAGCAGTTGGCAGAAGACATGGTCAACTTTATTAACCCGATTAGAGAAAAAGCAGCTTCCATTCAATCAGATCAAGTTTTGATGAACCGTTTAATTAAACAAGGGGCAGATAAAGCTAGAATGAGGGCTTCAGAAACACTAAAAATAGTTAGAGAAGCAATTGGACTGAATTATTAGCTTTATTTATTAAAATATTAGATTAGTTTCATTAAGTTGCACAGCTTATAAATAAGTAATAGCAAGATGGCCAAACCAAAAAAACCCAAACACGTAGCAATTGCCGGTAATATCGGTGCAGGAAAAACAACACTTACCGAAATGTTGAGTAAACATTATCGTTGGATTCCTCAGTTCGAAAACGTAGACACTAACCCGTATTTGATGGATTTTTATGAGGACATGCCTCGTTGGAGCTTTAATTTACAGATTTATTTTTTAAATAGTCGCCTTAATCAATTGCTCGATATTCAACATGGTACTGAAACGGTAATTCAAGACAGAACGATTTATGAAGATGCGAATATTTTTGCTCCAAACCTTCATGAAATGGGGCTAATGAGCAAACGCGATTACGATAATTATTACCAGTTCTTCCAGACACTTAAGACCATGGTTCAACCTCCAGACTTATTGATCTATTTAAAAGCATCAGTACCAACTTTGGTTGCACAAATTCAAAAAAGAGGAAGGGAATATGAAGAAAATATTCGTTTAGATTATTTAAAAAAATTAAACGAATACTATAATAAATGGATCGACGGATATAAAGAAGGTCAATTATTAATTATCGATTGCGATAAAAATAAATTTGCTGAAAATGAAGAACAGTTTGGAGAAATCATCAGCAAAGTAGATGGCATGCTATTTGGCTTGTTTTAATTGATACTATATACAAGCAACATGAAATACGAAGAATTAATAAAAAATCATTCAGCTGAACTGATAGATAAATTGGTGTCTTTTGTTATTAGCAAAGATCCAGTTGAGATTCTATTCAACTTTGAAGACGACGATCAGTGGGCCATTATTTCTATGCACCAATATGAAGAGGATTTAGAAATTTCTTTGCGATTACATCCCAATAATATATTTGATATTTTCTTAGGGTATTATGATGATGAAGATGAATTTCATGAAATCATTCATTTACTCAATGAGGCTGAAATCACTTTACTTCCTGAGGGTCTTAAAAAACTGATGAAAAAGGTAGTAGAAGACGAAAAAGGAATGCGTATTTCAGGAAATTTTCTTTCTAAATAAAATAAATGCCCCCAATTTCTTGGAGGCATTCCTAAGCAAGCAATCGAAAGTTTTCTCTTGTTTAATTTAAGCTAAACGATTGGTGCAGCATCCAAAATTTCTTTTGAAACACCTGCTGCATATTTTTCAAAGTTTTTAATGAATTCTATTGCCAATTTATGAGCTGTAGTATCATAGGCAACAGCATCCTTCCAAGTGCTGCGTGGATTTAATATTTCTGTTGGTACATCAGTACAAGATTTTGGCATTAACATTCCAAAAATAGGATGTTGCTCAAATTCAACATCATTCAACTCACCATTGAGTGCTGCTGTTATCATTGCCCTAGTGTAACTTAATTTCATTCTTTTCCCTACACCATAACTTCCACCACTCCATCCTGTATTAATCATCCAAACATTTACAGAATGTTCTTTCATTTTATTACCCAACATTTCGGCATATTTGCCAGGGTGAAGTGGTAAAAAAGGTGCTCCAAAACAAGCACTAAAAACTGATTTTGGTTCTGTAACACCTGCTTCAGTTCCAGCTACTCTTGCTGTATATCCACTAATAAATTGATACATAGCTTGTCCTGCCGATAATTTACTTATAGGAGGTAATACCCCATATGCATCACAAGTAAGAAAAAATAAATTTTTGGGTAGTCCGCCAATGCTTGGCTCCAGAGCATTAGAAATAAAATTCAAAGGATAACTAACCCTTGTGTTTTCTGTAATTGTTTTATTACTAAAATCAATTTCATTAGTTCCTTCAAAAAAACCAACGTTTTCAACCAAAGCACCTGGTTTAATTGCATGAAAAATTTCTGGTTCTTTTTCCTCACTTAAATCTATCGTTTTTGCATAACATCCACCTTCAAAATTAAACACAGAATTATCGGTCCACCCATGCTCATCATCACCAATTAGTTTTCTATGCGGATCTGCACTTAATGTAGTTTTACCAGTTCCACTAAGTCCAAAAAATACAGCAACATCTCCATCATTACCTACATTAGCACTGCAATGCATGCTCAACACATTTTTTTCTTGAGGAAGTATATAATTAAGCACCGAAAAAATCCCTTTTTTCATTTCTCCAGTATATCCAGTACCTCCAATTAAAATTGTTTTGTGATTGAATGATACGATTGCAAAATTAGATTGCCTAGTTCCATCTACTAAAGGATCTGCCTGAAATCCAGGAGCTTGAATAATTTGCCAGTCTGGTTTAAAATTTTCTAATTCATTTTCGGTAGGGCGCAAGAACATATTATAAGCAAATAAATTGCTCCAAGAGTTTTCATTAATCACTCTAATATTTAAACGAAAATTTTCGTCCGCACAAGCGTATGCGTCTCTAACCCAAATGGCTTCTTGCTTACCAAGATAGTTAAGCAGTTTAGTTTTTAATTGAAGAAAATATTTTTCCTCAATAGCTATATTATAATTATTCCAATGAACAGTATCTGTAGTAATTTCATCTTTAACAATGAATTTGTCTAGTGGACTCCTACCAGTAAATTTTCCAGTATTTATACAAAGTGCACCAGTGTTATTTAAAACACCTTGATTAGCCAAAATTGCTTGTTCAATTAATTCCTCAGTACTTAGTTGATAATGAATATTAGTACTTTCTGAAAAGCCTAGTGTAGCTAATTTTTTAACATCAATTTTAAATGCAGGTGATGACATAAGCGTACAATCGTTAGTTAGTTTGCAAAAATACAAGGTTTCTTATTTCGCAACACCAATTTGTGTACTATTTACACGTTACAATTCATCAATGTTTTTACCAATTTGTTTAATAAAATCGAAGAATATTACCCTAATTATTAATTAATTATAGCACATTTAACGAAAAATTGAATAAATTATAAATAATCTAGTTCAAATGATTGTTTTATAGCATAATTATAAGTGTAACCAAGTATTTTTGCTAAAATTCTCCATAATGCCAGGTGCTGAAGCAAAAAGAATGATTTCAATAGAAAATTTTGAAAAATTTAAATCGATAGTTGGGAGTGATTATATTTTAGCAGATGAAGAATCTATTTTACATTATGGACACGATGAAACAGAGATATTACAATATTATCCTGAATTAATTTTAAAGCCAGCATCAACAAATGAAATTGCTGCCATCATGCAGCTTTGTAATGAAAACAAAATTCATCTTACACCAAGAGGTGCTGGTACAGGCTTAAGTGGAGGAGCATTACCTCATTTGGGTGGTGTTGTTTTATCAACTGAAAGGCTAAACAAAATAATACACATTGATGAACGTAATCTTCAAGTAATTACAGAACCTGGTGTAATTACAGAAGTGCTACAAAATGCAGTTAAGGAATTAGGTTTATTTTATCCTCCAGACCCAAGCAGCAAAGGAAGCTGCTTTATTGGTGGAAATATTGCAGAAAATAGTGGTGGACCAAGAGCAGTAAAATATGGAGTAGTTAAAGATTATGTATTGAACTTAGAAGTAGTATTGCCATCAGGTGAAATAATATGGACTGGTGCAAATGTGTTAAAAAATTCTACGGGTTATAATCTTACACAATTAATAGTAGGCAGTGAAGGTACGCTTGGCATAGTTACAAAAATTGTATTGAAACTTATACCCTATCCAAAATATGATTTACTTATGCTTGTACCATTTTCATCTTTAGAAAATGCTAGTGCCGCAGTAAGTGCAATTTTTAGAGCTGGCTTTGTTCCTAGTGCTTTAGAATTAATAGAAATAGACGCATTAATGATAGTAAGTGAAATGGTAGGGAGTAGTGCTGTACCCGTAAACGACTCTATTGCTGCACATTTAATTATTGAAGTAGATGGTAATAATCAGGATGTGCTTATGGCCGATATGGAAGCGATTGCAGAACTGCTTACTCAATTTGATGCAGGTGAGATTTTATTTGCTGATGATGCGCAACAAAAAAATGAATTATGGAAATTACGAAGAAGAGCAGCGGAAGCTGTAAAATTAAATGGCTATACCATTGAAGAAGACACAGTAGTTCCTAGAGCTGAATTACCTGCTTTAATTAGAGGAGCAAAAGAATTGGGAAAACAATATGGATTTAAAGCAGTTTGCTATGGCCATGCTGGTGATGGCAATTTGCATATTCGCATCAATCATCCTACAATAAAAAATAGTCATGGAAGCCCTGAAATGACAGCTATTCTTACTTCTTTGTTTGAACTGGTAAAAAGTTTAGGAGGTACAATTAGCGGAGAGCATGGAATTGGTTTAATTCAAAAACCATATATCAAAACCATATTTAAAGAAGCTAATCTTAGGTTAATGCGTGAAATAAAAAAATCATTCGACCCGAATAATATTTTAAATGCAGGAAAAATTTTTGATTGATAAATAATTAATTATTTTAATTAACAAAATGAAGCAAACACTATTATTAGCAGCATGTTTTTTATTTATTCTATCCACTTTTGCTCAAGATGAAGCCCCTAAAACAAAAGGGTTTGATCGAAATAAAGTTTTTATTGGCTCTAGTGTTAACCTAGGATTATCAGGTAACTTTTTTAACCTTGGTTTAAATCCAGAAATAGGTTATAGCTTAACTCAATGGCTTGATTTTGGCACTGTAGTAAACTTAAATTACTTTAGTCAAAATAATTCGAGTTTTAAAGAAAATAGTTTCAACTATGGTATAGGTGGATTTTTAAGAATTTGGCCTTTGAATTTCGTTCATCTTCAAATTCAACCTGAGTATAATTGGATTAGTTCTAGCAGAGTTTTTAATAATTCTGGCCCAACTCAAAAATATAATAGTAGTGCAGGAAGTTTATTGGCTGGTATTGGATATGGCTCAAGACAAATTGGAAGTAGGTTTTCTCATTTCACAATTATGATTGATCTATTACAGGAATTAAATTCTCCTTACAGAGATCAATTTGGAGGACAACTACCAGTTTTTAGAGCGGGATTTGGGGTATACCTTAAACCAAAAAATTGATTGCTTCATTAGCAGTTGTACAAACTATTAATCTTTCTTGCCATTCTTCGTATAAAAAATCTTCTTTATACATTTTTTCGATATGCTCTATTAGATGATCATAGAAGTTACCGCAATTTAATAAGATAATTTTTTTTGTATGAATCTTTAATGTATTCCATGTAAGCATTTCAAATAATTCATCTAATGTGCCATTACCTCCAGGCAAAACAATTGCAGCGTCACATAATTCATACATCATTTTTTTTCTAACATGCATATCAGTCACCACTCTCAAATCGGTGATTCCAAGGTGCTGTTGCTCCCACTCCAATAATATCTCAGGAATAATGCCAATAACTTTTCCATCTCCTTGCATTACAGCATCTGCAACTCCGCCCATCAACCCCTTATTGCCACCTCCATAAATTAAAGTAATTTTATGCTGGGCCATTAATCTACCCAACTCAAAAGCTTCTGCCAAATAAATGGGATTATTACCAAATTTTGACCCACAAAAAACTGCCAAACTATTTAATTGCATAAAATGGTATTAGAATCAGCAATTTACTTGAATTATTTTTACTACTTTACAAAATTGTTTATTTAATGTTTAACTAACAACATATGTCGCCATTATTATTATTTTCATTTGTTATTGTCTATTTCTTAGTTCTTTTATCCGTTGCTTGGTACACCGGTAAAAATAGCGATAATCAATCTTTCTTTATAGGTAATAAAAATAGCAACTGGATGTTGGTTGCTTTCGGTATGGTAGGAACTTCTTTAAGTGGTGTAACTTTTGTAAGTGTTCCAGGTGCAGTAGCTAAAGAATCATTCGCTTACTTTCAAATTACATTAGGCTACCTTATCGGATATTTAATGATTGCATATATTCTACTTCCACTTTATTATCGACTAAATTTAACATCAATCTACAACTATCTAAGTACTCGATTAGGACGCAATTCTTATAAAACAGGATCCTCCTTCTTCATACTCTCTAGAGTATTAGGCGCAACAGCAAGATTATATTTAGTTGTAAATATTTTGCAAGAAGCAATTTTAGATAGCTTTAATATTCCTTTTTGGGCAACTACTTTAATCATTTTAATAATGATCTTACTATACACTTACGAAGGCGGTGTAAAAACAATTGTTTATACCGATACTTTACAAACAACTTGTATGTTACTGGGTTTGATTATATGTGTTATATATATCTTAAACCAATTGAACATGGGCTTCACAGAGAGCTTGCAAGTAATGAATACCAAAGGTTATTCTAAAATATTTTTTACCGACCCAAATAGTAAATTCTTTTTTGCAAAACAAATAATTGCTGGGGCATTTATTACTGTAACCATGACTGGTATGGACCAAGAAATGATGCAAAAAAATATTTCAGTAAAAACATTAAAAGATTCACAGAAAAATGTGATCTCAATGGCATTGGTACTACTAACAGTTATACTCATTTTCTTATTTCTTGGCGGACTACTTTACTTATATGCCGACAGTTTAAATATAAATGCAACTGGAGATAAAATATTTCCAACCATCGCCCTACAACATATGCCACCATTTGTTTCTGTAATTTTTATTATTGCATTAATCTCTGCACTATTCCCTAGTGCCGATGGAGCTATCACTGCTCTTACTTCTTCTTTTTGTATAGATATTTTAGGCATCCAAAGACAAAAAGATTTATCTGAAAGCAAACAAAAGAAAATCAGACAAAGAGTTCACTTAACTTTTGCAGCCATTTTTTTATTATTTGTCATGGTATTCAAATGGGTGAACGACCCAAGTATGATTGGACTTTTACTGAAAATTGCCGCATATACTTATGGTCCACTTTTAGGCTTATTTACTTTTGGCATTTTAACTAAGAGAAGTGTAAACGACTCTATTGTTCCTTATATATGTATTGCTTCTCCACTAATTTGCTTTGCACTCGATAAATACCAAAAATTAATATTTGGATCTTTTGAATTAGGACTAGAACTATTAATTATAAACGGCGCAATTACTTTTTTTGGATTAATGATCATTTCAAAAAAGTCTACTTTATCACAACCAGTTTAATAGAATAAAGTATGGACATCATTAATAAACTTGCTGAAGAATATGTAAATCATTTTTCTTCACCGGAATCATTGGAACTTGCTGAAATTAGCCGACAAACTAATGCAACCCATCCAAAAGCACATATGCTTTCGGGAAAAGTGCAAGGTTTATTTCTTGAATTTATTAGTTCAATACTTCAACCAAAATATATTTTAGAAATAGGAACTTTTACAGGATATAGTGCTTTATGCCTTGCAAAAGGGCTTCAAAATGATGGAGAATTACATACTATTGAGCTGAGAGAAGATGATGCAGATAAAGCTGAGGCAAATTTTAGCAAATCCTATAATAATAAGCAAGTAACTTTGCACCGCGGAAATGCAATAGATATTATAAAAACATTGCCCTTTAAATGGGACTTAGTTTTTATAGATGCAGATAAAACGGCTTACATCGATTATTATGAATTGCTGGTTCCAAAATTATCAAACAAAGGAATAATTTTGGCAGACAACATATTGTTTCATGGACAGGTTTTAGAGAATCCAATATCCGGAAAAAATGCCAAAGCAATTCATTCATTTAACGAACATGTAATGAATGACTTTAGAACAGAACAAATATTATTAACCATTAGAGATGGTATTTCTCTTATAAGAAAGAAAACTAAATGAAAAAAAATATTTTTATACTATTCTTCTTTATAGCCTTAAATGTATCTGCTCAAAAGGATAAGGTTGAATTATATATTCAAAATTTTAATGAAATCGCTATCAAAGAAATGATTCGTACTGGAGTTCCTGCGTCAATTACTTTGGCACAAGGAATCCTAGAGTCGCAGTCTGGTGAAAGTGTATTGGTAAAAAAATCTAATAATCATTTTGGTATTAAATGCAAAACTGAATGGACAGGCCTTCGAACTTTTCATGATGATGAAGAAAAAGGAGAATGTTTTCGTGTTTATTCAACTGCACAAGAATCTTATAAAGACCATTCCGATTTTTTAAGAACAAGATCACACTATGATTTTTTATTCAAGCTAGATCCTACCAATTATGAAGCCTGGGCATACGGATTAAAAAAGGCCGGATATGCTACTGAAAAGACCTATCCTCAGAAATTAATTAAGTTAATTAATGACTATCAATTAGATCAATTTACCAAAACTGCACTCAATACCTTTACAACTACTAAACCTGAATCGGCTAATACAAAACAGTCTGTAATTATTACTTACACTGCAGTTGAAGAAAAAGATGAAGATGAAGAAATTATAGAAGCCCTTAATTCTATTAAAGTAAAAAACAATCCTCCTAAAAAAACAAGTAATTACCCAAATACTGTTTTTTTAATTAATCAGACTAAAGTGATTTTTGCTAATGAAGGGGTATCTCTATTAGCTTTAGCAAATCAACAAAATATTTCATTAAGTAAATTAGTAGAATTTAATGAATTG
>Ga0209591_10005128_pt1 | contig 14687 bp, 12 predicted proteins | sample MAT01_FD_187207 | JGI IMG/M metagenome (GOLD analysis project Ga0209591, IMG submission 187207) | Freshwater microbial communities from Lake Fryxell liftoff mats and glacier meltwater in Antarctica - MAT-01 (SPAdes) (version 2) | ecosystem: Environmental > Aquatic > Freshwater > Ice > Liftoff... | reverse complement strand
CTGAAAAATAAAATTCCTATTCAGCTACAAGAACCTCGCCTTTTATGGATAAGTACATGCTACCGCCTTCTACGTTGGCAGTAACAGTAATGGTTTTATTGAAAGGGCCGGCAGAGGCTGCGTTAAATGTTGCTTTAATGAAACCTGAACCACCGGGAGGCACGGGAGTCTTTGTCCAATCAGGTGTAGTGCAACCGCAGGAGGGTTGCGCATTTACAACTACCAACGGAGCTTTGCCCGTATTAGTAAATTTGAACTCGTGTGTAACGGGGATACCCTGCTTTATTTTTCCGAAATCATGCACGGAAGCATCCCAGCTGAACACAGCCACATCTACATTTACTTCATTTTTGCTTAAAGTGCCTCTTATTTCGCCTTCTTGGGCAAAACTCCAGCTTGCCAAGCAAGCAAAAACAGCGATGAATACTACTTTTTTCATTTTCTTATCGATTTAAAGGCTAAAATTATAATGTTCAATTTAACTATACAAAGTTCCAGCTTAAAATCGGAATTACCTGTTAAACATTGCCTAAAAAATGTTAATGGCTTGTTAAAAAAAGCATCCAATCTTATGCCAACGTAAATACTGTCTACCTTTGTGAGGTGAGTCGACTGACCTTAAGAATTGTGATTGCCCTCGCTGCCATTAGCATTTTGGGTATTACTTCCACCCAAATTTATTGGGTAAGAAAGGCCTTCGACTTGAAAGAAAATCAATTCAATGACGATGTAAACCGCGCGCTGGAAAACGTGGCCTCCCAGATTTTTGAAGTGAATAAAATGCCTGTCCCTGCCAATGGGCTGGTCAGTCAAGAGTCAAGCAATTATTTTACCGTTTCCGTAAATGGCCCCATAGACACAAATCTCTTGGGATTTTTGCTGCGCAATGAGTTTGATAAGCGCAATATCGTTGCCGATTACGAATATGGCGTATACGATTGCTCTGATCAGTGTATGATGGGGGGCAATTATATTTCGCCTACCAAAAATAAGATTCCTGTAAGCTTGAATGAATTGCCTGCACTAAAAATGGATGGCTATTATTTTGGTGTTCGCTTTCCACAAATCGAAGCAAACCTAATTGGCCAGATGGGTATTTGGGGGTTTTCATCGGTAGTAATGCTAGTAGTGATTTTCTTTTTTGTCTACACACTTTTTGTCATCTTGAAACAGCGGAGGCTCTCGGAAGTGCAAAAGGATTTTATTAACAACATGACGCACGAGTTTAAAACTCCGCTGTCAACCATCGCCATTTCAACGAGTGTATTAAAAGACCCATCGATCATTCATAACCCCGAGCGATTGTTGAACTACGCTACAATCATCGAGAATGAAAGCAGTCGACTAAAGCAACAAGTGGAGCGAGTATTGCAAATGGCGCGAACAGAAAAAAGCGATGCAGTATTGAAAAAAGAAAAATCAGATCTGCATGAGTTAATTCGAGATGCAGTAAAAAATATCTCAACTTTTCTACAAAGCCAAACAGGCACTATCGATATATATTTAAAAGCCAGCCATAGCTTGGTTGAAGTCGATAAACTTCATTTTACAAACGTCATCCACAATTTGTTGGACAACGCCATTAAATATTCCGAAGCTTCACCTGTTATTTCAGTCTCTACATTAAATCAAGGAAAAAACTTTATTATCGAAGTAAAAGACAACGGCATCGGCATTAGCTCGGAGAACCGGAAAAAAATATTTCATCGCTTTTATCGTGTGCCTACTGGCAACTTGCACGATGTGAAAGGTTTCGGTCTGGGCTTAAATTATGTGAAGTTGATTGTAAAGGCGCACAAAGGAAAAATTACCGTTCAGAGCGATCCCAATGGAGGAAGTACTTTTACCATCGTATTACCCCAAAGATGAGCGCCAAAATATTATTAGTAGAAGACGATCCGAGTTTAGGCTTTGTGATTAAGGACAACCTCACACACAAAGGGTATGAAGTCGCACTTTGTGTGGATGGCGAGGCGGGGCTCATAACTTTTCAGCAACATACTTTTGACATCTGTATTTTAGATGTGATGATGCCCAAGAAAGATGGATTTAGCTTGGCGCAAGCCATCCGAGAAAAGAATAAACAAGTCCCCATTTTATTCATCACTGCAAAGTCTATGTTGGAAGATAAAATCGCTGGCTTTCATGCAGGCGGTGACGATTACATCGTGAAGCCCTTTAGCATGGAAGAACTGTATCTGCGCATTGAAGTTTTCTTGCGCAGGTCAGGTACGGTAGTCAGCACCGAATCTTCTTTTTCAGTTGGTGAGTTTACGTTTGATTACCAAAACCTAACGCTCAAACATTCTACAGGTGCTAAAATTCTTACTCAAAAAGAGGCTGAAGTTTTAAAATTACTGTGCGCCAACAAAGAGCGCGTAATGAAACGCGAAGAAATCTTAACATCTGTGTGGGGCGATGATGATTATTTTATGGGAAGAAGTTTAGACGTTTTTATTTCTAAGCTTCGCAAATATTTAAAAGAAGACCCAAAAGTTGAGATCGTGAATTATCACGGGGTTGGGTTTCGGTTGGAGGTGGCGGGATGAAATTGTAGGCAATCAAGGTAGGCAGTAGGCTAAAATTGCCTATTACGTTCGTCTATTACTAACTTCCCGTATTTAGGCTAAATGAGGACTTGGCCCAAGCATAGTTCGGACCTCAGTAAGGTGTTCATTAGTGAGTCCAATTAAAGGACTTGTAAGAATTAGCCGCGCCTTTAAATGGGGAGGAAGACCATTAAGGGATTTATCATCATCAATGATGATAAAATCACCATAACTACTATGCGTATTAAACCATCTTAAAATTTCCTCTTTCCTTTTAAGCGCAAAATCAGCATTTGCCTCTAAACACTCCATTTTTTCTACCTCAATACCTCTTGTTTTGAAAATTTTTTTCCATTCATCAATGGTGAATCTTGACTTATGAGAAGTGGTTAGAATGATTTTAGCTTTATCTGAAATCAATTTGTTTAAGGCGTCAATTGCTTTTTGACTGAATGCGGCAAATCCATCCTCCAATATTTGCGAAGGCTTCCAGCTAGCAGATGGAACCATTACTCCGTCTATGTCTAAGAAAATCAACATGTTGCAAAAGTATGAATTATTTATTTAAGCCGTTTTCAATTTCTTTAAAAGCTCTTCAAGAGTCATATCGTTATACTTTGCGTCTTCTCTGTTGAGCATTTCTATTTTCGCTTCTGTATCCCAATCTACGTCTACTAATTCAATAGATTCCCACTTAAAGGCAGTTTTACTGGACGATTTTATGCAATCCGTCTGCTCTAAACTAAAACTAGCCAATAGTGACGCCAAATATCTATGATGACCATCAATGATCAATTGATCGCTGACTCTAATAGAGGAAAACTTTAGACCAATTGACATTTTTCTGAATATCCTTTCTATTATTGGGAAACATAATTTTTCATGAGACGGAATAAGTTGAATATTATTATTTCTCAAATATTCAATCAAGACCTCTTTCTGTAAATTCATATTTTAATATCTATTGATCATTTATACTCACCCCCAACTCCTGAATCAACGGCTTTGTTTCTGGTGTAAGCGTAAAGAAAACATCCATTTCGCCTTTCTCACCTTCAATCGTAAATGTACCACGCAACAGATTTTCAGGCCGGACGGCCGAAGCGTTTTTGATCGTTCCAATCTGAAGGAAAAGATCGAGCATCTCTTTTCTCCATCTCTCTTTTGATTTATCAGGAAAGAAATTTTCAGCAAACAAACTGTCGCAATCGGAAGTCCAGGTTGCTAACACTTTTAGCAACTGTTCTTGTGTATTTTTTAGTGCGTCCGAAACCGGAAAAACTCTCTTTTTTAAATTCGTCAATGCGATCAACGTATCTGCAACCTCAGATACGGGCGACCCCATATTCGCATACGTAAGATTACTAAAGGCTACTATACCAAAACCTAACTCCGGAAAAAGTTGATGCACACTACCAAAGCCGGGAAGTCCACCGCTATGCGAGACCGTGTTGACACCATTGCAATCTACACGCCATCCCAAGCCAAAACCATAGCTGCCCGTTGCCGGGCACAACTTACCACTTCGCGTCATTCTGTTGGGCGCAAGAACCCGAAACTTCCATGGCTGTTGCATCTCACGCGCGCTGCTCCTAGTCACTGGCCCAGTCTCGACTTCATTGCGAGGAGGAGTGGCCGAAAGCAAAAAGCTCATGTATTTGGCAAAATCATCAATGGTACAGATCATCCCACCCATCGAAGCATAAGAACCGTCTTTCAAAAGTTCTTCGGATTTCCATTGTGCATCTTCCCAACGATAGCCTACTGCCACTTGATCGGCTGGCATGGAAGTGTATTCGTAACCACAATCATTCATACCGAGCGGCTTCAAAATAGTTGACATTACATATTGCTGATAACTTTTGCCCGACACATTTGCGATAATACGACCCAACAGCGCATAACCAAGGTTACTGTATTCGAACTCCGCCCCGGGGTTATTTGAAAAAGAAACGCCACTTTTCACCAGTGCCATCAAGTCTTCATCAGAATCAGAAAGTTGGCGATCGCCCCACGGATTATCTTCCGGAAAACCAGCGGACATCGTCAGCAAATTGAAAATGGTGATGGGCTTACCATCGTTTGTAGGGTATTCCACTCCTTTCATTTGGGGAATGTATTGTTCAGCAGCGTCTGAGATTTGTAGTTTGCCTTCATCCCGCAATTTCAAGATTGCCATCGCGGTAAAGCTCTTGGTCATTGAGGCAATCCGAAAACGCGATTTACTATCCGCCTTAATTTTCTTCTCTACATTAGAATAGCCAACGGCATTGGAGTAAATCAATTTATCGTCCACTACAATTCCATAAGCAATCGCTGGATTGTGATTGGCTCTTGCAGACCGCGCAAAAATCGAATCGACTACTGCCGTAAATTTCAAAATCTTACTCGCCCTGGAGCTGTCCTCAAAATACGGAGTTTGATACGCTGTGCTTACCTTTTCAATTTTTGAGTTGCGGGATTTCTCTGCGGACTGACAAGCAACGACCATTAAACCAACTACAATAATTACAATTTTCTTCATGGCGTGAATTGTTCAGTAATTATTTGTTATCCAATTTTCAATGACTTTTGGGAAGTGCTGATGCTCTAATTGCTGCACCTTGTTAGCAATTTGCTCAGGTGTGTCTGTTGGCACTACCTCGCAGGATTCCTGAAAAATAATTTTTCCTTCATCATACTGTTCGCTCACTTCGTGGATGGTGATCCCAGTTTCCTTTTCGTTGGCAGCTTTTACCGCTTCGTGCACTTTCATACCATACATTCCTTTGCCGCCAAATTTTGGTAACAAAGCTGGATGAATATTGACTATTCTTTTGGGAAAAGCCTGGATGAGATTCAATGGAGCCTTCAAGAGAAATCCAGCCAAAATAATATGAGTTATTTTTCGTGTCTTGAGTTCATCCAATACATCGTCTCCATCATGGAACAAAGATTTATTAAAGACATGGGTTTCGATCCCGAACTGAGTTGCTCTAGCCAGTGCTTTAGCAGTTGGATTATTACTTAAAAGCAGTGCCACTTTTATGTTTGGATGCCTTTGAAAATGTTGGATAATGAGTTCGGCATTCGTACCACTTCCGGAAGCGAAAATAGCAATGCGTATCGGTGATTCCATTTACAACGGCTTAAATAAAAAGCATACTAATAATACCTGACAGCATAATCAGTTTGCATAATTGACTGAGTTGATAAAATTCCTTTATGGTGTCTGCCCTTGCTAATCGTATCATTAAAATGGTCATGGGCAGCAATAGAAAACCGATAAAATATGCCGCAGGCAATAAGCTATATTGGATGTTCAGTATCAACACAACAATTGAAAAAATAAAAATAATAAAATATACCACCCTTTTTGTTTTTCTGATACCCAAAACAATTGGCAGCGTTCGGCAACCAAAAGTCGTATCTCCTTTCATATCTTCCATATCTTTTACGATCTCTCGAACGAGGGTCATGAAAAAAGCAAACAAAGCGAAAATAATCACAAGTGTGTTGTGCTGATTATACAACAGGTTAATGAGTTCGATGGAAAGTCCCGTAAGCGCTGCTACCACAAAATTTCCAATAAACGGCTGACGTTTTAGGTTGTTAGAATACAACCACAACAAAAACACGCAAACGAAATTAACAGCGCCAATCTTCCAGCTTAATAGAAGCCCCAATAAAATGCCAACGAAAGAGATGATGGTATGAAAAAGAATAGCATACCTGCGGGCGATGGATTTTCCAATCACAACCCGCTCAGGCTTGTTGATCAAGTCAATCTTGATATCGTAATAATCATTGATGATGTACCCTGCTGCTGCAATTGACCCAGTGGAAAGGCTCAACACAAAAAGCCGCCAATCAGAGAAGACCGAAACGTTTAATCGGACTAAAAAAGCAGCGGCAAAGTATTGGGCAATTGCGATAATCACTAAATTCCAAAAGCGGGTAAGTTTAAACAGGTCATAGATTAAACGCATCTCACAAAAGTAACACTAAATCACAAGCCTATTCACACTCGGCATCACTTAGTTCGCCCATCCAAGCAGAGTCAAGGGTCGAATAAAAATGTCAATTCAAATTCTCCTTCTATATATGTCCTTCAGGGTGTACGACACTTTTGTAACGCCACTTAAGGGCTAAAGCCCATGAGCCTAGCAGCTGAAATAAATCCCTGCTTAAGCGCGGGGTTATTTGGTAACCTTTCAAAAGGGCTTTGGCCCAAAATGCTAAACTGTCGTACACTCGTCCTTCACACTCCCAAGCAGTTTTGCATGAAATATCCTACCTTCGCTCTATGAACCGCCTCGATCGCCTTACTGCTATTTTAATACAGTTACAATCCAAAAAGATTGTCAAAGCCGAAGAGATTGCCGGCCGTTTTGAAATTAGCGTGCGCACCGTTTATCGCGATGTGAAGTCACTAATGGAAGCGGGTGTGCCCATTGGCTCTGAGGCAGGCACCGGATACTTTATTGTGGATGGCTATTACTTGCCGCCCGTCATGTTCACCGAAGAGGAGGCCAGTGCCATGATGTTGGCGGGCAAGCTGGTAGAGCGGATGACCGACTCAACTGTGCGCACCTCTTTCGAAGGAGCGTTGTACAAAATCAAATCCGTGCTGAACGAAGCGGAAAAAGATCACCTCGAACTGTTGCAAGATCACATTGAGGTACTAAAACCACAGACAACTTCTCAGCCGACTAAAAATATTTTTCTTACCGAATTGCAAAAAGCGGTCGCTGGCAAACAAGTGATTGAATTGGAATACGTCAGTAATCATCAAAACGAACTCACTATCCGCAGGGTTGAACCAATTGGTTTATTTTATTATAGTGCCGCTTGGCATTTGATTGCCTGGTGTCGCTTGCGAAATAGCTTCCGCGATTTTCGGTGCGACCGAATTAAAAATTTGAAAGACACCGGAGTGGTATTTGAGCCACGCAGCATTTCAACACTCCAAGAATATTTCAACAGTCTGCAACAGGCCAACGTAGAAATGAAATCGGCCACCATTCTCTTCGATCGCAAAGAAGCACACTACGTACAAAACTCCCGTCATTATTTTGGGTTTGTCTCCGAAGAACAGCTGGAAGGGCAAGTGCAAATGAATTTTGTTACGTCCGATTTGGAAATGATGGCTCGCTGGTTGCTTTCGTATGGCAGCAGTGTAGAAATTGAAAAGCCCGAAGAGCTGCGAGAAATTGTTTACACGCTGGTGGAAGAATTACAAGAGCATTATTTGAAGTTCAGCAGCATCAAATAGATTAATTTAGTGATCTGAATTTTTTCTAGATACTATCATGAGAATATTTTCTATCATTTTTGCAATTATCCTTTTAGCTTCTTGTTCGAAATCGAGTGAAAAAAGTTTGTACCAACAGACTTCAAGTTCACCTTCTATTGAGGGAAAGAAACAAAACCTTGCGTCTCCGTTTGTCACGGCTGGCGATCGTGTCTATATCGTAGGGCATCAGAACGGATCGTTTCCAGAATTTGGTTGGCACATAAAAGACGAGATGTCGGGAATTTGGGATCACCCCATCAAGTTGATGGACGGCTTTTCTGCAAGTGTTGGCATTGGTAGTGACCGATATTGTTTGAATGACGCGGTTAGTTTTGTAAACTATCCATTTGGGAATAGCCATCAATTTTACTGGGAAAAGGAAAACATAGCGGTGCAACGATTTCAATTCGTTCCGGATAGCGTGGAGGGCGCGATTGTTGAGTTCAAGATCAGCAACGAAGGAAATGAAGCGAAAGAAATCAATTTTTCTTTTCTAGCTATGATCGATCTGTTACCCACCTGGCTAGGCGAGCGCACCAACATGATCGATGCAGAAGATCAAATCACTTTCCATGAAAATGAATCATGGGTAGTTGCCAAAGACAAAAACAACCCTTGGTTCGCAGCTTTCGGTTCGTCTATAAAGGCAACTGGTTTCTCTGAAGGCAGTAATTGTGCGCAGGCCACTCGCAAAGGCTTAGGTAAAGATGCTGCACTTTCGTTCTCATTTCACTTGCCTGCGCACCAAGAAAAAATTATTGCTATCTACATCGCTGGCTCGTATCAATCAGAAGAAGCCCTTCTATCCACCTTTCAGTTGTTAAAGAAGCAAGGCGACTTATTGCTAATACAAAAAATAGATCGCTACAAAGAAATTAACAACCACTCTCACCTCACCCTTCCCGACAAGGGCATTGAACAAATGTATGAATGGTTAAAGTATAATTTAGATTGGCTTACGCGCAAAGTGCCTGAGCAAGGCGTTGGTATTTCAGCAGGACTGCCCGATTTCCCGTGGTGGTTTGGTGCTGATGCTGCCTACTCATTGCAGGGAGCGCTGGCAACGGGCAATCATGCCATCGCCAAAAACTCCATCATCCTATTGAACAAACTATCGGAAAAGACAAATGGCAATGGACGCATCATACACGAAGCCTCTACCAACGGGGCGGTGTACAATCCAGGTAACGTAAACGAGACGGCACAATTCATCACACTTCTTCTTCATTATTATCAGTGGACGGGCGACAAAAAACTGATAACCAAACTTTTTCCAGAAGTTAAAAAAGCCATTCATTGGTTGTTGAAAGAGCAAGATCCAGATGGAAACGGATACCCCAACGGGGGAGGCATGATGGAAATACACGGATTAGATTCGGAGATGATTGATGTAGCCGTTTACACACAACAGGCATTGTCAAGCGCAGCTGAAATAGCTCGATCATTGGGAGACCAAACTGCCGCAACCGAATATCAAGACTTGGCCGATACGTTAAAAACTAAAATCAACAAGGAATGGTGGCAGCCGTTGGCAAATTCATTTGGTGATTTCCGCGGCACGGTGGCTGAGGCCAAACCTATTTTAGAAGCTGCCCTTGTTCGATCAGATACGCTGAAGAAACCATGGGCGGTGGCAGAACTAAAAGAAACTCAAAAACAACTGAAGAAATACTCATCGAGCGAGCGCGTCCCGCATGTTATTTATCACAACTGGGTAGTGAATACACCTATGGAGACGGGCATCGCAGATGAAGACAAGGCACTCGCTGCATTGCAGAAAGCGAAAATGTATGAAAATCCATTTGGAGTTTTTGTCACTGGTATTGATCGCACCGAAGAACCAGATAGTGTGGTGCTGAAATCCAGAAAAAAAATATTCTCCTACACAGGCGCGGTGATGACCTTGCCCACGGGTGTGTTGGCCGTAGCTGCAGCCAACTACGGAAAACCAGAGGACGCATTGCGATACATTGAAAAACTCAATCGATCTTTTAGTTATGCGCTGCCCGGTTCGATGTCCGAAGTTTCGCCCGACTTTGGAATGATGACACAAGCATGGAACATTTATGGTGTGGCCGTGCCCATCATCCAACATTTCTTTGGCATCCGCCCAAAGGCCTATGAAAAAACTATTTTTATTTCACCACACTTGCCAACAAGTTGGAAAGAAGCATCACTCGATAATATTAAAGTGGGCGAAAATTTAGTGAGCATTGCCATCAACCAGAAAGAGGAGTACAACGAATATCGCATTACGCAAACATTGGCCGATTGGACGTTGATGATTGATAATAAAAACGCCAAACGGATAACGGTCAATGACGAAGAAACAAAACTGTCAGGAGACGCAATCAAACTTACCGGAAGTAAATTTGTGGTACGGCTGCACAAGAAATAGATAAAAAATAGAAGGGCGGCTTGGCCAATCCCGATTGCTGATCGCATCGGGAAAGGCCACCGGGCTGTACGTTACAAGTCCGGCCATCACGCATCCCAACTCACTTCGGGCTTTTCACTTCCATCCCTAGCCGAAGCCCGCACGAAGTTTATCAATTAAATTAGCAGATCATCCTTCTCAGATAACAGCTCAGCTTAGTTGTAATGACGAAATACACGAGGCAAATTATTTCTTATGTTTAGGAGTTATCTACCTTAGTGATACGTCCTAAAAAAATTAGATCCACGAGAATTACGTTCTTGAAAAAGCCACCCAAAAATTACTCGTTTGTTAGCGTTACCTTTGTTTCTGGCTAAGCCACTTAACCAATCACAAAAATCATGACCAAGAAAAAGAGACAATTAAGCATCTTTGAAAATGCTGCACACAAGGCGATTGAATTTACTGGATCAACACGAGCATTAGTGATTGCTTTAAGCATTATTCTAATCTGGATAATTACTGGCCCTTTGTTTCACTATTCAGATACGTGGCAGTTGGTTATAAACACGGGAACCACCATCGTAACTTTCCTGATGGTGTTTTTAATACAACGGGCACAAAATAAAGATTCAAAGGCATTGCACATGAAGTTGAATGAACTGATTGCCTCATTAAAAGGCCCAAGCAACAGACTTGTTGATGTGGAAAATATTCCTGAAGGTGAACTGGAGATACTTCATAAATTTTATTCTACGCTTGCTGAACTGTCTTCAAAAGAAACTGACCTATCTGTTTCTCACTCTATAGATGAAGCCAAACACCGCCATAAAGAGAAAAAGACTGCTAAAGATAAATGAAAGCCAAACTGGAAAGTGAGGTCTGGCGAATTGTTGCGGAACGGAGCAAGTTTAGGTTGATAATTTGATTCGGGTCAAGTATCGACTCCCGCTCGGGGGTCATAAATTCTTTCATAAATATGATTGAATAACATTTATTTTTCTTACTTTTCTTATTCAAACAACCAAAAATGCCGTTATGAAAATCAAAGAACTGATTTATGTTTTGTTGGCAGTTGCGTTTCTGCAAAGCTGTAAACCCGAAAATAAGTACGAAACCAAAACTGCAGAAAGCAATGGGTTTTCGTATGAGTACGTTACCAACGATCCGCTAAACGTAAGGATTTACACGTTGAAAAACGGGTTGAAAGTTTACCTCAGCCAATATAAAGCTGAACCGCGCATTATGACTTCCATTGCAGTAAAGGCCGGTGGAAAGTTTGACCCAGCCGATGCTACCGGTCTAGCGCATTACTTGGAGCACATTATGTTTAAGGGCACAAGTGATTTCGGAACCCAAGCCTGGGATAAAGAGAAAGTTTACCTGGATAGTATTGAACAGATGTTCGAACATTATCGCACACTTACCGATTCTGTTGCACGCATGAATTATTACAAACTTATTGATAAAGTATCAAAAGATGCTTCCTTGTTCGCCATTGCCAATGAGTATGATAAGATGGTTTCTGAAATCGGAGCGGAGGGAACAAATGCGTACACCTCTGAAGATCGCACAGTGTATACCAACGATATTCCTAGCAATCAGATCGAAAATTGGATTAGCATTGAGTCGAATCGATTCCGTCAGATTGTGCCGCGCCTATTTCATACAGAGCTAGAGGCTGTTTACGAAGAGAAAAATGGCAGTCTGGATGATGATTATTCGAAAACATACGAGGCCATGTATGCCGCTGCGTTTAAGAAACATCCATACGGAACACAAACCGTAATCGGCACAATTGATCATTTAAAAAATCCTTCCATTACTAAAATCAAAAATTATTTTTATAAATACTACCGTCCAAACAATGTAGCCATCTGTTTGAGTGGCGATATTGATTTTGATAAAACAATTGCGTTGATCGATAAATCATTTGGCAGCTGGGAAGCTAATGCAGACCTAAAACCATGGGAGCCGATAGCTGAAGAAGAAATTACCAAACCGATCGAAGTGGAGGTATACGGTCCCGATTCAGAATGGATCAACATGGCTTTCCGCTTTAAAGGAACAAGCTCCGAAGACGCTAAATTGGTGCGCTTAATCGATTTGATACTGTCTAATTCACAAGCGGGTCTTATTGATTTGAATTTGAAACAGCAACAAAAAGTGCTTGAGCCCAGCAGTTTCGTAGACAATCTAAATGATTACTCATTGCATACCTTCACTGGAAAGCCACGCGAAGGTCAGTCGCTCGAAGATGTAAAGAAGTTGTTGCTCGGGCAGATTGATCTGTTGAAAAAAGGAGAATTTGAAGATTGGCTGATTGAAGCGGTGATCAATGACTTAAAGAAAAATGCCATTAATCAATCACAATACAACTGGTCGCGCTCAAATGACGAAGTCATGGCCTTCACCAACAGCATTTCCTGGAAAGATTACATTTCAAGAACGGATGATTTGAAGAAAATCACAAAAGAAGAAATTGTAAAATTTGCCAACGAGCATTACAAAGATAACTACGTGGTAGTGTATAAGCGCAATGGCAAAGATGCCAATCAACAAAAAGTGACAAAGCCATCCATCACCAAGGTTTCGCTGAACAAAGAATTGAAGTCTACTTTCCATGAAAAACTATTAACAAACAAAGTCGATAAAATTCAACCGGTTTTTTTAGATTATGAAAAAGACATCAAGAAATTGAAGATGAACAAAGGCGTTGATGTGCTCTACACAAAAAATGGAGAGAACGATTTGTTCACGCTCTATTATCTATCGGATGTAGGCACGAACAATAATCCAAAAATGAAAGAAGCTGTCGAGTACCTTGAGTATTTAGGGACTAGCGATATGTCTGCAGAAGATGTGAAGAAAGAGTTTTACAAAATTGGTTGCAACTTCGGAGTGTCTGCAGACAAAGACCGAACTTATGTTTATCTAAATGGACTTACCGAGAACATGGACAAGTCCATTCAACTCTTTGAAAAATTATTGGCAGATCCCAAGGCAGATGATGAAGCCAGCAAAAAGATGATTGCTGGTATTTTCAAAAAACGTGAAGATACTAAGAAAGACAAGTCCGCTATTTTATGGGGTGGTCTGATGAATTACGGAATGTATGGAGCAAAGTCACCGTTCACAAATGTGCTTACCAATAAAGAATTGGGAGATCTAAAATCCAATGAGTTGGTTGAAATTATCAAAGGATTTACAAAGACGCAGCACCGTGTACTGTACTTCGGTCCAAAATCAGAAACTGATTTGCTTACTTCGCTTAATACCAATCATATTCTACCCGATCAATTATTACCTACGCCAGCACTAGTTGAGTTTGCAGAATTGAACATGGACAAGCCCGCAGCGTATTGGACCAACTACGATATGGTGCAAGCGGAAATTATTTTTCTTTCAAAAGGAGAAAAGTTTGAGGCATCGCGTGTTCCAGAAGCGCGGATGTTCAATGAATATTTTGGAGGTAGCATGGCTTCCCCGGTATTCCAAGAATTGCGCGAAGCGCAGGGACTTGCTTACTCGGCCTTTGGTTCTTATGGTTTAGGTGATAAGAAAACCGACAATGATCACTTCTTCGGTTATATAGGAACGCAAGCCGATAAGCAAGCTGAATCGATGAAGGCCATGACCGAAATCATTCAGAATTTTCCAAAATCAGAAAGTGGCTTTGATGTAGCGCGTAATTCGTTGATGAATAAACTGGAGAGCGAACGCATCACCAAGACTGCTGTTCTTTTTAACTATGAAAATGCCAAACGAAAAGGAATTGATCATGATGTTCGCAAAGATGTGTATGAAAAAATTCAGAACATGACCATCAACGATGTAGAAAACTTTCAGAAGGAATACATTAAAGGAAGGAAATTCAATGTCGTGTTATTGGGCGATCGAAGTAAACTTAATCTGAAAGATCTTAAGAAATATGGAGATGTGAAGGAACTTACGCTCGATGAACTCTTCGGATACGAAAAGCCTGTCAGGGTGAATTGGAAGGGATGAGTAAATAAACCTAGTTTACGTTATTAAAAAAGTCGTTCCGCTAAAGCGGAACGACTTTTTTTTTCTGATAATTTACAAATATTTTTGCTTGAGATTACAACAGAGAAACATGCGCAGTACTTCTTATTTTATCTTCCATTTTAGAAACAATCCACTGCAAAAACGAAACGAATGGAAAAGGCCTTTAATGTCAAGTATCGTCTTCTGCCAAAGGACGATACGCCAGTAAACCACGCCCTCCTGACACACAGTTGTCACTTACCCAAAAAAATAATTCAACTTCTTTTTTTCTACTGACATAGGGCTGTCATGTCGCCAGCGTTAGTTTGATTAAATTTTAAATCAAACAATTATGGAAATCAGAGAGTTAAAACCAGAACTAAAGGAAATCAAGCCCATCAATTTTCTTTTTCACCGTGTAGAGGTAAAGTTGGCCGACTTGGCAAACCAAATTCCCATCGCAAAAAAGATATTTGCA
>Ga0209591_10005125_pt1 | contig 14694 bp, 15 predicted proteins | sample MAT01_FD_187207 | JGI IMG/M metagenome (GOLD analysis project Ga0209591, IMG submission 187207) | Freshwater microbial communities from Lake Fryxell liftoff mats and glacier meltwater in Antarctica - MAT-01 (SPAdes) (version 2) | ecosystem: Environmental > Aquatic > Freshwater > Ice > Liftoff... | reverse complement strand
AGATTACCTATTGGTTAGTTCCACCAGTATCGAAATGGATTTGTATCACAAAAATGATGCTGGTGAATGGCTGATCATTAACTACAAAGAAGGCGATATCATAGAACTAAAGAGTATCAATCTCAGTTTTGCGATCGAGCAAGTATATCGCGGCCTCGACCTTACACCAGAACCTGAATAAGAGTCTATTAACCAGTCAATCGATTTTAGATTTTAGATTTTAGATTTTAGATTTTAGATTGACCCCACGGGTAAATGCGGGGCTTGAGGATTTTAGATTTGAGATTTTGGATTGATTCCACGGATAAATCCGGGGGCTTGTACCATCAAGAAATTCTTGGTCAAGAAGGGTTGATCGGAAACTCGCCCTCATTCTCAACCTCTGCACGACTTTTAACTAAATCTAAAAACGCAAACACGGCCGGAATTAACAACGCATCCCTCAAAACAGCCACTGCAATTACCCTCTCAAAATCCATCGGCAAACTGCAAACTTTTACTTTAGCAGGTATCGGTTCCGCTGCCAAACGTGGCAAAATTGCTGTACCCAAACCTTGCATCACCATACTGACAATAGTTGAATCTTCGCTGAGTTCATAAGCGATATTTAAGGGAAAATCCGAAGTTGCTAAATATTTGCGAAGTGGTATCGAACAAGCTGTTTCTGGCGGCTGCAAAATCAGCGGATAAGCCGCTAATTCTTCCCAGGTAATCTTAGCATTTAGTAATTTCGCTGTTGGTGGCAGTAAAACAATATATTTATCCCGTAAAATTTCCCTCGTTTCAAATTCATCCGAGATGGGAAGGGAAACAAAGCCGATGTCTGCTTTGCCCGATCGCAAAGCTTCTTCCACAGCCTGGGTATAATAGACTTCAGTTATGCTGACAGCAATCTTGGGAAAGCGATCGCGAAATTTCGCTATAATACCCGGTAGGATATGAGTTGCGACACTCCGAAAAGTAACTATCCGTACCTGGCCTCCCTGCAAACCTTTTTCTAAATCCGCTTCTTTCACCATCATTTCCAAGGCGCGGGCTATTTGATGTCCGTGAATCAACACCCTTTCCCCCACGGGCGTTAGTTGAGCACCGTGTCGCCCGCGATGGAACAGTTGCACTCCCAATTCTGTTTCTAAAGAGGCGATGGCGTGGCTAACTGCTGACTGCGACAGTTCCAATTCCAAAGCCGCCCCGCTAAAGTTGGCACACTCTGCTACTGCTATCAAAGCCTGAATTTGAGAGAGTTTGATCCGCCGCGTATTGATTTCGTTCATTACCTTTTCGCCTAGAATTTCAATCTATCGATTTTATTCATACAATCTATGCAAGCAATGCTTTGATTGTCAATCACCCCAGAGTTAAAGTTAATTCATCTGGTAACAGATTTACTTTTACAGAATTTACATATCAATATTTTGCTGCAACTACGAGCAATTTATTGTGAGTTGTACAGTGTATTTTCTGTTGAATTTAACATGATTGAGGTGTTTAATATGTCTACTTTTGAAAAGTTGCAAAACTCTAAATTATTCAGACTTACTTCGACTGCCGATCGAGCTTTACTAACAAAAAAACATCAAGACCAATCGATATTTTGGGCGATGAATCAAGTTTGGCAGTTTTTCCTATCTGCTGCTACTGGCGAGAACGAACTCAGAATTTGGCAAACCTCCGATCGCGATGGTAACACTTGGTGGCACGGTTGCGATCGATCGAGTGGTCGCTCTACCTGTGTCGCAACTGATGAGGAAATGCGCTGTTGGATCGATCGGCGTTACTGCCAATAAATTATCGGTTGTGTGGGGGCGGGTTTTTATGGATTGTTTGTAGTTTGCAAAGATGTTGGCGAACCCGCCCCTACGATGTTTGGGGAAATTTGGTGGATTTTTGATTGTTAATTCCAAAGGAGATATTATGCTTCAAAAACATTCCGAATTGGCAGCGCCCGATCGCATTATCCTGATGAAAAACGAGGTATACAGATTGCCTCAAACTCACAGACAAATTCAAGTATTGTCAGGAATTGCTTGGATAAGTCTTGACAAACAGGACATCATCTTGCACAGTTCACAAAAGGCATCGCTTCCATCAAGTAAAAATGCTGCTGTCATATCCGCACTCAACAATGTGCCACTGATTCTGGCAGTCTACTAAGACATGAAGCCAGCTTTGGACACATTAGCTGAAAAAATGCGGCAGGAGAACCCCAAAGAGGACTATCTTAGAAGTTAGATAACTTGGCTTTTGGAGGACTCGTTCGGTGTACAGCCGCTCTTACCACTTCAGCTATATCGCAGCTATAACTATTGTCCTATGGCCCTCCGTCAGCGTACAGGCAATCTCAGCTCCTTTGGCAGTTGAGCCAATTATAAATCCCAGGCGCACCCAAGCAACAAACCCCAAAGCACAAGCAGACTTACTCTTGGAAACAGGAGTAAAACAGCACCGCCAAGGTTTGTTTCGAGAAGCAATCCAGGCTTTTGAACAAGCTTTGGCAATTCGCCAGCAATTAGGCGACAAACCGGGAATAGGAGAAACCCTCAACAATTTGGGGGAAGTTTATGGCGAAATGGGTTTGCAGCCGAAAGCTTTAGAAGTTTTACGGCAAGCTTTAGCCATCCACCGAGAAATCGGCGAAGGGAGTCGCACAGCGCGCACCCTCAATCTCATCGGTTTTGTAAATCGGGTTGCAGACAATTTTTCTGAAGCGATGAAACTGCACCAAGAAGCTTTGGAACTCGCTACAACTGCCAATGACCAAATTGAAATTGGAGAATCTTTTCACAATATTGCGGCTGTGTACGGAGAACAGGGAAATTATGCTAAGGCGATCGAATTTTACCAGCAAGCGCGCACGATTCGCACGGCTACCAAAGAGGGCGATCGACGCGATTTAGGCCGTACCCTCAATAATATGGGTGGCGTTTATTACAATATTGGCGACTTTAATAGAGCGATGGAGTTTTATCACCAAGCTTTAGCTATTCGTCGCGAAATTGGAGATAGAGCCGGTGTCGGCCGCCTGCTCAACAATATGGCACTTGCCTCTCGCAAACTCGGCAAAGATTCTCAAGCCTTGATCTATTTTCAGCAAGCAATGATTATGCTAGAAGCAATAGGTGACAAGACAAGTGTGGGACGCTTGCTCAACAATATGGGTGCGATTTATGAAAGTCTCGGTCAATATGCCAAAGCTCTAGAATCCTACGAGCGAGCTTTGAAAATTGCCCGTGAAGGTGGTGACAAAGCGGGAGAAAATACAGCTATGGAGGGGATTAAGCGATTGTCTTCTGGTCAGATTTTGCCGCAATAATTGCTGTAAACACCTGTTGGAGTGGTTGGACGTTTCGCTAGTAACGGACGTTATCTAATCATCACGGTTTATGAAGTCACTATAACCAATAGCTATAATTTGATTAATATCGCGCTATGGATATTCGTACTGAAAATCTAGAAGATGCAGAAGCCGTTCGCAAAGTCAATATTGCGGCATTCGGGCGAGAAAATGAGGCAAACTTAGTCGATCGATTGCGGGGAATTGCATCTACATTTTCATTGGTAGCCGTAACATCAAATCGAGTTGTCGGACACCTTTTCTTCAGTCCGGTTGTCGTGGAAGGGAAATGTTCTAGCAATTTGTTGATTCTGGGGTTGGCACCAGTCGCCGTTCTACCCAACTATCAGCGGCAAGGTATAGGATCGCTTTTGATCCGGGAGGGTTTAAAAGAGTGTGGCCGATCGGGATTTCATGCAGTGGTTGTGCTGGGCTATCCAGATTTCTATCCGCGTTTCGGGTTCGTTCCTGCTAGTAGTAAGAGCTTGGGATGCGAATATGATGTACCCGATGAAGCTTTTATGGTGTTGGAGTTAGAAAGTGGAGCTTTGCAGGATTGCAGCGGAACGGTGAAGTATCGATCGGAATTTAGGATCTGCGAGTAACGCAAGTTATTTAAACGCCTGCTTTTCCCCTCTCCACCTTGGAACCGTGCAGAGCAAAAATCGGAGTCAAGGCAGATTTTCCTTTGAGAGAAACAGATCCCAAAGCCTCACAATTGAATTCTAGGTCGATCGCCTCAAACACCCTTTCAGTAATCAAAATTTCATTTTCCCCCGCCTTGGTCATCAACCGAGCTGCCGTATTCACCGTATCTCCCAAAACATTAAACTCCCTGCGCCCTCGTGGTTCGCCAACCTCAGCAGCAAACACTGGCCCCTGGGATAGCCCAATTTGACAGGTAACATTCACCGCTTGAGCATCGATAATTGCTGGAGGTAAATTTGCAATAATATCTCGGATCGCAATAGCCGCAGTAGCCGCCCGACAAAAATCATCCGTGTGAGCATCGGGAACACCAAAATAGATCAGCATATCCGAACCGTTCAAATGTGCGGTTACTTTTTGCAAGACGCCACCTTTGGCACAGACTACAGCATCGATCAACGAAAAAACGCGGGAACAACCGACGATCAAAGCGACTTCTTCCTTCGGTGAAGCTTTGTCGATAGACTCCGGTAAGCCGATTAAATTGACAAACATCACCGTTGGTTTGGGAAAATCCGGCGGGATTTTCCGCTGGTTAGCATTTTCTACCAGCAGTCTCAGAATCGGTTTGGGAATATAACTAACAAGGGGTTCAACGCGCTTGACAGCTTCCTGGATTTCGCTCACCAGGCCCGAAACACTGCGATCGAGCAATACCGAACTTGGCATCCGTCGTCTAGTCAAAGTGATATCATATTCTCCCAGTCGATCGTCCGTGAGATCGTCCACCACCAACACATAACCCGGTTCTCCTGGTTCAAACCGAAATTGCTCTCCCAAACACAAACTAGAAGTTGTCGTCAAACACACCCGTCCCACAGTCCCAGAACTCTCAGCTTGCTTAGCTTGCTGGACTGAATGCCCCAGAAGCACATGAGCCATCCGTAGCGGCGTACCAATATCCGCACTAATGTAACGCCCACAGTGAATTCCTACCCTCATTTTCAGAGACAAAACACCCCGTGCTGTTTCAATACAGGCAAATTTAGCCATTGCTCGCTGCATCCGTAAACCAGCACGGACTGCTCTAGCTGTATCCTCTTGGTGAATGTCTGCCAAAAACTGCACCAGCATTGCATCTCCGGTAAATTCCAGCAAATCCCCGCCGGATTTACTGACAATTTCAATCATTGAGGCAAAATAGTCGTTAATCACGCCCAGCAGGGTTTGAGCGCCCTTGCCTCCCAGGGCCGCATTTGCTTCTAACAGCGAGGTAAATCCAGCCAAATCTGTAAACAACAGCGTGCCTTCTTGCCACTGGTAGCTCACCTCGCCTGGATTGGGGGGAGATTCCGAAACCTGTTTGGGCACGTAGTCATGAAGGATGTAGCGGAGGGTGCGTAGATGCTCGAAAACGCTCATTAGGGTTGCTGGCGATGAATCCACCCACGCAGCGGCGTACAGTGAGGCTGGAAGGAGCGATCGCAGTCGCAGTTCGATCTCTGCCAAGGGAGTATTGTAGTTTAATCGATTTATCTTTACCACACATCTCACCTGTATTCAAATTATCGCTCACCAAAGAACTGGGTCTGAAGCCCCGTGAGTATTTCAAACCTAGTTTATTCTGAAAACAAGTAAATCTAATCCTACTAGCTGCCACACTAATGGCTAAACATACCGAAAATACGATAAATTTCCTGTTGTCTAATAGCACACAAGCCAATCAAATAGGAGAGAAATTATGCAGTATCCTGGGTTGCTAGCTCCCCCTTTACTCAGAACAGCGAGGAGAGCCTATCGCCTATATCTAGAATTACATTCCGAGCAGATGCAGCGTCCGGCTGGTGTAGTTGTCTGTCTTGGGTGCGATCGCGGTCAGTTGATTTTTACTTCGCAGCCAATTTTGTTGCCCGGTGAATGTTTTGTGACTTTTGAAGAAATTGAATCGCAAATCTATTAATTGTTGACTGTTTGCTGTTGACTGTTCGCTGTTGACTGTTGACGGCTAAATAACAAATAACAAATAACAAATAACTAGATCAATGGAACTTATATTTAATTGCCTTGTTGCGTCGATTGTGTTTGTTGTCGGATCGGCGATCGGCAGTTTCCTGAATGTGGTAGTTTATCGCTTACCTGCGGGTTTGTCGGTGATACACCCTCCTTCTCGTTGCCCGAAATGTTTGAATCAGCTTAAATCTTACGAAAATGTACCAATTTTTGGTTGGCTGTGGCTGCGGGGACGCTGCAAGAACTGTCGTTGTCGCATTGGGGTACGCTATCCGCTGGTGGAAGCAGCTATGGGTTTGCTGTTTTTGTTGATTTTCTGGCAGTTTGGGCTCACAGTGCAAACTCTGGGGTTTTGGACTTTTTTTAGCTGGCTTTTGGCTTTGTCTTTGATTGATTGCGATACAATGACATTGCCTAATTCTTTGACTCGATCGGGCTTGGTGCTTGGGCTGGTTTTTCAAGTATTGAAGGGCTGGTGGCCGATATTTAGTGCGATCGACTCTGTGAACTATCTTGTACTTGATGGCATCCTGGGAGCAGTTGTCGGACTCTGGCTGTTTGACATCATTGGGTTCGCTGGTTCGATCGCCTTTGGGCAAAATGCGATGGGCGCAGGAGATACCAAATTGGCTGCCTTGATGGGAGCTTGGTTGGGGTGGAAATACTTGCTGCTAGCGGGGTTTATCGCTTGTGTAGCCGGGGCTTTGGCTGGCGGGTGGGCGATCGCGATCGGATGGCTCGATCGGCGTCAACCGATGCCTTTTGGTCCATTTCTGGCGATCGGTGCAGCAATTACAGCTTTGTGGGGCGAAGCGATCTTATCTACTTACTGGCAGTTGTTTTTCCCGAATTTTAGTTTCTGACCTGGATGTTTCCCGCGCGATCGAACATAATATTGTCTCAAAAATTGGTAAAATTGTTCCGTGTTATTGTTAGCAGCTAACAAATAACTAATAACCAACAGCCAACAGCCAACAGTCAACAGTCAACAGTCAACAGTCAACAGTCAACAGTCAACAGTCAACAGTCAACAGTCAACAGTCAACAGTCAACAGTCAACAGTTAACAATTACTAAGTTTTAATGTCTTTATTTGATTGGTTTGCAAATCGACGAAAATCAGTACCGAATTCCCAAGAACGGCCGGAACGAGAAATTGCGGACGGACTTTGGAATAAATGCGAATCTTGCGGTGCACTGAGTTATACCAAAGACCTGCGAGCAAATCAAATGGTTTGCTTGGAATGCGGGCATCACATCAGAGTTTACAGTGACGATCGCATCGAGCAGTTGATCGATGCCAATACTTGGATGCCCATTAACGAAGGGCTCCACGCCACCGATCCGTTGAAATTTCGCGATCGCAAAAAATATAGCGATCGCCTCCGGGAATTTCAAGAAAAAACAGGTCACTTAGACGCAGTAGAAACAGGCATCGGCCAACTCGAAACCTTACCCGTCGCCCTGGGAGTCATGGAATTTCAGTTCATCGGCGGCAGCATGGGCTCCGTCGTCGGAGAAAAGCTAACTCGCCTCATCGAACACGGGACACGGGAACACCTACCAGTGATCATTGTCTGCGCTTCGGGCGGTGCGAGAATGCAAGAAGGGATGCTCAGCTTAATGCAAATGGCCAAAGTTTCCGGGGCCCTGGAACGCCACCGGGAAGCCAGACAGTTGTACATCGCAATTTTGACTCACCCGACGACGGGGGGCGTCACCGCGAGTTTTGCCATGCTGGGAGACATTACTATTGCAGAGCCAAAAGCAACTGTTGCCTTTACCGGCGGCCGGGTGATCGAACAAACTCTGCGGGAAAAACTGCCGGAAAATTATCAAACTTCCGAATATTCCTTTGCTCACGGTTTTGTAGATCTCATAGTCCCTCGGACTCAGTTAAAGAAAACTCTGGCTCAGCTAATTAGTCTCCACCAGCCCCAGCCTTTATTGGTTCCATCGGAATTTGAGGAGCACAATGCTAGCGACAGCCACGCTTTCCCCCCACCGACTAACGCTTTCAAGCTTTTGCCCTAAACGGATGCCCATTCAGATTGACTGTTGGTTCGAGCAGGGGGTTCGGATCTTAAGTTTTTTCTCTGCTTCGCGAGTAAAATAGTATTGGTTGTGACCCATTCGACTGAATACGCGCAAGCATTAGTGGTGGGTACTTCACTTGTGAATAAGGACATCTCAGTGGGATGATATTGATTGGAAGTTGATTGGCGATCGAGCTTAGCTGAGCAAAAATGCTTAGTAAGTTAGCAGTTAGTTGGCTCTGACAAAGTAAATTCAGAACCAACTAACAGCGCTTTGTTAAATTGTTCCGCTTTAAGTTAATAGCCGTTAACCCAATTTTGACCCGTCAGCGACCTAAAAATTATGGGTTTTGCAGACCTGTCCATCGCAGAAATAGCAGAGGACTTCAACGTCCCTGTTGAAGACGTAATCCGCTTGTGCGACGAGTTAGAAATTGCCTACAAACATCCTCAAACCCGTTTGGCCCTAGAGGATGTTAAGGCAATCATGTCGGCTCTGGAAAAGAGGCGCGACTCAAAACTTCTAGTAGATTGATAGCAAAATTCCCTTGCCTTTAAAGGTATAAGCGCATAAGCTTTTAACAGTTTTCGCCTACTGTGGAATTTTGGCTTTTACATCTGTTTGCCAGCTCTGCGAAAGAGCGTTCAATAAATTCGCCGGATTTTTTTAAGGAGAACCATGCTTAAAAGATATTTCATTGCTCTGACCGCTGTATTCATGACATTTCAGTTATTTGTCAGCAGTGCGATGGCTGTTGAACTGAGTCCCGAACTTCGCACTGTGACTTTAAATGACAAGGGCGCTCCCGTGGTGCTGAGCCTCAAACAGGTTCAGCAAGGCAAACGCTTGTTTAACTCAGCTTGCGCTCAATGTCACGGTGCTGGCATGACCAAAACTGACCCAAACGTGAATTTGAGTCCTGAAACTCTGGCATTGGCAAACCCGCCCCGCAATAATATTGAGTCGCTGGTGGACTATATGAAAAATCCCACCACTTATGACGGGTTTGAGGAAATTTCTGAAGTGCATCCGAGCATGAAAAGCGCAGATATTTTTGCTGAGATGAGAAATCTCTCCGATGATGATTTGTACGCCATTGGCGGTCACATTCTGTTGCAGCCAAAAATTGTTGGTTCGCAGTGGGGTGGCGGTAAAGGCGCTCGTTAATCGATTTTAGATTTTAGATTTTGGATTTTGGATTAGGAGAGGGCTGGAGTTCGGCAAAAGTTATTGTTGTTCGTTGGTTGGCTTCGATCGAAAATCTGAAATCTAAAATTTACCCTCTGCTCAATAACTAATATCGCAAAAAGTTGTAGGCCCTCATGCTGCGTCGTGGTATTTTTGTCTGCTTTGTGTTGGGAATGTTAATTATTTTACCGATCGTGCTGCTGGCACCTCAACCTGTTTTAGCTGCGACGGATTCCTATGTAACTCGCTATTTAAAAGTCAGCGAACCTGTGGCACTGGAATTGGACGCTGAGGGACACACTCGATTATTTGCGGCTGAGGATTTTTCTGCGGGCAAGCGGTTGTTCGAGCAAAACTGCCTCAACTGTCACGTCGGAGGAGCTACTTTGCCAGATCCAACTATATCTCTGTCTTTGGCTGCTCTCCAGGGAGCTACACCTCCTCGCAACGACATCAATAGTTTGGTGGCGTATCTGAGAGAACCGATGACTTATGACGGTAGTGAGGAAACTTTTTGGTGTCGCCAAGTGCCGGAAAGCTGGATGTCTCAGGCTCAGATTGAAGATTTGGCTGCTTTTGTGCTCCGGGCGGCTCAGAAGGCTCCGGGATGGGGTATCGATAATCTTGAATCTTGAGAGTTGAACTGCCACAAAAGTGGTGAGTTACCAGGCAAATCGCTCACGCCCACGTCCCAATTTTCTAGTCGGGATTCAGCCCGACATTTCAGGTAAAATAACTAAAGAACCACCATGATCGGTGTCCATTAGAGGAGAACTACGTTGAAAAGACTCTTATCGATCGCTCTGTTAGCGTTTGCAATTTTTACTGTCGGCTTCGGCAGCCCAGCTTTGGCTGGAGATGCTGCTAAAGGAGCTAAACTCTTTAGCGCCAACTGTTCTGCTTGTCACATCGGTGGCGGCAATGTCGTTATGTCCATGAAAACTTTGAAATCGGCTGCCCTAGAAAAGTACGGCATGAATTCTCTGGAAGCTATTACCGCTCAGGTAACAAAGGGCAAAAATGCTATGCCTGCTTTTCTCGGTCGCTTGAAGCCTGAACAAATCGAGGATGTAGCAACCTATGTACTCGACCAAGCTGCGAAAGACTGGAAGGGCTAAACTGCCTCTTTGAAGTCGGACAAGCTGAGCGGACTTGATTTAACCTAAAACTTGTCTTCTCGATCGCACCCTCTCTCACCCTTTGGCGAATAAATGTCGGTTTTAAGCGATCTTAACCTGTTTGGGAAAGCGCGCCAGAAATCAGATTTTTATTTGCCGAAGAGCGAGGGAGGGACTTTTGATTTTAGATTTTGGATTTTAGATTTTGGATTGAAGGATTGAAGAATTGGTAAAGTCTGACTTTGTATAAATTGTCAAGCAGTTTATATTAAGATTTATGTTGTGAACCGGGTCATTAATTTGTGTTGTGTGCTAGGATATAAACCCTTTACTAGCAAAGCATTGAAATCCAAATTGAAATCGATCGGGGATCTGGAATCTACAACCGCCATGAACGTAAAAACATCAGCAAAAGTTAAAACTCAAGTTAAGACTCTCGGAGACGCGGCCTCTGACGCGATCGAGAAATACTTCCGCAAAACTATAGTGCACGAAACTGAAGTTCTCAAAGATAAAGATGCAGAAGAACTTCACCAAATGCGCGTCGGATTGAGACGTTTGCGATCGGCTGTGACTGGTTTCGAGCCGGTTTTAGATTTGCCAAAAGACGCCCAAGAACACAAAATTGGTAAGGTGGGGCGGATTCTAGGAACTCTCAGGGATTTGGATGTGATGCTCGAAAGTCTCCAAAACCGATATTACCCAAATTTGCCGACTGATGAACAGGAAGTTTTGGATAAAGCTTTGTTGAATTTGCTCAAACAGCGACACCGCGCTTTGAAAGGGGTGAGGGCGATTTTAGAGCATAAAACCTACGAATTGCTGAAGAAGTCGATCGAGCATTGGTTGGAAAAACCGAAGTTTCGGGCGATCGAACAGTTGCCAATTGCTGAGGTTTTGCCGGATTTACTGTTACCTCAAGTCAGCGAGTTTTTCCTGCATCCGGCTTGGCTGCTGGGCACGGAATATGAGAATGGCAAAGTTAAAGTTGCTGATGATTTGAATGCTGAGGCTGTGGAACAAAAGTTGGCGGCGGAGGGAACTATTCTGCACGATTTGCGGAAGCAGGCTAAGCGAGTTCGCTATTTGATGAATCTGTTTGGAGATTTTTATGGCGAGGCTTATGAAGTTTATGTAGAGGATGTGAAAGCTATTCAAGAATGTTTGGGCGATATTCAAGACAGTGAAGTTTTAGGGGAGTTTCTGACAGATTTTGTTGAGAGCGATCTGAAAAAAGAGTTGCCGAAACTGGCTGGTTTGTTGGCAGAAAGTCGCTACGCAGCTTGGGGAAAATGGCAAGTTTTGCAGCGCAGGTATTTGAATGCGGAAACTCGTCAAGGTTTGCGATCGGCTTTAATTCATCCTTTAGTTGTAGATGCTGCTAAGAGCGATTCGCCGTAGCAATTTTAATGGTTTGCAGTTGCGCTTGGGCGCAACTGCAAGCAACAGATAAGTGCTCGTTCTAATTAAACGTAAAACACTCTAGAGTAGCGTATCGCTACCCCCCTGCTTTAGTTAGGAAAATAACGATTAATAAAATCTGTTGGAGTCAGAATCGGTATTTGTTCAACTTGTGTTCTGCTGTCACAGTGGCAATCTGACTTGCATCCATGCTGGAAACTCTTATATCTGACTTACTGGAAGCTATGATGACTAATTATAGCACGATCGCTGTAGCATTTAGTTGAAGCTGCTATGAATAATCAAGAACAATCGCGCTTTGGGAAGACAAAGGGCGATCGCTTTTTCCCGAATAACTTCTCAAGACTGCAACCACTTCATAAACTTATCTGTCGCAGTACCAATCGACTGTCCCACCTGTTTCTTCAACCGCCACCGCCCAAACGCTTGTTCGTAATCTTCTCCTTCAGTTTGATAAACATTCCAAGCATTCAGCGACAATCCCAATCCCCACGTTAGTAAAATAAAAAGCGACCAAGAAAGTTCGTGCGATCCTGCTAGATTAAACAAAACTAAAAAAGTATTGATAATGCCGTACTTTGTCACATTTTTCTGCAATTTACCGCGACGGTAAGTGTTAAAAACCAGTTTTTCTTGAAATTCTCCCCTAGTTGCTAACCATTGCTGTTCCGCCGCTACGATATCCTGTTCGGAAATGCCCAATTCCGCTGCAATCTCGAAAAGCTGCACTCTGGATAATTCCCCTTCATCCTGTCGCAGGGCGATCGCAATTTGCAGAATACCTTGAGCATCCTCAGAACCGTAAACTTGACTTATTTGACTGTCATTAGTTGTCATAACGAGTTTCCTATAATTTCTGACATTATTTCTATCATACATATAACCGCAGTTAAACCGCAGGTAGGAATAGGTGGCGGATTTCAACACCTAGATATTTGAGAATGGGGAATGGGGAATGGGGAATGGGGAATTGGTAGTAAATAACGAATAACCAATAACTAACCTAAAGTATACATCCAGCCATCCCTCGCACAAATCCTCACAATTCCATCCCAAACTACAGGTGTGGCTTCAAAGGACAAGCCAGGCTTAAATCTTCCTGACTCCTTTACCTTCAAACGGTAAAACTCACCTCTAGCATTCTTCAAAACATTCTTATCTCCAGACTTCACTCGTTTCCAAATTAAATCAAACAAATAAACACCATTATATCCGGCAGATATCAACTTGTTGCCATCGGTAAATATCGGAGTCGAAATAGAAGCACCAATCTCTTTTTTAAAGACTATTACTGGAGTATCGTAAGACTGCTTTCGCCAATGTACAAAATTCTTTTTACCTGTAATCATACCTTGAGAACCGATGTACAAATTACCATCGATCGCATTTGTCGCAAAAAGAGTCGGAAACCCGGCAGAATTGTACTCATCATTCAGCGCCACCGAACCAATAATCCCACCTTCCCAGTCAGCAACTCGGCGATTTCCTGTGGGCAAAAACCATTCAACACTAGCACTAGAACCCGCATCCTTCTTAGGATTCAGCTTCAGCACTCCGCCATTGCCTTGAATGTATTGTTTCTCGATCGCACAAAACAACTTTCCCGACTTAGAAATTACAACACTACCATCCAAATCAGAACCAGTATAAAAATTCCAGACTATCTTTTTGCTTTTAACATTGATACCATAAATATGACCAGATCCAGCAGCGACAAAGATGCGATCTTTGAATCTAGCTGGAGATGATTCCGCCACCAAATTTCCCCCATGTTTGCTGATATCTGCTGCTGCATAAAGTTGTACTTCTGACAATATATTTGGCTGTTTAATTCCTTGCTTGATTTTTGCTTTGCTGGCTGAACTATTGAGGAAATAGCCGATCGCATTTTCGCCCGCATTGAACAACACCCCATCTCCCAGATACAAAGCGCTGCTATCGTTATCTTGGCTGTAGCTAGGCGTTCTCCTGATATCCAATTTCCAAAGTTCCTTGCCAGTTCTAAAAGATATTGCCCGAAAACTCGGCACAACATTTTTGCCACCACCACCGCTGCGGCTTCCTTGCAAAATCACAATTCTGTTTTCAGCGCTGGCTTTTTCATCGATATAAATAGTCGATGAACCTTTAATTATATCATCAAATTCATAGCGCCAAACTTCTTTGTTAGTAGCCAAATCAATTTTTCTTAAATTGTGGTCGAAAGAGCCTATAATTAAATAAGTCTTGCCTCGGTCTTTGGTGATTGTGGGCTGTCCAGTCCAACCGGCACCGCTCCAAATTTGCGATCGCCTTCCCAGAAAAGTCTGCCCGCTTCCCAGTTGAAATTTGTCGATTAATTTCAAACCTTTCGGAACACCTCTACCATAAAATCTACGCTGGTCGTTCCCTAAGAATGTCGGCACTAATAATTCTATTTCTGGGTCTAATTCTGCTATAATCTTGTTAAGATTAGTTTCTAATAAAGCTTGGTTAGCTGATTCAGCTTGACACTGTTTAAGAACAGCAGGAGGAACTGCTGCACTCAGCAAAAATTGTAAAATGCGTTGATTGAAGGTTCTTCGAGATGATAAACTCATTTTAAATCTAGATAATCAGCCATAATATTAAAACATGATTGTCGCCAACAACTCAATTAAAAGATCTCGCGCTACACTACTAGAGAACTGATAAGCTTATTTAGTACGAGTTAAAGTAGATTTGATTATGGTCAACCGTCTTGCTCAATCCCAAAGCCTTTACCTGCGGAAACACAGCGAAAACCCGATCGACTGGTGGCCCTGGTGCGATGAAGCCTTAGAAACGGCCCGCAGCCAAAATAAACCGATTTTTCTGTCGATCGGCTATTCAAGCTGCCACTGGTGTACGGTGATGGAAGGGGAGGCTTTTTCCGATCGCGCGATCGCCGAATACATGAATTCGCATTTTATTGCCATAA
>Ga0209591_10005123_pt1 | contig 14696 bp, 9 predicted proteins | sample MAT01_FD_187207 | JGI IMG/M metagenome (GOLD analysis project Ga0209591, IMG submission 187207) | Freshwater microbial communities from Lake Fryxell liftoff mats and glacier meltwater in Antarctica - MAT-01 (SPAdes) (version 2) | ecosystem: Environmental > Aquatic > Freshwater > Ice > Liftoff... | reverse complement strand
AGGAGACCCTGCGCGATCAGCTTCGTGCCCTCGCTGACCCCGGCGGAATTCTTCTTCGCGACTTTCAAATAGTCGTCCCAAAAACCGAGCCCGCCGCAAAAGAGCAACGTGAACAAGACGAGCCACACGGCGCTGTTGTCAGGCCGGGCCCAGATGAGTGCGGACGCGAAGACCGTGCCGAGAATCAGGATGCCGCCCATCGTGGGCGTGCCGGCTTTCTGGCCGTGCAGCTCAAAGAGTTTATTCACTTCCTCTTTCGTCCGAATGGGCTGGCCGACCTTGAGCGAGATGAGGCGGCGGATGACCCAGTTCCCGCACATCAGCGAGAGGAGGAACGCGGTCACTGCCGCGGCAATCGCGCGAAAGGTGATGTATTGAAAGACGTTCAGCGCGCGCAGGAAATCGTGGTCGGGAAACCGCAGCGGCAGTTGATGGAGATAGTACATCATGGCGCCTGCAAACCCTCCACGATGCGTTCCATCTTCGCCGACCGGCTCCCCTTGATCAGGACCACGTCGCCCGGCTTGACCAGTTCATGCACCGCCTTCGTGGCCTCGTCGGTGGTCCCCACATGCACGACTTTCTCCACGCCCCCGCGCCACGCCGCATCGGTGATCCACCGCGCCTCTTCGCCGACGCCGATGACACAGTCGATGTGCTCCCGCGCCGCCACTTCGCCAACCTGACGGTGCCCTCGCTCCGCCTCCGCGCCCAGTTCACCCATGCGACCCAGGACGGCGATCCGCCGACCCGCAGCGGGCATCGAAGAAAGCGTGCGCAACGCCGCACCGACGGAATCGGGATTGGCATTGTAGGTGTCGTCGAGAATCTGAATTCCGCGGATGAGCTTCTGCTCGAGCCGGCCCTTGGTGAGCGTCAGCCTGGTCATCCCTTCCGCGCATTCTTCGAGAGAAAGCCCAAAGACCCGGCCCGCCGCCACCGCGAGGACCGCGTTGCGCACCATATGCTCGCCGGGGACCGACAACTCGGCCTCGACGCTGTGCCCGTCCGCGTGCAGCCGGAATCGCGTCCCGGAAAAGTGCGGGCGCAATTCGCTCGCAAACACCTCCCCGGTGCCGATGCCCGCCAGCACCACGTCGGCTTTCGTGCGTGCGGCGATGGACGGCGAAAACTCATCATGTGCGCTCAGGATCAGCGTGCCGCTTGGCTGGAGCGCCTCGGCGAGCATCCCCTTCTCCAGCGCCACAGCTTCACGGCTGCCCATGAATTCAATGTGCGCCATGCCGATATTGGTAATGATCGCGACATCCGGCGCGGCCATCGCGGCGAGCGGCGCGATCTCGCCCGGATGGTTCATGCCCATTTCAAACACGCCCACCTGATCACTGGCCCGCGCCCGCAGCAGCGTGAGCGGGACGCCGATCTGATTGTTCAGATTGCCCTCGGTTTTCGTCACCTGAAAATGAACACTGAGGACCGCAGCGGCGAGGTCTTTCGTGCTCGTTTTCCCATTGCTGCCGGTGAGGCCGACCACTTGGAGCGGAAGGGTGCGCCGATAGTTTTCCGCGAGCTTCTGCAGACCGCGCAGCGAGTCCGGGACTTGAATCACCGCGAATCCCGGCGGCAACTCCCCCGGAATTTCCTCGACCATCGCACCCGCGGCGCCGCGCTTTGCCGCCTCAGCGACAAAACGATGCGCGTCGAAATTTGCGCCGCGCAGCGCCACAAAAAAATCGCCCGCCTTGAGCGCCCGCGTGTCAGTGCAGACCACGGCAACCGTGCCCGTCGGCTCACCCGCGACGAGCCGTCCCCCGGCCCACCGCGCGATGATCTCAAAGCTGGTCGCGTCCATGTCAGTCGTTGGGCTCCGCCCGCCGGGCCTCCAGCGCCTGATGCGCGACGGCCACGTCGTCAAAGGGCGCGGTGTGGTCGGCGAATTCCTGATAGGTCTCATGCCCCTTGCCGGCGATGAGGATGATGTCACGCGCCTGAGCCATGGAGACGGCCTTGAAGATGGCCTCCTTGCGATCGGCGATGACTTCGTAATTTCCGCGCCTCATGCCCGGCTTGATGTCCTCAATGATCGCGAGCGCATCTTCCTTTCTCGGGTTGTCCGAGGTGACGATGGAAAAGTCCGCGTATTGATCGACGACCGCGCCCATCCGGGGACGCTTGGTTTTATCCCGGTCGCCGCCGCATCCGAAGACGACGATGAGTCGCGCCGGGTTGAGTTCGCGGCAGGTCTTGATGACATTTTGCAGCGCGTCATCGGTGTGTGCGTAGTCCACGAAAACGCGGAATTGCCGCTGCGCTGCGACGGCTTCGAGACGGCCCGGCACGGCGCTCGCATTGGCGAGTGCGAGCACGCCGCTGCGCACATCCACGCCGAGCGCGTGTGCACCGGCGAGCGCGGCAAGCGAGTTATAAACGTTGAATTGCCCGATCTGCGGCAGGCGCACGAGGTAGCTTTTTCCTCCCGCATCGAGCTGATAACTGGTGCCATTGAAGTCGATTCGGACACTGCTCGCGCGAAAATCCGCCAGGGCTCCGAGTCCGTAGGTCGTGACCGGCAGCTCTTTGCCAAAGCGGCTCGCGAGCAGGGCACCGTAGCGGTCATCCACGTTGATCACCGCCTTGCCCTTCTTCTTCGTCTGCTGCGCGAGCCCGCTGAAAAGCCGCACCTTGGCCTCGAAGTACGCGTCCATGGTCTTGTGATAGTCGAGATGATCCTGGGTGAGATTCGTGAAGATCGCCGCGTCGAACTCCACGCCACGCACTCGCGCCTGCATCAGCGCGTGCGAGGAGACCTCCATCGCCACCGCCTTGCAGCCCGCGGAGCGCATTTGCCACAGCAGGTCGTGGAGATCGAGCGACTCCGGCGTGGTGCGCGCGGCGGGCAGCACACGGTCGCCGACTTCGTAGCGCACCGTGCCGATGAGCCCGCAGCGGTGCATCGTCACCTCGCAGATATGCTTGAGCAGAAACGCCGTGGTGGTCTTGCCGTTCGTTCCCGTGACTCCGGCGATTTTCAAAGCGCGATCGGGATGCTGGTAAAATGCCGCGGCGAGGTCGGCGAGCGCGATCCGCGCATCCGCCACGAAGACATTCGTCGCCTTGGTGCGAAACTCGGCGACTTCGCTCACGACGGCCTCAGCGCCGGCGGAAATCGCCTGCTCCACAAACTGCGCGCCGTCCACTTTCTCCCCACGCAAGGCCACGAAAAGCGTCCCCGGCTTCACTCGGCGCGAGTCGTAGGCGATCGCCGTGATCTCGCGATCGACGGGCCCATCGACCTTGATTGCCGCGACGCTGGAAAGGAGGGTGGAGAGCTTCATCGGTTGCGAAGATTTCCTCCAGCCTTGCCTTCCCTGGCGACGACGCTGCCCTCCGGCTCCTCGAACGATGGAGTGAGCCCGAGATAGCGCGCGGCCCTTTCGCCGATGCGGGAGAAGACCGGCGCCGCCACCAGGCCGCCGACGTCCTGGCCGCGCTTGGTCTGCGCTTCATCGATCAACACGAGCGCCACAAATGCAGGATCCTCCGCCGGCAGGAAACCGACAAACGAGCAGACGTGTTTCTCATGTGAGTAGCGGCCGCTCTCCTCACGTTTTTGCGCTGTGCCCGTCTTCCCGGCGACTTGGAACCCAAGGACTTGGGCGAGCCGCGCCGTCCCTTTCTTGCTGACCACTTCGACCAGCGCCTTGCGGACTTGCTCCGTCGTCTTTTGCGAGACGACGCGGCGCACTTCGCGCGGCGGAAAAGCCGACACGACCACGCCGGCGTCGTCCGTGATATCATGGACGATCTGGGGCATCATCAGCGTCCCGCCATTGGCGATCACGCACATTGCGGTGACGATCTGCAGCGGGGTTGCGGCCACCTCGTGCCCCATCGGCATGCGGGTGATGGAGATTTTGCTCCATTGGTGCGGAGGGTGGATCACGCCTTTGATCTCACCGGGCAGCGCCACACCGGTCTGCTCCCCAAACCCGAAACGATGAACGTATTCGAAGAATTTCTGATCGCCCAGCCGCATGGCCAGTTTCGCCGCGCCGATGTTACTCGAACGCACGAGAATGTCGTTCACGGTCAGTTCGATGGAAGGATGATCGTCCCTGAGTCGGCACCATTCGTAGTACCCGTTCTCAACGTCAAAAACCGTCTCCGGCGTCACCAGTTTTTCGTTTAGGACTGCCGCCACAGTCACTGGCTTGAAGGTCGATCCCGGCTCGACCTGCGCGGCGATCGCGAGATTGAGACGCGTCTCCGGCTTCACGCCATCCTGGACATTCAGGTTGAAGTTCGGCCGGTTCGCCAGCGCGAGAATTCCCCCGGTTTTCGGGTTCATCAAAATGACCGTCGCGCCTTTGGGGCGAAACTGTTTGATCGCTGCATCCAGTTCCTGCTCCACGATATTCTGCAGGCCCATGTCGATCGTCAGCCGCACATTGGAGCCGTGCCGGGCTTCGTGTTCTTCTCCGCGATACGGAACAATCTCGTTTCCTTTCCGATCGATCACGATGTTGCGAAACCCTTCGTAGCTGCGGAGATACGAATCCATCGTCCGCTCGACGCCATCGACGCCCTGGCCCGCGCCGTTCACGAAGCCGACGACGTGGCAGAGCATGTGCCCGTTCGGGTAGATGCGATTCGCGGATTGCTCGAAGGAAACACCGCGCAGCTTTCGCGCCGCCAACTGCGACGCGAGATCCTCGGCGACACCCTGGGCGACCTCCCGCTTCACCACGATGTAAGGTGAGACGACATTTTTTTTCTGGGTCTCGGAGAAAACCTCGCGCGTGATCCTTTCGAAAAGGACGGCTTCGGGCAGCTTGAGCGAAACCGCCAGCAGCTTCGCGAGCGAACGCGGATCCTTGACCAGCGTGGCGTCAACCACCACCGTTTTTACAGGATCGTTTTGCGCCAGTGGCTCGCCCCGGATGTCGGAAATCGTCCCGCGGCGGCCGTGGATTTTGTGCCGCTCGCCGTGATTCTTCTGCGCAAAGGCGAGGTACTCGTCATGTTGCGTGACCTGCAGATGCACCAGGCGGGCGGAAAACGCCGTGAAACAGCCAGCCAGGAGGAAGCAGGTGATGAACGCTCTAATTCTGGCCGTGCGATTCACTCCCGTTTCCTTTCATTGGCGACGGCGCGCAGTTCGCCCGAAGCGGCAGGTTTCGCGACACCCACGACGACGATTCTGTCGGGGGTGATGGGCACGAGTTTGATCCAGCCCATGGTGTGCCGTTTGTCGAGTTCCGCGGTGGACGTCAGTTTGGCGATGCTGGTTCGTGCGGCTTCGTTCCGGCTGCGCAGTTGCACCAGTTCGCCCTCGATCTTTTTGATCTGGGCACCCGTCGCATACAGGTCGTTCTTGCACCACACGTAGCCGAGTCCGGCACCGCAGGCGAAAATCCCGACGACCACGCAGGTCACAAACTTCGCGATGGGGACGGTATTGGCGTGCCGCCGGCGGTTATCAGGCATGCGAAATCCTTTCGACGACGCGGAGCTTGGCGCTGCGGGAGCGCGGGTTGGCACCCTGCTCGGCGTCGCTCGCCACGACCGGCTTGCCGGTCACCGCTTTGAAGATGAAATCGGGATTCGCGCGCGGCTCGGGCCATTCCGGGCGGTCGAGAAACGGGACGGTGCGAGCTTTGAAAAACTGCTTCACGATCCGGTCTTCCAGGCTGTGAAATGTGATCACTGCGAAGCGCCCGCCCGGCGCGAGCCGGGCGGAAAATTGCACCAACCCCTCGGCCAGAGCGTCGAGTTCGCGGTTCACGGCGATTCGCAGCGCCTGGAACACGCGCGTCGCCGGGTGCGTGCGACCACGGCGCGGAACGACCGTCTCTACAGCATCCGCGAGTTGTTTCGTCGTCGTGAACGGCTTCACCATCCGGTCGCGCACCAGCCGCGCGGCGATCTTTCGCGCCGCAGGCTCTTCGCCGAAATTGCGGAAGATGCGTTCGATCTGATCCCCGGCCATCGAGTTCACCAGATCCGCCGCGCTGAGCGGCGCGCTCGGATCCATGCGCATGTCGAGCGGGCCGTCGCGCATGAAACTGAAACCCCGCTCCGGCGCATCGAGCTGCCTCGACGACACGCCGAGATCGAGCAGCACACCGTCAATCTCCCCGATGCCGAGCGCATCCAACGCCTCGCCGGCCTTGGCGAAACTGCTGCGAACCGTGCGAAAACGCTCCCGGCCGTCGCCCAGCCGCGCCTCGGCAAACGCCAGCGCCTCCGGATCGTGATCCATCCCGATGACGCGCGCGCCAGCGGCCAGCAGCGCCGCGCTGTGGCCTCCGCCACCGAGCGTGCCATCCACGATGATCCGCCCCGACGCAGGCGCGAGAAACTCCACTACCTCCGCAAGGAGAACGGATTCGTGATATTCGTAAGCTCGCGTTTTCAAAATCTTGTTCCTGGATGTCACCCGCCTCTGCGGCGGACGTTCGAGCATCGCGATCATATCCCGAGTTTCCGCTTCAGCGCCTCCTTCCGCGCCTTGTCTGCCGCCTGGAACCCTGTAAAGTCGGCGACGCTCCAAATGTTAAACGTATCCAGCGAACCCGACAACCAGACCTCCCGCGCATCCGGCAGCCCGAGCAACTCGGAAAAATCTTCGGGAATCGTCAAGCGCCCCGTCTTGTCGAGTGTGACCAACCGCAAGCTCGTCGCAAATGTATCGAGGAAATCCGTCCGTTCCTCCGGTTCCATTTGGTCAGCCTTCGCCCGCAACCGCTCGACTTCGGCGAGCGGCATCACGGACACGCATCGCTGCGTTGACCGCTCGATCATATATAACTCCACCGCCTCCTCAAACCGCCACGCGGCCGGGATTGTGATCCGATTTTTGCCCTCGACCTTATGGCAAAACGCCGCCGTGAACTTGGGGGCGGCAGGGTTCTGGTTGGTGGTGGCCATGGCGAGGTGAGGCCGGAGCTAGCGATCCAATTTGCTCCAAACCGCCCCAATTCAGCCCAAACCCAGCCTTTAAGTCAAAATAATTCGGCGCTTTTTTCGCGGCTCTTCGGTCATTACCGAAAATTCTGACTGAACCTCATTTGGTCCGACGCGAACAAAACGTGCCGAAACACATTTTCGTCGTCCACTTTTAGAGGATGTACCGGAACTCAAAAGAGTGTCATCCTGAGCGGAGCGGAGGCGGAAAAGCGGGCGGAGCGCAGTCGAAGGACCCCGCGCATCCTCGGGCCGTACCGCACAGAACCGCCGGGGTCCTTCCACTGCGTTCCGTCCCACCTGCGCCCATGACGGAACTCCGCTCTGGATGACACCGTGAGTTTCGGTACACCCTCTTAGCTTCGAGCCGGCACTCGAAAATAGGACCTCGTCCCGCGTCCACAGGATCTAGACGCCGACCGCTTCGCGGGTTTCTAAAAAGCTGCTCTCGCAGAGCTGTGCGTAGATGCCCCCGAGGGCGAGGAGGTCGTCGTGGCGGCCGCGCTCGACGATGCGGCCGCGGTCCATGACGAGGATTTGATCGGCGTGGCGGACGGTCGAGAGGCGGTGGGCGATGACGAAGCTGGTGCGCTGCGCCATGAGCCGGTCGAGCGCCTCCTGGATGAGCCGCTCGGTCTGCGTGTCCACGCTCGCGGTGGCCTCGTCGAGGACAAGGATCGGCGGGTCTTTGAGGAGCGCCCGGGCGATGGAAACGCGCTGCTTTTCGCCGACGCTCAGCTTTACCCCGCGCTCGCCGACGACTGTGCCCAAGCCCTCCGGCAGGCGATCGACGAACTCGCGCGCGTTCGCGGCTTCGAGCGCGGCGAGCAGTTCGGGGTCGGTCGCGGTGGGCTTTCCCAGGCGGAGGTTGTCGCGGATGGAGCCGTTGAAAAGGAAGCTCTCCTGCGTGACCAGGCCAACTGCGGAGCGCAGCGCGCTTTTCGAGAAATCGCGGAGCGGCTGGCTGTCGATGAGGATCTCTCCGTCGTCGAATTCGTAGAACCGCGTGAGCAGATTCACGAGCGTGGATTTCCCCGCGCCGGTGTGTCCGACGAGCGCCACGGTCTCGCCCGGACGCGCGTGCAGGGAAATGTGATGCAGGACCGGCCGATCCTCGGAATACGCAAAGCTCACGTCTTGAAAACGCACGTCGCCGATGATGCTGACCGGTTCGTCGTGCTCGACGCGGCCGGGCTCGGCGGGCGTGTCGAGGATCTCGAAGACGCGCTCCCCGGCGGCGCGTCCGGCCTGCACGAGCTGATTGAGAGAGTGGAGTTTTCCCACGGGCTCATACAGCGCGCCGACCAGCCACAGCACAGCTACGAGCTCGCCCACGCCCATTTCTCCGCGCAGCACCGCGCGCCCGCCGAATCCGATCACGAGCACCGCGCCGCACGCGCCGAGGAAACTCATCAGCGGATTGTAGATCGCCCACACCTTCATCACCGTCAGTGTGGTGGTGCGGAGCTGATCGCTCACGCCATTGAAACGCGCGTGCTCCTCGCGCTCGCGGACGTAAGTCTTGATTTGCCGGATGCCGGCGAGGTTGTCGTGCAGGAGCGAGTTCATCGCGGACGAAGCCTTGCGCTGGCCGCGATAGCGCTGCGGCGCGGTGAGCGTGTAAATGAGCGCGCCCGCCGCGAGCAGCGGGATGGGGATGAGCGCCAGCCACGCGAGGTGGGCGTTGTAGGAAAAGAGCATCGCCGCCACGATCACGATCTGCAGCACGGCGATCACACCGCCTTCGATGCCGTCAATGAGCACCCGTTCGACGGCGGTCACGTCTTCGAGCAGCCGGGTCATGATGTCGCCGGTCGCGCGATTGTCGAACCACGTCAGCGGCAGTTGCTGGATGTGCGCGTAAAGATCGCTGCGCAGGTCGAAAATCACGCGCTGCTCGAAGGTGTTGTTCAGCACGATGCGAATCGCGTTGAAAAAATCGCGCACGAAAAACGACGCCGCCGCGACGAGCACCAGCCACACGAGCCGGTCACCGCGGCCCGCGCGCACGTCGTCGATGATGATCTGCGTGGCCTTTGGAAACACCACGACCATGAGCGTCGTGAGCACCGCGCAGGCGAGCATGCCGGCGGCCATCCACGGATAGCGGCGGACGTAGGCAAAGACGCGGACGACGGTTTTCATCGGGAGCCGCACACCATGCGCGCGAACCGTTGGGGCGCAAGCGACAGACAGGCCGCTTGACCTCACGATTCCCCGCTTGGTAGCTCTCACGCGACCGCGGAATCCACCCGCCATGCCGAACGTCCCTTTCATCCAATACGCCGGAAATTCCATCGTCCGGAATCCTTTCACGATCCGGCAGGTGAAGGCGTTTGGCTTCGCCGTCGATGCCGACCGCGCACGCCTCCAGGCGCTCATCGATAAGACCCTGAACCTAGCCCCGAAGACGCGCTACCAGGTGCTCTCCCCCACAGTGCTCATCACCTTCATGCGCATGGGCCGGCTGGCCTCCAAACCGCCTGCGGAAGCAGCGCACGGCTCGTTCACCGAGAATGAACTGAACGTCTCCCTGCTCCTCGCCGTGGAGGAAAAACGCGGCTTTCTCTGGCTGCCGGCGCGGCTCGCATGGCACATGCCTTACCTCTGGCTCGACTCGAGCAATGCGATGATCGCAGGGCGCGACACCTACGGCTTTCCCAAGCAATACGGCACCCTCGCAATACCGTCCGCCGAGGGCGAAAACGCCGTGTTTTCCGCCGCCGGCGAAGTCATCCACCGCTTCGCTCCGGCGGCGCGCGCGGCGATCCTGCTGATCGCCACCGCACGCCGCACAGACGCGGCGGCGCTCGCTTTCGAGCGGCCTTTTGCGCAGGTCGCCGGTGCCGCCGAGGCCTTTGTGAGAGGAGCGCTGCGGCTCACCGACCCGCTTCTTCTCATCGGCGCGAGTCTCGGCGGCCTCACCGCGGACCATCTGCTCAACCTCGTCTTTTTGCGCCAGCTCCCGCGGATCGAGGACAGCACCCGCGCCTGCCATCAATCCATCGCAGAAGCTTCGTCCGTCCCGCTCGCCTTTCGCGGCGGCGGATTTCTGAGCGGCGATTACGAGATCGAAATCCCGCACCACGACAGCGTGCCGTGGGCGCAGGAAATTGGCCTCGCGCCAGCCGCGACAGACGTGCGCGTGAGACCGCACGCCGGCTTCCACCTCGACATTGATTTTGAACTCACGGCCGGCCGGGAAATCTGGGCGGCCACGTAACGGCGCAGCGCTGCCATGCCCGCCGCCGCCCCACCGCCCCAAGGAGATGCGCGGCTCGCCGAGGCGCTTGCCGCCTACGTTCCGCCGCTGGTGCTGGAAAATCTCGCGCACGATCCCCAGCCCACCAGCGAAGCTCGGGCGACCACTTTCCCAGCCGCCGTCCTGCTCACGGATATTGCCGGCTTCACCGCGCTCACCGAAGGAATGGACGAAGCGGGCCCGGCCGGCGTCGAGGAGCTTTCGCGGCTGCTCAACGCTTACTTCACGGACCTCATCGAACTCGTCGAGGCTCACGGCGGGCTGGTTCTGAAGTTTGCCGGCGATGCCCTGATGGCCGTCTGGCCGGGCGCAACGGGCACGCTTTCCGAGGCTGCCTGGCGCGCCGCGCAGTGCTCGCTCTTCATCCAGCGGCAGATGCATTCGCGGAGCGTGACGGACGCCGTCACGCTCTCGATGCGCGTGAGCGTCGGCGCAGGTGAACTGGGGCACATGGTCGTGGGCGGCGGCGGGCGCTGGGCCTCGCGCCTCGCCGGCGCGGCGATGGCCGAAGCACGCACCGCCATCGCGCTCGCGCGGCCCGGCGAAGTGGCGCTCTCGCCGCAAGTGGCGCGTCTGCTTTCCACCGCCGCGAAAACCACCACGAGGACGCCTGGCACGCCGCTGCTGGACTCCATCGCACCGCTCGAAGTCCGTCCGATGCTGCAGCCGTGGGTGAAAGCGGGCGACGTGCCGGCGCTCCTTGTCCATGTGCCGGCGGCGGTTCGCGACCGCATCGTGGCGGGGCAGGCCGGCTGGCTCGCGGAGTTTCGCCGCGTGTCGGTGCTCTTCATCAATGTGCCCGATGTGGACGACGATCCGGCGCGCAGCCTCGACCGCACCCAGGCGGCGGTGCGCGCCATCCAGACCGTGCTCGAGCGCTACGAAGGGACGGTGGACAACCTCGGCGACGATCGTGCCGGGCTCACGCTCATCGCCGCGCTCGGCCTGCCCGCGAGCTCGCACGAGGACGACGCCATCCGCGCCGTCCGCATGGCCCTGGCGATCCGCGCGGCCTTGCGCGATCTCGGCCATGACTCGGCGATCGGCGTGACTACCGGCCGGCTTTTTTGCGGCGCGATCGGGAGTGCGCGGCGGCGCGAATATTCGATGGTCGGCGATACGATGAACCGCTGCGCGCGGCTCATGGACCTGGCGGAAAACGACGTGCTCTGCGACGAACCCACCCAGGAGGCCGCAGCGCGCGCCATCCGGTTCGAGTTCCTCCGCGACGTGGCGTTGAAAGGCAAAGCCAGCACCGTCGCGATCCATCGGCCGCTGGGCGAAGCCGCCGCCCCAGCGCCGGACCGCCGGGGCATCGTCGGCCGGGAGCGTGAACGCGCCGCGTTGAGCAGCCGGCTCGGCACCTTCCGCGAGCGGGGAGAAGCGGGCGTTGTCATCATCGAAGGCGAGGCCGGGATCGGGAAATCCACGCTCGTGGCCGACTTTCGCGCCCGCGCCGCGGGCCGCGGTCTGCGCGTGCTTTTCGGCGGGGGCGATTCGCTGGAACGCGCGAGCGGCTACCACGCGTGGCGGCACGTTTTTGGCGACGTGCTCGGCTTTCAGCCGGAGGCCGAGGAAGCCGATCGCGGGGACCGGCTCGCCCAGTTTCTCGCGGACTCCCCGGAGACGCTGCGCCTCGCGCCGCTGCTCAATTCCGCGCTGGGCCTGCATCTGCCGGAGAACGAAATCACCGCGGAAATGACCGGCCAGTCCCGCGCGGAAGCGACCGTCGGGATGCTCGTCGGGTTTCTCGAGGACGCCGCCGCCGCCGAGCCGCTCGTCGTCGTCCTCGAAGACGCCCACTGGCTGGATTCCGCGTCGTGGGCGCTCGCGCTGGAGGTGCATCGCAAGGTGGCCCGGCTGCTCCTCACGATGGCGACACGACCGCTCGGCGCGGCGGCGCCGGAGGCGTGGGCAGGATTGTGCGAGGCCGCGGGGCAGGATCGCATCGCGCTCGGCCCGCTGGGCGGGGATGAAGTGCTGGCGCTGATCCGGCAGCGGTTGAAGATCGAGGAACTACCTCCCGCGGCCGCGCTTTTCATCCGCGAAAAAGCGGAGGGCCATCCGTTCTTTTCCGAGGAACTCGCCTACGCGCTGCGCGACGCCGGGCACCTCGTCATCCGCGGCCGCCGCTGCGAACTCGCGCCGGGCATGGGCGATCTCCGAAGCCTGAATTTTCCCACCAGCGTGCAAGGCGTCGTCAGCGAACGCCTCGACCGCCTTTCGCCCCGCGAGCGTCTGGCCATCAAGATCGCGAGCGTCAATGGACGCGCCTTCACCCTCCGCACCCTGCACGCGATCCATCCCGTGGACGAAGACCGGGCGCATCTCCCCGAGTGCCTGGACCGGCTCGTGGCGCTCGATCTCACCCAGCGCACCGAGGCTGACGGCGCGCCGGCTTTTACCTTCAAGCACAACATCATCCAGGAGGTCGCCTACGAGCAGTTGATCTTCTCGCAGCGGCAGCAGCTCCATCTCCGCCTCGCGGAGTTCATCGAGCAGAATGACGGCGCGAATTTTCCCATTCTCGCCCACCACTGGCGCAATACGGCCACGCCCGCGCGGGCGATCCGCTACCTCACGCTCGCCGGCGAACAGGCGCTGCTGCGCTACGCCAATCGCGAGGCGATCGGCTTCCTCACGCAGGCGATCGAACTCGCGACGCGCGGTGCCACGCCTCCCTCGGCGCTGGCCTTGGGGCGCTGGCACCGGCAGATCGGCGAGGCCCATCATCACCTCGGGCGCATCGATGAAAGCCGGCAGTGGCTCTCCCAGGCCATGCGCATCCTCGGGCATCCGGTCCCCGCGCCGCGCCGGATGAAAATGCTCGCGCTGCCCGCGGCGGTGGCGCGGCAGCTCTGGCATCGGCTGACCGGCGGCGGGCGGGCGGCGCGCGGCGTCGGTTCCGCGGAGGTGCTCGGCGAGGCGACCCAGGCGGACAATCAGCTCGGCGAGATCGCCTATTTCACAAACGACCTCATCACCTCGGTCTTCCACATCATCCACGGTCTGAATCTCGCGGAAGCCGTCGGACCCTCGCCGAAACTCGCCGAGATGTATGGCGGCATGATGATCGTCACCGGCGCACTGCCGCCGCTGGCGCTCGGCGATTTGTATTTCCGACTGAGCGAGGAGGCGCTCGGGCTGGCCGACCGCGCGGTCACGCGCGCCTACGTGGAGCAGCTCATGGGTATTTTTTTCAATGGCCGCGGCAGCTTCGCGCGGGCGCAGGAGCGGCTCGGGTTGGCGCTGCAAACCTTCCGCCGTTTCGGCAATGGCCGCCGCATGGAGGAGTGCCTGACCAATGTTTTCTACCTCCATCTTTTTCGTGGCGAATTTGCCGCGGCGCGGGAAGCGTCGGCGCTGACGCGGCGCTCAGCCATGCGGCGGGAAGATGGGCAAACGCTCGGCTGGGCGGTCACGATGGAGGCGCATGCGCTGCTCGCCACGGAAGGACCGGCGGCCGCGCTGGCGATGCTCGGCGATGCGGAACAGCCAGCCTGGGACGCGCTCACCCGCACCGGGTTTCATGCGGGGTCAGGCATCGGCCGCTTCCGTTTGGGCGAAATGGATCGCGCACAGACGCACGCGCAGACCGCGCTCGACCGGCTCGCCGCTGGACCTCCCGTGTCCTACACGGCGCTGCTCGACTGCTCGTACGTCGCGGAGGTTTTCCTCGGGCTCTGGGCCTCGGCCCAGCGCGACGGGCGACCGGCGGCCGGTCTCCGCCGGCAGGCGGGGCGCGCCTGTTCCACCCTGCGCGCCTACAGCCGCGCCTTCCCCATCGGCTGGCCGCGCACGCATCTGTGGATGGGCGTGGAGCGCTGGCACCGCGGGCACCCACAGGCCGCGAACCGGCTGTGGCAAAAGGGCCGCGACGCGGCGGCTCGGCTCTCGATGACCGCCGACATCGCCCTCATCGACGCGCAAAGCGCACGCTTCAAAGCACCGTGTGGCAGCAGTTCGCTCAGTCAGGAAATGTCGCCTGACCGGTAATTCCTCGCAATGTGCCACAAACTTAGCGCCGTTCTCGCCTGACCCCTAGTTCCGCCTCATTTTTGAGTGAGGGGAAGAGCGTCTCTCTAAGGTATTTTTCGGAAGCATCGCGGTCCGGCCGTACTGGGAGGATGCGGATGCGGCGCTCGGCCTTGAGCCTTTCCAAGACTTCATTAACGACACCGTGAACGGTGACGCCGGGCGGAAGCCATCCGGGCGGGATGACGTCCTGCACAACAATATCCCCGTGCCGCCCCCATTCTTCGATCTGTTTGGCCATGGCCTCACCGTTCCCAACCACTTTCCCATCAACGCTCCAACTAACATCGTCCATTTTCACCACAAAGTTACCTTTCTTGATAAAGTCGGACCAAGTCAGCGTCTTAACATTCAACTTCTTCCCGTTGGAAAAGAAATCCGCCAGCACCCCTTTGCCGAGCCAGATTTGAATGAAGTTTGAGTAGTAGTGCACCGGGCGCGATGACTTCACGCCAGCAGGGGTTGGCGGGAG
>Ga0209591_10005116_pt1 | contig 14705 bp, 10 predicted proteins | sample MAT01_FD_187207 | JGI IMG/M metagenome (GOLD analysis project Ga0209591, IMG submission 187207) | Freshwater microbial communities from Lake Fryxell liftoff mats and glacier meltwater in Antarctica - MAT-01 (SPAdes) (version 2) | ecosystem: Environmental > Aquatic > Freshwater > Ice > Liftoff... | reverse complement strand
GAAGAACTTGTTCCACTACAAGAAGGTCAGCTACCGCGGTCTTCTCAAGAACGGGGCCAGGCTGTTCACCCAATTCGCGCTGGCCAATCTGGTGCTCGCCAAACGCGCACTACTGGATGAGGCGCGATAAGGGATTGGTGCGTCCTGAGAGCACAGATCAGCTCGAAATGGGCTAAATCGATGCCAATTCTTACGTCGAACGACACCAATCCTCGGAAATCTCTCGCATTGCGGAACGGATTCGAGATTTGGCAATATCTGCCCTTAGTTGAGCCTTTTGTTCAGCATTTCCTTACCCGCCCTCGAAGTGTCCCATAAGCGTTGATTCCGAAACAAATGACGCTACTTGAGTGGCGTATTCGGACCAGGCTACTTCTGCTTGGCAAGCCACTTGTCGAACTGCGCAATCTCTTTCTTTTGCGCCGAGATAATCTGCCGGGACATGGTCTTCATTTCGGGCGACTTTCCCTTTGCCAATTGCATCTCTGCCATGTTCACCGCTTGCTGATGGTGAATCTTCATCATCATCGCAAAGTCTTTGTCGATATCGCCCGTCATCGCCATCTTCTGCATGTCGTCCATGCCCATCATCATGGACGCCTTCATGTCCTGCGGTGCGTTTGCACCTCTGTTCATCTGCTGCATAGGCATGCCGCCAGGCTGCGCCATAGCAGGAGAAGTCTGCGCCTGCACAGAGGTTGCCACGATGCAAAGCGCCGCGAGCGGAAAAAGGAAGAAGGTCTTGCCGAGCCTCGGAATCTTCAGGTTCATGGTGTTTTCCAGGTGAGTTCGGGGGCTTAGTTGGCCATTGCCAGGCAGGCCTCTGCACAGCGCTTGCACGCCTCGGCGCAATGCTTGCAGTGATCCATGTTGTGTTTGCCGCATTCCGCTGCGCAGCCGAGACACGCGGTGGCGCAAAGTGCGCAAATGGCCTTCATGTGTTCACCTCCCCTGGCCATCGACGCAACGGCAAGCCTGCAAATGTCGGCGCATTCCAGGTCCAGAGCGATACAGCGTGCCATCGGCTTCAGGTCGGCCTCGTGTAGGCATGCCGTTGCGCATTGCAGGCATGCCACAGCGCAATCGTTGCACGCGCGCAGGCATGCATCTCTAATCTGGTCACTCATGGCATACCTCAGCTCGCTGCACGGTTTGTGTTGAGAGAGCATCGCAGCCCGGGAACTCTCTGACTGTGCGTCAGCGCACGCACTGATGGGGCCTGGCTCATTGCAGGCGCAGCGGCCGCCGGTCGACGCATGGATGAACTCGTGGTAGCGCTCGGCGCGCAGTTTCGCCGCGTTCCGACCGAACTACTCGTCCGCTCTCGGTCGCATGCGTCGGTGTTCCTGGCCGAAGCCACCGTTGCCGCCCATTTGTCGCCGAGTCGATTTCGCCGTGGGTTTGTGTCGCGGACACGCAGCTTGTTTCGGGCCCATCTGTTATGGGCGCGGGCGGTCAAACCATCGCACGACGGCTCCTCCACAACGTCCAGCGGCTCGTCCTGGCCTCACGCGGGCGGCGCATCAGCAAATACGCCGCCGGGATGACGAACATCGACAACAGCGGCGCGGTGATCATGCCGCCGACCATCGGCGCGGCGATGCGCTGCATCACCTCGCTGCCGGTGCCGGTGCCCCACATGATCGGCAGCAGGCCGGCCAGGATCACCGCCACCGTCATCGCCTTCGGCCGTACCCGCTGCACCGCGCCTTCGCGGATCGCGTCGAGCAAGTCCTCGGTGCTGGTCTTGCCCTGCGCCAGGCGCTCGTCCCACGCCGTCCGCAAGTACAGCAGCATGATGACGCCGAACTCGGCCGAAACGCCGGCCAGCGCGATGAAGCCCACTGCGCCCGCCACCGAGAAGTTGTAGCCCAGCAGGTACAACAGCCAGATGCCGCCGACCAGGGCGAACGGCAACGTCAGCATCAGCAGCAACGCTTCGCCGAAGCTTTTGAAGGTCAGATAAAGCAGCACGAAAATGATCATCAGCGTGAACGGCACGACGATCTTCAGCTTGGCCGTGGCGCGCTCCAGGAACTCGAACTGCCCCGACCACGAGACCGAATAGCCCGGCGGCAGCTTCACATCCTTGGCCACTGAGCGCTGCATGTCCTGCACGGCGCCACGCAGGTCGCGGCCGCGGATGTCGACGTACACCCAGCCCGAAAGCCTGGCGTTTTCGCTGCGCAGCATCGGCGGGCCGTCGGTGATGCGCAGGTCCGCCACGTCGCCGAGCAACAGGCGCTGACCGCGGTCATTGACGATGGGCAGCAGGCGCAACTTCTCCAGCGAATCGCGCGTCTCGCGCGGGTAGCGCACGCTGATCGGGAAACGCTGCAGGCCTTCCACTGTCTCGCCGACGTTCTCGCCGCCCACGGCCGAGGTGATGACGGACTGCACGTCGGCAATGTTCATGCCGAAGCGGGCGGCGTCGTCGCGGCGGATGTTCACGTCCACATAACGGCCGCCCTTCAGGCGCTCGGCCAGCGCGCTGCTGACACCGGGCACGTCCTTCAGGGCCTTCTCGATCTCGCCCGTCACGCGGTCGATCACCGCCAGGTCGGCACCCGCGACCTTCACGCCCACGGGGCTTTTGATGCCGGTGGCGAGCATGTCGATACGGTTGCGGATCGGCGGCACCCAGATGTTGGACAGCCCCGGCACCTTGACGACGCGGTCGAGCTCATCGACCAGTTTGTCCTGCGTCATGCCGGCGCGCCATTCGCTTTTCGGCTTGAACTGGATGGTGGTCTCGAACATTTCCATCGGCGCCGGGTCCGTGGCCGTCTCGGCGCGCCCGGCCTTGCCGTACACGCTCAGCACTTCGGGCACGGTCTTGATCAGGCGGTCGGTTTGCTGCAGCAACTGGGCTGCTTTGCCCGCAGACAAGCCCGGCAGCGCTGACGGCATGTACAGCAGGTCACCTTCGTCCAGCTGCGGCATGAACTCACCGCCGATGTGCTGCAGCGGCCACAGACTGATGCCCAGCAGAACGGCAGCGACCACCAGCGTGCGCTTGGGCGCCCGCAGCACGATGTTCAGCAGCGGCCGATAGACAGCAATGAGCAAGCGGTTCAGCGGATTGCTCTTCTCGTCCGGAATGCGGCCGCGGATCAGGTAACCCATCAACACCGGAATCAGGGTCACCGACAAGCCAGCAGCCGCCGCCATCGCATACGTCTTGGTGAAGGCCAGCGGTGCGAACAAGCGCCCTTCCTGCGCTTCCAGCGTGAACACCGGAATGAACGACAGCGTGATGATCAGCAGCGAGAAGAACAGCGCCGGCCCGACCTCGGCGGCCGCATCGCCGATCACGCGCCAGCGCGCTTCGCCTTCGAGCTTCTCGCCCGGATGCGCGTGGCCCCAATTCTCGAGGTGCTTGTGGGCGTTCTCGATCATCACCACCGCCGCATCGACCATCGCGCCGATGGCGATCGCGATGCCGCCCAGCGACATGATGTTGGCATTCACGCCCTGGTAGTGCATGACGATGAACGCCGCCAGGATGCCCAGGGGCAGCGACACGATGGCGACGAAGGCCGAACGCAGGTGGAACAGGAAGATGAAGCACACCACGGCCACCACGAGGAACTCTTCCGCGAGCTTGCGGGTCAGGTTCTCGACCGCGCGTTCGATCAGCCCCGATCGGTCGTAGACCGGCACGATCTCCACACCTTCGGGCAAGCTCGCCTGCAAGGTTTTCAGCTTCTCCTTGACGGCGGCAATCGTCTCGAGCGCGTTCTTGCCCGAGCGCATGACGATCACGCCGCCGGTGGCTTCGCCTTCGCCATTCAGCTCGCCGATGCCACGCCGCATCTCAGGGCCGATCTGGATGCGTGCCACGTCACCCAGGCGCACCGACACGCCCGCGGCATTCGTCATCAACGGCACCTTGCGGAAGTCGTCCAGCCCTTGCAGGTAACCCGACGCGCGCACCATGTATTCGGCCTCGCCGAGTTCCAGCACCGAGCCACCGGCTTCCTGATTGGCCTTCTGCAGCGCTTCGACCACCTGGGTGTGCGGGATGCCGTAAGCCGCGAGCTTGTCGGGGTCGAGCACGACCTGATATTGGCGCACCATGCCGCCGACCGAAGCGACCTCGGCCACGTTCGGCACGGTCTTCAGCTCGTACTTCAGGAACCAGTCCTGCAAGGCACGCAGCTGCCCCGCGTCCTGTTTTCCGCTGCGATCGACCAGCGCGTACTGGTAGATCCAGCCCACGCCGGTAGCGTCCGGCCCGAGTGATGCCTTCGCTGCCGCGGGCAATCGGCCCTGCACCTGGTTCAGGTACTCCAGCACCCGCGAGCGCGCCCAGTACAGGTCGGTGCCGTCCTCGAACAGCACATAAACGAACGAGTCGCCGAAGAACGAGTAACCGCGCACCGTCTTCGCACCCGGCACCGACAGCATCGTCGTCGTCATCGGATACGTCACCTGGTTCTCGACGATGTTGGGCGCCTGGCCAGGGTAGGTGGTGCGGATGATGACCTGCACGTCCGACAGGTCGGGCAGCGCGTCGAGTGGTGTGCGCTGCAGCGCAGAAACGCCCCAGGCGGCGAGCATCACGGTCGCCAGCAGCACCAGGAAACGGTTGACGATCGACCAGCGGATCAGCCTGGCGATCATGGCTTGCCCCCTGCAGATGCGGGAGCCGCGGCAGCCTTGGGTGCGGGTGGCAGCCGCGTCACGCTCGTCAGCTGCGGCGGACCGTCCGGGTTCATCGTGAACTCGAAGTCGACGCGGTCGCCGACTGCCACGCCTCGGGACATGCCACCCTTGGGCAGCTTGAAGTCCATCGTCATCTCCGGCCATTTCAGCGAGGCGATCGGGCCGTGCGACAAGGTCACCGCATCGCGGCCGATGGCCTCGACCCTGGCCTGGCTGGCGTGCCGCTGCGCGGTGTTGGCAACCTTGTTGGCGGCGGCGGATGCGTTGGGTGCAGCGGTTGCGGTCGGTGGCGATTCGTCATTCAACCGCGCCTCGACGCCCTTGAGGTTGGCCTCGGAGTCGATCAGGAATTGCGATGACACCACCACCCGCTGCCCGAGCTTCAGGCCGCGCCTGATCTCGGTCTGCCCGTCACTCTCGATGCCGGCTTCCACGTCCACCGGCCTGAACCTGCCGCCCTCTTCGGCCAACATCACCACCGTGCGCTTGCCGGTCTGGATCACGGCTTCGGTCGGGACCAGCAGCGCCTTCTCGCCACGCGGGTCCATGAACTGCATCTGCACGAACATGCCGGGCACCAAGCGCGATCCAGGGTTGGCCAGTTCGAGACGCGCCTTCAAGGTTCGTGTCGACGCATTCACATCGGGCAGCAAGGCCTGAACCTTGCCATCGAAGGTGGCACCTGGCACGGCCGGGCTCTTCGCCTGCACCTTGGCACCGGGCCGCACCAAACCAGCCTGGCTCTCGGGCACTTCGGCATTCGCCCACACGGTAGACAGGCCATTGATGCGGAACAGCGTCGCGCCCGCCATCACCGTCATGCCTTCACGGGCCAGCAACTCCGTCACCACGCCGCCAATCGGCGCCGTCAACGTGAGGCGCGGTTGCGTTCGGCCGCTGCTTTCGACGAGCCGAATCTGCGCATCGCTCATGCCGACCTGGCGCATGCGCTGGCGCGCGCCATCGACCAGCGGCGCGAGGTCGGTGCCCTGCATGCGACGCACCGACAGAAACTCTTCCTGCGCGGCGATCCAGTCGGGCACGTACAGCTCGGCCAGCGGCTGGCCCTGGCGCACCGGGTCGAGCGTGGCGCGCACGTAGAGCTTCTCCACGTAGCCGGTGGCGCGTGCCTGCACCACGGCCTGGTCACGTTCGTTGAAGGCGATGCTGCCGACGGCCGACACCTGCGGTGAGAGCGTGCCTTCGGTGACTTCGGCGGTACGCACCCCCAGGTTCTGCTGGATGCGTGGGCTGACGGTGACCGTGTTCTGGTCACCGCCTGCGTCGGCATACATCGGCACCAGCATCATGTCCATGAACGGCGACTTGGCCGGCTTGCCGAACTTGTTGCCCGGCACCATCGGGTCGTGGTAGTAGAGGATCTTGGCTCCGGTGCCCGGGTCCATGTCGCCCGCCTTGATGCCCGCCTTGATATGGCGCCGCGTGGCTGCTTCGCCCTCGGCGATGCTCTGCGGCAGCTTGCCGACAGTGGGCGCCTGGCTGGCTGCTGCGTCAGTTGAGGCCGCCGCAGCAACGGGTGCGTTCATGCCCATGCCGCGCTGCATGCCGAACAGGTACAGGCCGTAACCGGCTGCACCGGCTGCACCGAGTGCACTGATGACGACCCCGGCGATCACGAGAGGTTTAAGTTTCATGGTTCGCTTTCTCTGGGGTTCAAGGGCGGGCCGCTGCCGGTGTGTCATGGCCGACCGGCATGAGGTAGTTGATCCGGGCCCACAGGCGCGCGGCTTCCATCTCAAGCTGCAGGCGGTCCATGCGGGTATCGATCTCGCCGCGGCGCGCTTCGAGCACCGCTGTCAGCGGACCGCTGCCGCCGCGGTAAGCAGCGATCGAGGCGCGGGTGCGTTCGGCCGCCAGCGGCAACAGCGAAGCGTCGTATTGGGTGAGCCGCCCGCGGTCGCTGTGCCATTCCTGCAGCATGGCCAACGCTTCGACGGCAACCATGCGCGTCACCTCATCGCGCTCTGCGCGCACCTGCTCGACCATGGCGAGCTTGGCGGCGAGCTCGCGGTCCTGCCGGTTCGTTCGGTCCCATTGCAACGGCACCGACAGATTGATCGAGATCATGTTGGAGTAAGCCGGACCGCGCTGGTTGACCATCAGCTCGACGGCGACATCGGGCTTCTTGTTGGCCCGTGCCACCTCGGCATCCGCCTGCGCCACCGCCTCTTGCCGGGACAGGACCACGATCTGTGGGTGGCGGGCCAGCAGTGAGTCGAGATCTTCGGCGCGGATTCGAACCGCGTCGAGCGCAGGCGGCGCACCGAGCGCTTCGGCTGCTGGCGCGCCGATCCAGCGCGCCAGCTGGGTCGTCGCCGTGGCAACCTGTCGCTGGGTCTGCGCCAGGCGGTCTTCGATCTGCGCGACGCTGGAGCGCGCCGCGAACACGTCGGCCTGCGAACCCCGGCCACTGCGGTAGGCGGCGTCTGCCGCGTCGATCTGCAACTTGGCCTCGTCGCGCTGCGCCATCAGCAGGTCCCGGACGCGCTCCTGGTAGTGGCGGTCGAGCCAGGCGATCGCCGTGTCGCGCCGCAGGTTCGCCAGCACCAGCGCGCCACCGGCCACGGCGACCTCGGCCTCACGTTCGAAGCGTGCAGCCCTCGCCTTGAGCTTGCCCTCGCGGGTGAATTCCTGCATCACGCCGATCGAGCGCATGGTCATGAAGTCCCGCGTCAGGCTGAACCGGTCCGGGCCGTCGATCGGCAGGTTGTTGATACCCGCCTTCAACGTCGGATCAGGGCGCTGGCCGGCCGCGACCGCCATCTCGCGGGAAGCCGCAGCCAACGCCTCCTGCGCCGGCAACATGCGGGAACGGTCCTGCGCCAAACGCAAGGCGTCATCGAGCGTCAACGGGGCGGCTTGCACCTGGTGTGCCGCCAAGCCGATGAGCGCGACGAGCACAGCCAGGGCCGTGCGAGCGCATGGCGAGCGCTGGGATTGAGCAGACATGAAATCTCCTGACGAACCTTGAGGGTCAAGTTCAGTTCGCCGCAATGGCATGGGCCACGCAGACGAACGCCAGCGCGCGAGTTGCGGGCTGACGTTGCCGTCAAGCCCGCAGCGCGCGCGGCGTCAGAAGATCAGATGCGGAAGACGCAGTGCAGGATGGCGTGCGGCGGCTCGGGCGCTGCATCCACGCTGGCGTCAGGGGCCGGGAACGACCGGCCTGAACCGAGCACATTCTGCGGTTCGATGGGAATTGAATACAGCAAGGTCGGGACGGGTGCGCTCACCGAAGGCGCGGCTGCCGTGTCGGCGCTTTGCTGGCCATGGCGGCAATGTTCGGTGCACAGGTTGGCCGCTTCGGTATCCATCTGGTCGCAGTCGGGTGGCATGCCGGTGGGCTGCAATGCAGACGGCGCGTCAGCTGCAGCCAATGACATCGCCAGTGCCGGAGCCGGGCCGCTATCGGACATGGACATCGACATGGACATCGACATTGACCTGGACTCCATGCCGCTGAGGCCAGGGCACGCGTAACCGGCCACCGCCAATTGCGCAAACAGCACGAAGCCCATCAGCATGCGACTGATCGACTTCCTGATGGCCCGGCTTAATTCCATGCTGTCGATTCTATGTTGCTGCGGTGCGCGCTTTTTCGCGCGAGGGCGCGCGAGGGCGCGCGACGGCGCGGCGGGACATGGAACAGAACACGACACTGGCCAACCTCACGGCGTTTGCCACTGGCGTCGACTCCACAGCAGCCACGCACCGGCGCCAGCCAGCGCCACGTAGTTGACCACCATGAACCAGAGCGTATTCCAGGCCACTCCGTCGAAGCCGCGCAACGTGATCGGGTACAGCACGGGCGAGGGATAGAAATCGGCCGAATGCGTGAACACATCGATCACGATGTGCAACCACCAGCCAAGCAGCGGTATCCACAACGAGCGCATCGCGGCCCACAGCAGCAGCGTGGCCGCGCCGGCGACCACCGCACTGTGCATGACGCAGTGCAGATGGAACACGAGCAGCTCGACCGTCGGCGGCAGCACCGGCTCGAAGCGTGGCAATGCCTGGAAGTAGCCACCCAGCGCCGCCAAGCCCTCTCTGCTGAACAGTGCCCAACCGACTATCGGCAGCAGTTGCAGCAGGTCCGGCAGCACCGCCATTGCGACCGTCAGCACGACCGTGCGCCGCGATAGCGTCCAGCGGCGCTGCAGCAGGCCAGCGCCGACGCCAGCCCACAGACCATGCGCGATGATGTCCACGCAGGCGCGACCGTCTGTAGAGGTCAGTCGGGCTTGAGCTTGGCCACCCGCAGGCGCAGCGCATTGGTGATGACCGAGACCGAACTCAGACTCATCGCCAGCGCCGCGATCATCGGCGACAGCAACCAGCCGGTGAACGGGAACAGAACCCCGGCCGCCAGCGGCACACCCAGTGCGTTGTAGACAAACGCAAACGCCAGGTTCTGCTTCATGTTGCGTACGGTGGCCAACGACAACGCGCGGGCTGTGGCAATGCCACGCAAGTCGCCCTTGACCAGCGTGAGCTGTGCGCTGTTCATGGCCACGTCGGTGCCTGTGCCCATGGCGATACCGACATCCGCGCGTGCCAGCGCAGGCGCGTCGTTGATGCCATCACCGGCCATCGCGACGACACGGCCTTCGCGCTGCAGTTGCTCGACCAGCGCCAGTTTGTCCGCCGGCTTGACCTCGCCATGGACTTCTTCGATACCCAACTTCTGGCCTACCGCCTTGGCCGTGGTCAGTCCGTCGCCGGTGGCCATGACGATGCGCAGGCCCGACTTGCGCAGCGACGCCAGGGCTTCCGCGGTGGTCGGCTTGACGGGGTCAGACACAGCCAGCAAGCCCGCGAGCCGGCCATCGACAGCAAGATGCATGACGCTGGCGCCCTCGGCGCGCAGGGCCTCGGCCTGGGCGGCGAGCGGCGCCACATCGATGCCCACCTGCTGCATCAGCGCCGTGTTGCCCAGCGCCAGCGTTTTGCCGGCGACGACACCTTGCACGCCGATTCCCGATGCGGAGTCGAACTGCTCGGCCTTGTCCAGGGCCAGGTTGCGGGCACGCGCTGCCGTGACGATGGCTGCGGCCAGCGGATGCTCACTGCCCTGGTCCAGGCTCGCAGCCAGACGCAGCACCTCGTCTTCGGTGACCCCGTTCATCGCCACCGCACGCTCGAAAGTCGGCTTGCCTTCGGTCAAGGTCCCCGTCTTGTCGACGATCAGCGTGTCGACCTTGCACAGGTTCTCGATCGCCGCCGCGTCACGAAACAGCACGCCCTGGGTGGCGCCGCGGCCGGTGGCCACCATGATCGACATCGGCGTGGCGAGCCCCAGCGCGCACGGGCAGGCGATGATCAACACGGCCACTGCGTTGATGAGACCGTAGACCCAACTGGATTCATTGGCTGACTGGGGCCCGAACAAGCCCCAGCCGAAGAACGTCAGCAAGGCGATGGACACGACCCCCATCACGAACCAGCCCGCCACCTGGTCGGCCATGCGCTGCATCGGCGCCTTCGAGCGCTGCGCCATCGCCACCATCTGGACGATCTGCGACAGCACGGTGGCCGAGCCGACATGGTCGGAGCGCATCACCAACGCGCCGCTGGTATTGAGCGTCGCGCCGATGAGCTTGTCGCCGACCCGCTTGGTGACAGGCAGCGGCTCGCCGGTCAGCATCGACTCGTCCACAGCGCTGCTGCCTTCGACGACTGCCCCGTCCACCGGTACCTTCTCGCCAGGACGAACGCGCAGCCTGTCGCCGACATGGACATGGGTCAGCGGTATGTCTTCTTCCTTGCCATCGGCGTTGATACGGCGCGCCGTCTTCGGCGCCAGACCGAGCAGCGACTTGATGGCAGCCGAGGTCTGCGAACGCGCCTTCAGCTCCAGGATCTGGCCGAACAGCGTCAACGAGATGATGACCACGGCCGCTTCGAAGTAGACCGCCACGCGACCCATCGAGATGAACGACGCCGGGAACACACCGGGCGCCACCGTCGCGACCACGCTGTAAACGAATGCCGCGCCCGTGCCCAGGCCGATCAGCGTCCACATGTTCGGACTGCGTTGCATCACCGACTGCGCACCGCGCACGAAGAACGGCCAGCCCGCCCACAACACGACGGGCAAGGACAAGACCAACTCGATCCAGCTTTGCGTGGCCATCTCGAACCAGCCGAAACGGTGGCCGAGCATTGCCAGCACCGTGACGACAACGGTCAGCGGCAATGTCCACCAGAAGCGCCGCTGGAACGACACCAGTTCCGGGTTCTCTTCGTCATCGAGCGTGGGCAGCAAGGGCTCGAGCGTCATGCCGCACTTCGGACAATCGCCAGGGTGGTCCTGGCGGATTTCCGGGTGCATGGGGCAGGTGTAGATGGCACCTGCATCGGCACCTACATCGGCACCCGCAACGGCGACCGTTGTTTGCGCCTCGGGAGCCTCAAGAGCCATGGGCGCGACCTGCTTGCCGATATAGGCCAGCGGATCGGCGGCGAACCTGGCCTGGCAGCCTGCGCTGCAGAAGTAGTACAGCCTGCCGTCGTGTTCCAGCTTGTTGACCGACTCGGTCGTGACGGTCATGCCACACACCGGGTCCTTCAACCCGCCCGGCACATCGCTTTTCGCGTGCGCCTGCGGGTCTGTCGCGTCGTGATGCATGTCCGTCTCCTTTATTGCAGGGCCGCAACAAGCCGATATCGGGTTCGGCGCTCAATGCGCGGTGGGCCAGAGGCGGATGGCAGGCGCCGAGGATTCGATAGGGTCGCCCACCCCCTATCTGGTGGCCGGCGCGGCGGGCATCCGGTCGGCCATCATGTCCATCATCATCTGCATCATGGCCATGTGGTCGGTCATTTTTTGATGCCGCTGGGCCATATCGGCCGGCATGCCTTTACCGTCACCCATGCCGGCCATGCCCTGCATGCCGCCCGGGCCGCCCATCCCGCCCATGCCCTGCATGCCGCCATGCATCTCCTTCATCATCGCCATGCCGCCTTGCATGGCCTTCATGTGATCGGCCATCAGGGCCTGCCGTTCTGCGGGCGTCTTGGCACCCGTCATTTTCTGGTGCATTTCCTGCATGGCCTTCATGCGGGGCTCATTCGCGGCCATGGGCGTGGATGCAGCCATGCCGGCCATGCCAGGCGAAGCGGTGGCGGCGTTCATGGCACCTGGGTTTGCGCAGGCTGTGGCAAGGGTGGCAACGGACAAGGCAATGAGTGTGCGAATTACGGTCATGGTGAACTCCTGAGGAATAGCGGATCCGGTGCGGATCACTGAATAAGAGGAATACAACAAGGGGAAAATGCAAGCTGAACGGTCGTTAGCCGATGGCGGGATGTCAGTTCAGAGCCGATCGATCAGCCTATTTACCGGCTTATCAACAGGCCTATTAACAGACCGATGAACAGACCGATGAACAGGCCGAGCCTTAGGCCGAATCACGGGCCGATGGACGAAAGTCCGGCAGCGGCTCGCCTTGGCGGCTTGGGAAACCGCGCTAAATCGTCAACCGCAGCAAGCGGATGAACAGCGGCGGCCCGACTGAAGCAGGGCGCTCGGAATACAACCATTGAGAAGTTGCGGCGACAAGCGCCGCCGAATGCCACTGCGCGCTGGCTACGACGACGGGGCCAAGTGGTTCTGCCTGAGGCGCTGGGGTCTTGGTGACCGCAGAGGAACTGTCAGCGCAGAATTTCAGGCATCCCTGCGTGGCGCTGTGGCCGCCCAGTCCATCGTGCTGACTGACGGTGGCGCCGTGATGATGGAGGTGCACTTGTAGCGTAACCGGCCCCGCAGTGCCCCCGACCACCGGGTTTTCTTGCGACGAGATAGAGCCAAATCCGGCTCGCGCGCTCGGTTGAATCAAGCACGCATTCGCTACCCCTGACAGCAGTGCGAACATCCATGCGGACAGCGTGACACACGCAGTTTGGCGCAGTTGTTGGCGAATAAACCGAATCACTTGCGCCTTTGACTGACGACCCAAACGACCAGACCCACCAGAACCGCAAGCAAGTTCTTCATTGCAACTCCTGTGCAACATGGAGCACGATGTTTAACCGCACAGCGTGTGCGAGAAAAAAGAAGGTAATCCGAACAGGTGCTGCGGTCTGTGCGCCAACAAACATAGAATACGTGGTAGTGGTACTGCTTCTGAAATGCCAGCGGGTTTGGCAATCGTGAAGTAGCGATGTGAATTTCAACCGCAGCAGCAACCGCCACGTGCCGGTGCGGCTTTGACAGGCACACGTTCAACCCCAGCGTCGACGGCCACGGGCGTGTAGCCCGCTCGGTTGATGGCGTCGCCCAGTCCAGCCGCGTCGACTTCGGTCGAATCGATGGTCACGCGATGCGTTGCCAGGTCGATCTGAACCTTCGCGCCCAAGTCCACATCGTTCACCGCCTTGGTGATGGTGCTGACACAATGGCCACAAGTCATGTCTTTGACTTCAAAGGTCGTCATTGGGTGTTCCTATCAGGATGGAGTGATTGAAGCGCTGACTTTCAAGCCTCCCACCATGGGAATGTCAAGCGGTGCTTTTATGCCCCCCCTACCGCGAATACATTCGAGCCAGGTAAAGCGCGCCTCATTCGGCCAACTCATCCAGGATCGGGCAGTCTGGACGGTCATCACCATGGCAACAGGCGGCCAGCGATTCCAGCGTGCGCTTCATGGCCGCCATCTCGCTCATGCGCCGGTCCAGATCGGCCACATGCGAGAGCGCGATGCGCTTCACATCGGCGCTGGCGCGGCGCCGGTTCTGCCACAGCTTGAGCAGAGCGGCGATCTCGACCATGCTGAACCCCAGCTCGCGCGCCCGGCGAACGAAGCGCAGGGTATGAACTTCTCTCGAACCGTACTGCCGGTAGCCCGACGCGGTGCGCCCGACCTTCGGCAACAGCGACAACGACTCATAGTGCCGAATCATCTTGGCTGACACGCCAGAACGCGCTGCCGCTTCACCGATGTTGAAGGGCGCATCGGTCATCTCGAATTCCGTCATTTCGCCGCTCCCTTCCAGCGCCGCAACAGCAGTGCATTGCTCACCACGCTGACGCTGCTCAAGGCCATCGCCGCGCCGGCAATCACGGGGTTCAACAGCCCGAAGGCGGCCAGCGGTACGCCGACGAGGTTGTAGATAAAGGCCCAGAACAGGTTCTGCCGAATCTTCGCGTAGGTGCGTCGCGAGATGTCGATGGCATCAGCCACCAGGCTGGGCTTGCCACGCATCAGCGTGACGCCCGCAGCGTGCATGGCCACATCGGTGCCGGTGGACATGGCGATGCCCACGTCGGCGGCGGCCAGTGCCGGCGCATCGTTGATGCCGTCGCCGACCATGGCCACCACCGCCCCGCCCTGCTTCAGTTTCGCGACGATGTCGGCCTTGTCCTGCGGCAGCACTTCGGCCTCGACCTGGTCGATGCCCAGCGCCTTGGCAACAGCATTAGCGCTTCCGCGGTTGTCGCCGGTGACAAGCACGGTCTTGACCTTGAGCGCATGCAAGCGGGCCACGGCGTCGATGGCATCGGCCTTCACGGTGTCGCCGAAGGCTAACAAGCCCAGCAACACGGGCTTGTCGGTGACATCGGCAAGCCATGACACCGTTTGGCCTTGCGCTTCGTGCTGCTGCGCCAGCTGCACCAGCACCCCGAAGTCGATACCCAACTCGTTCATGTACCGCGTGCTGCCCAGGCGCAGTTCGCGCCCGGCCACCAACGCAGACATGCCCTTGCCAGCCACAGCGCGCACCTGGGTTGCTGCAGGCGCAATCGCGCCCTCTGAACTGGCGGCATCGAGCACCGCGCGCGCCAGCGGGTGTTCGCTGCCGGCCTGGATGGCCGCCGCAGCCGCCAGCAGTTCGCGCCGGTCACCTGCAGCGGGAACAGCCGCCACCAGCTTGGGCTTGCCCTCCGTCAAGGTGCCGGTCTTGTCGAACGCCACCACCGTGATGGCATGGGCCACTTCCAACGCCTCGGCGTCCTTGATCAGGATGCCGTGCCGCGCCGCCACACCGGTGCCGGCCATGATGGCGGTGGGCGT
>Ga0209591_10005111_pt1 | contig 14712 bp, 13 predicted proteins | sample MAT01_FD_187207 | JGI IMG/M metagenome (GOLD analysis project Ga0209591, IMG submission 187207) | Freshwater microbial communities from Lake Fryxell liftoff mats and glacier meltwater in Antarctica - MAT-01 (SPAdes) (version 2) | ecosystem: Environmental > Aquatic > Freshwater > Ice > Liftoff... | reverse complement strand
CATCTCCTCGGTTCATTTTGGTTAAACTGCAACACCGCGACTTCTAGGCATTTACCACAGTGAGCAAGAGATATGCTGACACTAGAAAGAGAACAAACAACCTTACCACCTGATTACGCTAACCTTAACACCAGCATCCAAGATACCTTCGCCGCCATCGACCGCTTCGAGTGGCAAGCAATAGAAGAGCTGCGGGTGATGCGGGATAACGGTTATTACTCTGATGCTGGTTATGCCAGTTTTGAAGATTATTGCGAAAAAGAACTAACCAAGCACGGTGGGTATCGTCGGGTCAGAGATTTGCTGTCTGCCTCAAAGGTGAGAGATACCTTACCAGAGGAACTGAAGGACAAGATAACCAAACCATCCCAAACCCGATCCTTATTCCGGCTGATCAAGACTCCCGACAAATTACAAGAAGCAGTTGAGATTGCATCTGAACAAAAACCCTTCCCTACTGCGTCCGACTTCGCCAAAGCAGTGCAGCAAGTCGCACCAACAGCTAAACGCACCACAAAAAAGCCAGAAAGTCAAACGCAATTGTGTAATTCTGTCACAATTTCATCACCAGAACATCCCCGTTATGGCGAATCGGGAGTAATTGAGGCAGATGCACCCAATAATTATCAGCAGATTGTGACTTTCCCTGATGGTGAGATAATGCTGGTAAACAACACCGATTTGGATGCCGCAATTGCGTCATTTTCACCAGAGCGGAACTATCCACCAGAATACACAGAAGCGATCGCTCAACTCAAAGAACAGCACCAGCAGGAACTAGAGCGACTTTCCCAGGAATTGAGGATTGGACTACAAGCAGAAGCAGCTACTAGAGCCGAAGAACAAGTAATTGAACAAATTTCATCCTTGCAAAACCTGTACAAGCAACAGCAAGAGCAAAATATTCAATTGCAGCAGCGCCTAGACGAGATGGAGGGGTTGAGGCGGTTGGAGACTGAGAATCAGCAACTTCTTTCTCGCATTCAGGAATTGGAACACGCCGTAGAGGAACGTCCCTTGCAACAGTGGGGAAATACCATGACGCAACAGGCGACTAAAGCGTTAAACAAGCAGGTGAAACAGGCGTTAGAAAAAACTATTGATTTGCGATCGCTAGCAGTTGAACCTCCCCAAGAAAATGCCCAAGAATGTTTACGTTTGATGGGCATGGCATTGAAAAACCTAAGCGTTGCCATGAACAACACCCAAGCACTCCAAGCGGCGGCGATAATTCTGGGGAGTGAACCGACACAAGAAGCGATCGCTTACCGCGCCGAACAATTGCAACTGCTACCCCAGGCGGTAAGTGATATTAGGGCAGTGCTAGCAAAACCTGGGTGTACTTGGCAAGACTTTTGTACTGTTGCCCAAGAGTATGAGGTGATTAAACAGGACTATTGGGCGGAATTAGCCACTGACGAAACAGAATTAATCAAATCTCTAGAAAAAGCAACTCATCCTCCGGTGATTCAAGTCGGTTCTATCGTTGCTTATGCTGATCCCTACTACACCTTATATAACGCTAGAGGTGAAGTTGTGGAAGATTTGGGCGAGGGCGAGGGCGAGGTGCTGGTTGCTTGGGAGCATTGGAAGGATGAAGGTAGAAAAACAAGTAGGTATTTCCGAGACGAGTTGAGATTCTGGCAAGGCTAACTAATTTGTTGCCCATACCAGTGATTTTTTAGACAGGACTTTATAAATACCCAGACACTCCGCGACCGCAGTGGGGAAATTTCCTTGCGTCAACATAAACAGGAGATTGAATTATGACTGTAACTATTACAAGACCCAAACCCAAAAAGGCTGCTGCCACTAAAGCACAGTCACCGTATAAGCGGCTTCATGTGATTATCCCGATTGAAGATATGTTGTGGGCTTCGCAACAAAAGCCCTCGGTGACGCAATTGTGGCAGGAATGCTGGACGGCTGACCCCTATGGTTCTCGATGGATGCCCCTTTCTACTGAGATGGGTTACAGTACTTTCATTCAAGCCAAGAAAGTTTTGTCCGACAGTGGACTGTTCATTTTCAAGCCGGACAAGTCCATAGAGGATGGCCGGGAGACGGTGAGGTGGACGGTCAAGAATCTACATGGAAGCAGAATTAGGGATTTTTGGGAAAAAGCCAGCGCTGAAAAACAAGAACCAAATGCTGAAAAACGAGAATTAGATGCTGGGGATTCAGACAAAGATGCTGGCTCTGAAGAAATGGGTGCTTTAAATCAAGCATCTATTTTAGGTCAAAGTCAGTCAAAGCAAGGGTTTCAGAAACCCTCACGAACTGGTCAGGAACACCTCACAAACTCTACAAAAGAGGTTGTGAGGTGTAACTCTTACACGCTTGCAGAAATTTCCCGTGAGGAGGAGACGGCGATCGCTCCCTTGAGGGTCGCGTCGCCTCAGTCTGTTCAAAGCGTGTCAGAGTTAGAAGAAGACTTGCCTACGGCAACTGACTGTACATCGCTGGCGCTTGTGGATGCTGCACAGAGTGAATCTGCTTCTTTGTTGGCTGAAAACCAAGATTGTGGTGTTGAACCGAAAGGTTGTCTTGAAGGCGATTATTCCGCCGCGCCCGTTGGTGAAGATGAATTTTCTTCAAGTTTAGCGATGTCTAGCGACAAGCCGTTTCACGTCTACGCTAATCAAACACCGGGGCAAGTAGAACAGGGTCAATCTGCTTCCTTGCCGGGAGAAAACCAAGTTTCGGATGTAGAAGTCAAAACAGTTCATGAGGGTGAAAGTTCCGCTGCGCCTGTCCCCAGTGCTGAAAAATGGTCGCATGAGGCGATTGTTGCTCGATCTAAAGTGCGGCCGGAGCGTATGCAAAAACTCAAACTGGCTCTTAATTCTGGGCAGAATCCGGGGTTTGAATTCTTGCAGGAGTGTTGGGATGATCCGGCATTGCAGATTGTGATCAAGAAATTGCTGGTGAAGTATCCGCAGTGGGGGATTGCTTGTGTTGAGGGGGTGCTGGTGAAGTGGAATGATTAGCGATGCCTACGGCAACCCTTTCAGGGATCGCCTATCATAGAAAGAGATCGCGCTTAAAAGCGAGTTATACCTTATGTCTCTGACAATCCAAGACTTAGAACAATTACAGTCACAGAATCCCGATTTGCAGATGGAGCTAGTAGAGGGAAACATCATCGTTATGGGGCCATGCGATTATGAGTCAGACGAAATTGGTTCTCGCCTGTTAACGTTTCTTAATATTTGGGTGATGCCTCGCAAGCTAGGCAGAGTTACTGGTTCCAGTGCTGGCTTTATCTTGCCAAGCATTGAAACCGATGAAACTACGGGCGACCCGGAAAAAAGAAACTTACGCGCTCCAGATGTTTCATTTGTTCGGGCAGAACGACTCAAGAAAACTCAGCGTGATTTTGTGCAGTTAGTCCCCGATCTCACGGTTGAGGTCAAATCTAAAAGTGACCGTATCAAACCACTGGAAGAGAAAATTAAACTATTCCTAGAACTTGGTTCTACAGTAGGTATTCTCATTGACCCTGACAAACTTTTAGTTACAGTTTATCGCCCTAACCAGGAAGCAGTTATTTTAAGAGATAACGACAAATTAGTAATCCCAGAGTTACTTCCAGGTTGGGAATTAGCAATAGCCGAATTATGGCCACCTGAATTTGAATAACTTAATTAGGGATTCAAACAGAGAATAAACGAGGAAAATAAAATTATTCCGCCGCGCCCGTTACCGAAAATGAATTTTCTTCAAGTTTAGCGATGTCTAGCGACAAGCCGTTTCACGTCTACGCTAATCAACCACAGGGGCAAGTAGAACAGGGTGAATCTGCTTCGTTGTTAGTTGAAAACTCGGTTTCGGGTGTAGAAGTCAAAACAGTTCATGAGGGTGAAAGTTCCGCTGCGTCTGTCCCCAGTGCTGAAAAATGGTCGCACGAAGCGATTGTTGCAAGGGCAAATGCGCGGACGGAGCGGATGCAGAAACTCAAAGTGGCGGGAAATTCTGGGCAGAATCCGGCGTTGCAGATTGTGATCAAGAAGCTGCTGGCGAAGTTTCCGCAGTGGGGGATTGCGATTGTGGATGGGATGTTGATGAAGTGGAATGAATAGCGATCGCTATTCATTGCTGACTGTAACTTGATGGGAGCTTGTGAGATCAATTTATCCCTAGATTCAGCAACACCAAATAATAGTTATTTTGGGAGTTTGTTCTTCGGACTTACTACAAAATATAGCTGTGACCGATAGAAACAAACATCAAACTCCATAAAAAAATTTACTTGTCCTAAAATTAGAGGAACTTGTACAGCTTTTGTCCAAGCAAATACAAGTTGGACAGGTTCAAACTGACCCACTATTGCTTGAATGACCACAACACGAGCTTCATAAGTAGCCAGATTTCCTGTTAAGTTTAAAGTTGCTGTCTGACGTTCCCAAACATATCCCAAATCGAGACCTATTGGATAGGGCAATACATTGACTGTCGCTCCTGTATCTAACAGCGCGGATGTTGTGATAGAACATTGTTGACTACCTAATGTAAGCGGCATATATGGGCGAAAACCAGCCTCTCCCAATGTTGTGTCAGCGTTGACAAAAGGAAATTGCTCAACATTCGGCATTGTTTTGATGTTGTGTTGCTTGTAAGACCTGTAGCATTGTGTTTGCTGCTTCAAAAGCATCATAAGGAGACCAGACAGGATAGGATTTCTCTGGCTTAATTAAGTCTGCTTCTTGTTGGGCTAATTCTGAAATTAAAACTTGCACAACATAAAGTTTTTCAGCACGGCTAAGTCCTTGCAGTGTGTTGAGCAATTCTGCTGGAACCATGTTTGATGCCTCCGTCAGTTAAACAGCCTGACTCTATATTAAATGTTGTTGCTCCCGCGAGTCGCTAACCCGGAACGAGAAATCTATTTGTAGAGTTGAACAAGTGTTCAGTTTGCACCTACCAACCTGCCCAACTCAGTTTGATATTGGGATATCGTCACCGACATCACAGGAACAAGGGCTGGACTCTTATAAGGCACGCTCGACGCATTCCCACACGCCGACTCTGGCACAGAAGAGCGCTCGCCGAAACGCCATCACACACAACGCGAAAACCGATATTGTTGTTGCGGTTGTCGGGGTTGTTGTTGTTGCGAGTAGCAGAACGGCAGTTTTGAGGATTGTTGTTCCAAGAACCACCGCGCAGCAGCCGGTTTAGCCTGTCCCTTCTCTACTCCCTTACCCATGCAAGTGAAGTAAATATCTGTTGACGTAACCGCCATGTATCCCCATGCTCTAGATGAGCAAACCAACTTTGAATCGATTGGGATACTTTCTCTGAACTAATCTTACCTTGATTAGACTTCCTTTGCATAAATTTAAGTCTGCGTCTTGCCCGTCTTAAATTTTCAGTCCGTACCCGAATGCAGTCTGGTAAAATGCGGAAACCTAGATAATTAGCACCAAGTTGTGTTTCAAATAATTGACTTTTGATTGGATGAATTTTTAGTCTCAATTGATTAGCTAAATATTCCTCAATGGCTAGCCGAGCATCAAATAAAAAACTCCAATCATCTGAAAACAGAGAAAAATCATCAACGTAACGGAGGTACTTTTTAACTTGAAGTTCTTCTTTCACAAAATGATCAAAACCATTTAAATAAATATTGGCAAAAAACTGACTGGTGAGATTTCCGACAGGTAAACCTCGCCTTCTTTCAAGGGGAGTTAACAAATCATCTCCAGCAAAATGCTCCACTACTAATAATTGTTCATTACTATTATCAATAAGAGTGTCAATTAACCAGAGTGTATCCGGGCATTTGATTTTTCGGCGCAATAAGTTTTTCAAAATTTCATGGTCAATGCTGGGAAAATATTTTTGGATATCACACTGTAGTACATAATGGCTAGAACGAGCAAATTTAGTAAAACGATGCAAAGCACGATGAGTACCAAATCCCACCCGATTAGCGTAAGAATCAGCAATAAATGTTGGTTCAATTAAAGGAAGAATAATATTACACAAAGCATGGTGTACTACTCTATCTCTATATGGTGCAGCCGAAATCATCCGAATTTTTGGTTCTTGAATATAAAAAGTTTTATAATTTCCTGGCTGATAAGTTTGATTAACTAACTCTTCTTGTAATTTTGCTAGTTCTCCTTCCAGGTTATAATTAAATTTTAAAACATTTTCTTTGAATCTTTTCCCTTTTTGCGCTTTTTTGGCTGCTATTAAGATATTTTCAAATTTGATGATTTGAGAATATAAATTGCCGTGGCGTTTCATGAAAGTTTTATTTTATCGTAAATTAAAGGGTTTAAGACCCCAAACAAAACACGTAGCACCAGTTTCAGTCGGAGTTTAAATCCCCGTCTGTTCGGGCAGCGTGCCGTCTAAAATGTTTGAATTTTGAATTTTGAATTGGTGTTTGCTTTGTTGTTTGATCCATCCTCCTAACTCTATACCAATTGCATTGATGAGTTTACCTACATATTCATATCGGTCAATTGCAATTAAATTAAAGTCAAATAAAAGACGTGTTTGATAGCGCAAAATATCTAACTGACTCTGGAGTAACTCTAATTGAGCTAGTTTTTCTTTCTGATAACGAGCAATAACTAAACCCTCTAGCAGATTATATAGCCCAAAAATCATTCTGTCGCCCAAAGCAAACTTGTGATTTTTGGGCAATCGATTCAGGATTGGAATGTACCATTTAATTAAATCGTAGGTTTTTTGGATAATCGATAGCTCTGACATTAATTCTGTGAATAAAATTCAGATGATCATAATTAGGAAACTATGTTATTCTTACATTTAAGAGATTAAATGCTGAGATTCAGATTTCTCAAAAAAAAGATCGTTCCGCTACGCTACACTAAAAAAGAGCAAGATTAAGAAGGGCAGAGGGCAAAGGGTAAAAGAACAAAGGGCTAAAGAATCCTCGCCGAAACGCCATCACACACAACGCGAAAACCGATATCGCTGCTGCGGTAGTCGGGGTTGAAGTCGTAGCGAGTAGCAGAACGGCAGCCGTGAGGATTGCCGAACCAAGAACCACCGCGCAGCAGCCGGGATTGATTATCATTACCAATCCAAGCACTTCCATTATTAGGTGCGCCTTCGTAACTGCTATGCCAACTGTCTTGACACCATTCCCACACATTGCCATGCATATCGTATAAACCCAAGGCATTGGGTGGAAAACTGCCTACTGGAGTTGTTTGCTGACGATCTTTACCTTTAGGTGTAGAGGCGTAAGTATAAGCACCATCAAAGTTAACTAAATCTGTCGTAATTGTTTCACCAAAATAAAACGGCGTAGTAGTTCCAGCACGACAGCCATACTCCCATTCTGCCTCACTTGGCAAGCGATAGTTACGTCCCGTTACTTTACTTAACTTTTGACAAAATTCTACCGCATTATTCCAACTCACTTGTTCTACAGGTCTGGTTTCACCTTTAAAATTAGCAGGATTATTCCCCATTATAGCTTGATACTGTGCCTGGGTAACTTCATATTTTCCCATGAAGAATCCAGGAACTGTTACCGAATGCTGGGGACTTTCACTTGAGCTTCGTTCCTGTTCCCCTGCTGGTGAACCCATTATAAAAGAACCAGTAGCGATCACCACCATGTCCAGCGTCACACCATTACCCAAATCTTCAGTAAAATATTTTCCATCACGCAAGGCTTTGTCGGTGATGTTCCCCTGTGCGTTTACTCTAACTATTTCAAACTCAAAACTCTTTAAAGGAGTAGGACTAGAATTGGGTATGATGTTAGGATTCGGACTAGAATTGTTAGTAAGCCGATGTGCTACCACTGCTGTCAGCAAACCTACTCCTCCCAAACCAAGCCATTTCAAAAATTTCCTGCGGCTAATTAACCCAGAAGTAGAATTAGAAGATTCAGCAAAGCTCGGCTGATGAATCGGTGGTTGAATTACTATTCCTAACTTTCGTAATCCTTTCAACCACCAATAATATCTTTTCTGTCTTTGGAGTGAGCGACTAAACTCATCTGATACCCTCATACCAAGTACAGATTCTCCTTTCATAAAGGTGAGAAAGACATAATCCCGTAATTGACTATTTTCCGAAGCTTTTTTAGATAATAAAGAAAGTATGGGATTTACTAAATCTGGCAATAAACTGTGATGCTGTTCTGCTATTTCTAGTTGAAATTTATTTGCAGAACCTTGAATAGCCGTAATTAGTAAATTTTGCAGAGCAGTCCGAATTGTCTGCTGTTGTTCTTGGCTAAGTGTTGTAATCAGATAAACACGCAACCAGTCTGGCATATAACCAGAACGCAACCACGGTAAACGAGCCAAATCAGTCAATGAACACACCTCTATTAACGATGCTCCCGACTCTGATTTGAGAACATTACCCAGATATATAGTGATGTTCCAATGCAACTCAGGAAAAACCGCACAAGCACTCAGCCAATAAAAACTATCCTTACCAAGATATTTCTCCAGCGATTCCAACATGAGATTAATCTGCTCAGTCGGAGGCGAATTACGTTCTATCCAGCGTTCAGCTTGTACACGCAAAGAATCTGGTAGAGGTATTCGCATTTCTTCCGCAAGAGAATAAGTTGCGACTCCCCAACGCAGTCTTTGACTTAGCACCAGGAAGCCTTTAATTGTTGCGGGTAAAATAATAAACTGTTGTGCAAGTTCTAATTCCCGATATCCCCAGTTTTCCGCAGGTGTAGGTGTTAAAACTGCACGGTTATCCCAGTCTGTCAACTGATTTACCCAAGATTCTAATTCCCCACTAATAGAGCTAAAAAAATTCTCTGTGTCTGAGATAATAACAAGACTATGCTGACTATATTTTGATGTAATTTCTCTTAGTCTTAATGGGAAACCTTCATTAGCATGAGGAAAACACATTCGGGGATCATCATCAAAAAAATAGATAGTAATAAATACACCTTCGTTTTGCAAACGCTCAATTATCTCTTCCACAAACTTAGCTTGATGATCTCGGTAGCTGGCGCGGTTCACAAGAAAGAGATATTCAGGGAGAATTTGGTAAGTACGATAGATTGGGGTTAGCCACCCACCCCGCTTAAGAGTTGCATCAATCGTTTTATCGACATCAAGTTCATTAGAAGGGATACGAATTCGATACCTTAAACTCTGAGCTATTTGCAATAATACAATGCTAGGAATTAAGCTATCCTCAAATCCAGTCAGGGAAATTTGTTGTAGCTCCGGCTGTTGCATCGTACTATGACGTTGCAGAAATAGGTTAGCACGCCAAATCCACCAGAGCCGCCACAAAAGAAATGCAACATAGACTGTCAGCAAAATTAGCAGTATTTGTAGCAGTATTTGCCAATTAAATGGCGAGTTTGTAGAGGGTTTTGTATTGAATTGTCTTGGAGGTACAGTTGGAAGTATCTCTGGTTGTATTGGAGGTGGAAAAGTCGAGGTTGGTGATTTTGTTGGTTTTGGAATTGGTTGTATGACAGGTAGCTTCTGCGTGGGAGACGGGAATAAGAGAATAGATAGAAAAATAAATATTGAAATGAAAAATATTAGACCCTGTATTTTATATGAGAGAGTGCGTTCTGTTTCTAGTTCATCTGAAAGTGCTTCGGCTTCTACATCTACTTTCCCTGTTGAAAGATTAATTCGGCTGTATAATTGAACCCAACGGTCAAAACGCTGTTGAAATTCTTCTTGTTCAGTTGGTGAACTGCAAAAAATCGGACCCAGTAAACTCCTTAGATGCTCTGGACTATCTAGGGTTTCCCCTTGAGCAATCAACATCAATATGAGATCCTGGGCTGCAATGTACTGAGATATACCAATCTTGTAACCTGCTTCCCTCAGTTCATCAATGAACTCTATCAAAACATCGGGATTTAGCCAATGTAGGTTGTTTTTGTCTGTTCCTGTATCCACTGTTCTACAATTTTTTTCGCTTTTTCTTGATCTTCAGCAGTTTTGATTAAGCTACTCAGAGTCGCAAAAACTACTTCTGCTTGAATTAAAGCATTTTCTGATTCATTAGTGAATTTTTTTAAAGTTATCAACCAGCCCAATAATTCAGCTGTTGCAGGTTTTTTCCTCAAACCACTTTGGGTAGAACGTAACCTGTAGAATAAATTCAGGGCTGCTTGTAAAAAGGGACTACTGCTACCAGCATTCATCCCCAAGCGATTAGCAACAATTTCCGCCAGTCGCTCAATTTTGGGAAAGGGAATATTGTAATAAACACAACGCCTCAGAAAAGCATCTGGTAAATCTTTTTCGGAATTACTACTAATAATTACAATCGGTTGTAATGTTGGTTCTGCAGCAATTTTTTCATTTCCTAACTCGGAAATGCGAAAATACATCAATTCCAATTCGTTGAGTAAATCATTTGGGAAGTCACGCGGTGCTTTATCAATTTCATCAATTAAAACTACAGAACGTACTTGATGCTCATGTAGAGTATCTGATGGTAATAAATGCTTGACTGATTCTGGCTCTCTAGTTCGTAAAATTGCCAGTCCTAAAGCTTGGTAATTAATGTAATCTAAGAGTTTAGTTGAGATAACGCCACTCTGCACATCTTGGAAACGTTTTAAAGCATCATAAGTATAGAATAGTTCACGGGCTATGCTAGTGGACTTAGTTTCAAACTTCAAGGGCTGGTCAAGTCCAAGTTCCCATGCTAGACTGTAAGCTAGTTGAGTTTTACCTGTCCCTGGTTCTCCAGTAATCAGTAGCGGTTGTCCTAATAACAGCGCCACATTACACGCATCTTTCAACCCGGAATCTGCAATATAATTCTCTGGCTTGAGTAATTGAAAACGTGGAGAAGTTGGCAAAGTTACTGATAAATCGAATTGTTTACGGTTTCCATCACCGGAATAAAACGGGTACTTCATGCTGATTCTCCCTGTACGGCTATCAGCGATTTCACTAGCTTAGATAATTCTTCTGCTAAATAAGACATGGGAATTGTATCAGACGATGTTTGCTCTTCCCAATATTCAAACATCTCTCCCACTTTTTGAATTAATGGCTCAATCATAGCTTCACCCACAAACTGTTTAGTATCTTCACAACGTACCCAATTCTCAACTTCTCCTTGATTGATTCCTGACAATTCTGGTAGAACAATTATTGATTGGGACTTAATATAATTAATATCTGAATTGGATAAAACCTGGAGATATTTACGAATTTTGTTATTAATTTTCTGATATCGATATTGCTTTAAAAAAACAAAACTAAGATTAAATAATAACTTGAACCAGAGGTTTTTATGAGTTTTCTTGCGTTTGATTTTATATTTAATGAATATACAGACAATTAATCTTTGGCTGGTAACTATTTGATGTAAAGAATAGCAAAACTCCAACAGTTTATTTAAACTATCTAATCCTTGTCTCTGCAAATCTTCAGTAAGTAAATGGGTATGAACTATGACTGGATGATGATGTTTGCTGAAGGCAATATTAATTGATTCTGGGGAATATAAGCTGTTTTTCAAAACAACATCTGCCAAATTTTTACATAACTGATTACTGAGATTATGCAAATTTTTTGATTTGGAAGGCCATTCCAGAGGATATTCATAAATAATCGGTTCTTGTGGGTCTAAGTTTAGCCATTTAGGAAGGAAAACCTTTCGCATTTTTTCTAAAAAATTGTAATGACATTGGGACTCATCACCATGAATAATGCAAACGAGATGAGTTGGTGAATCTGGACTCAGAAAGTTTGAAAATACCTCACTTAGTTGTGCTTCTTGTTCTCGACGGTTGGCTAAATAGGGTAGAAGATGTGGAACCTCCTTTTGAAATTGATCCGAGCGTGTATGGTAACTATTTGCACCACTTGGCTGCAAAATGACATTTTGGACATTCGCTTGTAACTGCTGTTCAATTGCATCCAACTTGTCACCAAGCTCTTTCAACGTGCGTTCCTCTGACTGAAGCTGGTGTTCATATTGAAACTTGCGGGATACATCAGTCTCAATTACCAACGCTGTTCGTATTTGTGCAACTTTCTGGCTTTGGAGGGTGTAAGCTTTTTCGAGCGAATCTCTTTCAGAGAGCGATCGCTGTCGTTGACTCTGTGATTGTGCTGGATTAGTTGATGCCGCCGTCTGCTGCCCAAGGTGAATATTGTAGATATCACCGCCAATACGCCCAGCATTCACAGACTCAGCATTAATCAACCCGCCGCTAAACTGGGCATTGCGTAAGTCGTTGTTGTCGGTTTGCTTTGGATCTTGTGAGTCCGGCATGGGTCGGTTTAGGCTGGTTTAAGCGTTGTTGTTATGAATATTACCATCTAACTGCTCGGCGTTGACATTGCTGGTATTAAGTATTGCCAGAGGCTCTTCATTTGCCATCTTGAGCTAATCCCTCTGCTTCATCCTGTAGCCACTAATTCAACTTATCAATTGTTTCTTCTCATTCATCCAAACGCTGCGCGATCGCCTGTAATAATTCCTCAAATTCTGAATCGCTATGAATGTCTGGAGTTAGCGTATTCATGTCTTTTAGAAGGTTGGTAAGTTCGGCAATAGTGTTACGAATTTCGGTGTATAAATCAATTTCTTCTCTAAACCCTTGTAAATTAGCAGAGGAAACACCTCTCATTGCTTCATCTAATTCTCTTATTTGGTCTTCCCAATGTTTGATATATTTAATTCTTTGAATAGGGTTATAAATTTGGGCATCTGCTAACACAATCGGAAAAATTCGGTTATGAAATTCACCATTCTTAGTAATTTCCACCAATTCAAACATACAGTTTGGCGATTTTAAATACTTATCACTAATCACAGCAATTACACATTTACCTCGTCCAATCTTTTCCATGAAAGCTGTGATTAGTCCTTTGTAACCCAAGTCTCGTTTATCTCTAATGATGGTGATACCTTTGGATTGTAAAACTTCATCTAAGTGATTAGTATAAGTTTCGCTATCTCCACCCCAAGCATAGGAAATGAAGATTTCTTTCTCATATTTGGGTTTTTCTCTCTCTTGTTCTGTTTCCTTTTGTGGTTGTTCTTGTTTATCTTCCTCCTTAGTCTGAGGAAAATGATTAGTTTGCAACTGTTGTTCAATTGCACCTAATTTGTTACCAAGCTCTTTTAATGTGCATTCCTCTACCTGAAGCTGGTGTTCATATTGAAACTTGCGGGATACATCAGTTTCAATTACCAAAGCGGTTCGTATTTGTGTAACTTTCTGGCTTTGGAGGGTGTAAGCTTTTTCGAGCGAATCTCTTTCGGAGAGCGATCGCTGTCGTTGACTCTGTGATTGGGCCGGATTAGTTGATGCCGCCGTCTGCTGCCCAAGGTGAATATTGTAGATATCACCGCCAATACGCCCAGCATTCACAGACTCAGCATTAATCAACCCGCCGCCAAACTGGGCATTGCGTAAGTCATTGTTGTCGGTTTGCTTCGGGTTTTGTGAGTCCGGCATGGGTTTGGGTTGGGCGTTCTTAAGCATCTTTGTTATGAATACTACCACCTAATTGCTCGGCGTTGACTGTTTCTGCATCTACATTACCTCCGCCAAACTGGGAGAAACGCTGGTCGTAGTTAGAAACTTTCCTTGGATTTTCTGCCAGAGCTTTTTGGACTGATCCTTGCTGTTCCACTATGTCAAATAGGCGGTTAATTTGTGCTTCCTGTTTAGAAAACAGGGTATCTTTATCCTCTAGTCTTGCTTGGTACTGTGCTTCTAATGCTTTGTTTGCAAATTCATAGCCTTGCATGAAGTCGCTGTGGATTTTTGCTTTATCTGCATCAGGAGCAACAGCTACTCGGACTACAAGAATGCCATTGCCTTTATGGTCAACATTTACAAGGAAAGCTCCACTGAGGTCTGCATTACTAAAGTTAGTCATTCCGAAGTAAGCATCTGTAAGGTCGGCATTTCTAAGATCAGCACCACTGAGGTTAGCTTTACAAAGATTAGCCTGAGCAAGTAAAACATTGCTAAGGTTAAAACCGCGGAGGTCAGCATTTGTAAGATCAGCAGCACTTGTATCTGGTTTTACTTGAGGATTTTTTTCCCTCCACCTATTCCAAACCTCTACCCCTTGCCTAAGTATCGTTAAATGCTCTTCATTTGCCATCACCAGCTAACCCCTCTGCTCACCTTTTGCTAACAAACTACTCCGCCTCCTGCCATCCTTCTATTGAAGCCAACAAAATATTAACCAAAGGATTGTCGATTAGCTCCTTAAAAGCTTCCTTTCCCCCACTCTTCAACGCTCCAATCACTCGTGCTTTTAAAGTTGGGTTATTCTCAATCTCATCAATAGCTTTAGCCACAGCGATCATTTGCTCAGAGGTAGTTGTCGTGGGATATGTCTGGCTCAATTGGTCAAGAAGCTGCTGAATCTCTGCTGCGGCTTCTGCGAGATTCTGGCGTTGTTCAGTGGAGTAGTTGGTGATGTTGCCGCCGATTTGATTTGCGGTTACGGTGTCGGCATTGACTAGACCACCACCGAATTGAGCATTTTGCAGGTTGAAGTTAGAGGTTTTGTTACTGACCCGTTGTTGGTTATTTTCACCCTGAACATTGTTGATATCGCCGCCAACTGAACCACCAACTGAAAAACCACTAGGGTTGTTACTAGGCTGTTGACTTTGTGCCTTTTTAGAGGGTAAAAATTCATGCAGTTTCCGTGTCGTCAATATTGGCTGAAAATAAAGTTCTTCTTTTGGAAAGCGTAGATTGTCCAAAAACTTCAGAAA
>Ga0209591_10005109_pt1 | contig 14721 bp, 6 predicted proteins | sample MAT01_FD_187207 | JGI IMG/M metagenome (GOLD analysis project Ga0209591, IMG submission 187207) | Freshwater microbial communities from Lake Fryxell liftoff mats and glacier meltwater in Antarctica - MAT-01 (SPAdes) (version 2) | ecosystem: Environmental > Aquatic > Freshwater > Ice > Liftoff... | reverse complement strand
TGTAGTCTTCTGTAACCACCCACATGGACAACATATCCGAGAAAAATGGGAGGCAATGGGAGATAAGAAGACCGATATTCCGCCCTACGATTTGCTACTAGAGCTACTCAAGAACAATCCAACGGCCCTTATCCTGGATGAATTTCAAACCTGGTATGACGGTCTGACGAATACAGAACAGTATCCCTGGCGAAACTGGGCATTCAATTTTATTCAGCTCTTATCTGAGATTGCACAAGAGCAACCAGAGCTACTGATTCTCGTGGTTTCAGTTCGTAATGGAGCGACGGATGCCTATCAACAGATTCACCGGATTAACCCAGTGGTCGTGGACTTCAAAGGGCCAAATGCTGCCCTTGATCGTCGTCGTCTATTACTGCACCGTTTATTTGAACATCGGTTAGAACTCGATGATAGTGATATTGCAAACTTAATTGCGACCCATGTTTCTGAATATTTCCGGCTAGCCTCAGTTCCTCCGGCAGATTTTGAGCGCCATCGACGAGAGTTTATTGAGTCGTGGCCCTACTCTCCAATCCTAATGAGATTGTTAGAGGATCAGGTATTAGTTGCTACGAGTGCCCAGGAAACTCGTGACCTCATCAAGATTTTGGCAGATCTGTTTAAGGGAGCGGGTGTGAGCAATCCGATCGTTACGGCGGCTGACTTTAAGTTGGATGATGACGCAACCCAAATTGCAACCCTATTAGATTCTGTTTCAAATCAACATCATGCTTCTTTGAGGGAGAAAGCGCAGCGCAATTTGATGGCAGTACAAGAGGCAGTCAAACCAAATGAGATTCCTCACCTGTCTGAAATTGTAGGGGCATTGTGGTTGCGATCGCTTGCTGTTGAAAATTTAGCAGGCGCGGATCCTGCGGCGCTTCAAATTGACATCACTCGATCGCAGCCTATTGATGACAATGCTTTTCAGGTCGAGCTAGCCACGATCGTCGATAACAGTTTCAACATTCATCCCTGCGGCAATCGCTACATTTTTCGAGAGGATGAGAATGCCACCACAAAGTTAATGGCACATGCCCGCAACGATCGGCAGTTTCCTGACGGGTCTGATTATGCAGAACTGGCCAAGCAAGTTCGTTATCTTCTGCAAGGAACGGGTGATCTATCTGGATGCTTTAGAGTCATTGTTCTACAACAAAACTGGTTAAAAGACCCTTGGAGTAGTTTAGATCCCTTAGATCATCCAGATCGATGGGATGAAAAGAAGCTGCCAATCCTTGTTCTGCCAGAAAAACCCGATAAGTTAGATGAACGCTTGGGCACTTGGTTGAAAGAACATGTACAACGGTTGCGGAATACAATTCGGTTTCTGCTACCCAAATCAGGAACTACAAATATTTATCAGGATCGAGAATTGCTTGTTCTAGCGCGAGCAATTATGGTGGCAGATCAGTGGAAAACCCAAAGCCCAGAATATCGAGGTATTAAGACTCGCTATGAGAAAGAACTGAAAGATAAACTCAAAACTCAGTTTGATCGCTTTGCCCTACTGAATATTTGGAATTACGCCGACCCCAAACGCTGTGAATTTATCGATGAGGGTGTAAATGTCCAGGGAGATAAGATTCCAGATGCCATTGAAGAGCGAATTAAGAAGGACGTATTCATTCCTGAGGATTTTGAAGAGTACGTGCTGAATGCCGCAGCGCACAGCGATTCAGTCGGTAAGCTCTTACGAGAGTTGCAGGAGCCACGACCAGGAGGGAAAGACTGTATCCCATGGCTAGGTGAAATCCAGGTTAAGGAACGTCTGCTGCGAGTGTGTGCCCGTGGTGGAATTGCGATCGACCTGCGTGGCATGGAGTATTTACAGGCAAAGCCTGGAGAGAATGAGGATGCTGCTTGGAATCGGATGAAAGGACGGTTGGGCACTGGCAAACATCTGGATGAGACGAAACTGTTATTACCTCAAGCGGTTCCCAGTTCGGATGGCGCGGGGACGCAACCTCATACACCATCCACGCCCCAACCCACGCCTCAAACTAAAGCGGATGGTAGCAGACCAGATGAAGTTACGCCTCCAACACCAACTCGCAGCAGTACCGGAAATACCAATGGAGGTGCTTATCCAGATGAACGATCGCCCGCTCCCAATGCGAGTGAACCATCTGGTGACTCAATTTTTGACGATCCTCAACCTTCTAGAGTGGCTCGACGGACAGCTCCTGCCACATCAGCCTTAAACCTCTATGCCAAGGTATCTGATGAGTGGGGGATTGGGCCTGCAACGCCTGTACAAAATCTTTCACTGAAAGTGGGGGCATTGACTGGAGCACAACTTCAGAAGTTACTGACGAGTTTGCCTGATGGGTTGACCTACGAACTCGACTTAGAAAAGGAGGAGAACTGATGGCTATTCCTCTATGCTTACTCAAAAAAATTCAAATGGCTCCCCCAGAGAGTGTCTGGAAAGCAATATTTGAATATGCCTGGGATATCTGTAGTGCGCCTCTGACAGCTACAACCGTGGGTAGAGAGGTGATTGCAAGAGATACCGCCTTGGCAGATCTGGATCTAGTGCTCTCCTCCAGTGGGTGGGAACTCTGGGCTGAGTTTGAACAGAGTGTAGAACGAACATCAGAGGCGATCGCTCATTGGTGGGCAGAACGGTCAACCGGAAAAGCTGTGCTGATTCTAGATGGATTGTCGCTTCGAGAAGCACCCTGGATTCTATATGGTGCCAAAGAACGAGGATTCCAAGTCTCCGCCAGAGTAACAGGAGCAGAACTGCCCGGTGATACGACTCCTTTTGCAAGGGCACTTGGATTTGGGCAACGTTCTGATCTGGAAAATAACCGGGCAAGCCGTACTCATCGCTTGCAGGGCGCACAGACAGACTGTGTTAATCTTCCCTGGGTAGACTGCCTCAATTTAATTGGGTTGGAGCCGAATTGGGTCTTGTGGCATCAGTGGCCCGATACTCGAATTCATGCTTTTTCTGATCCAGGAAAGGGGCTTGGGTCTCTGGCAACCGAAGCGGCAAGTCAGTTAACTAGTCCTGAGTTTTGGGAACTCGTCGATCGCCTTACGCTGGGTCGGCAGCTCGTCATCACGTCGGATCATGGCTATGCTGCCAGCGGTCTTTTTTCTGATGCAGCCGAGGAGCAAGCGAAACACCTCAAAAACGTGTTTAAGAGTGGGCGATCGTCTGACGATGTGACCAGTGCAAGTTCCTGGTTTCCCCCCGTCGATCTAGTCTTGACTTCCCGGCATGGGCAGAAACGGTTTGTGCTGGGCAGGCGGAAGTGGAAGAGTGCGGGCGGCTATCCAACCCTGGCTCATGGTGGGCTATCGGTACTGGAAATGGCTTCACCATTCATTGAGCTTGTTAAACCAGAATGACCAACTAAAGCGGAGTAATTGACATGGTGCAGACTCTTCAAGCAAAAAATGTGACTCTGGGCGAGTTAAGCGATCGCTTCAACCTGGAACTAACAGAGGATGAGCAGTTTTTCCCAGAGTGGCAAAGTAATCTACCAGAGATAACGGCAGCAGAAAAGCAACGGCTCGATCGCGTCAAGTCGAGTTTTTCCAATCTGCTGGAGTACCCTCCGCTGCTGGAGAATACTGTGAAGATGGTCGTCTTGTCGCCCCTGCTGGACATGGCAGATTTCTATTTGCCGCCATTTCATATCAAATCTGAACCCTCGATTGAGATCACCACAGAAGATGAGGGAATGACCATTCGAGGGCAGCTTGATGTGTTGGTTTTGTGGGATCTGGTTTGGGTGGTGGCGATCGAGTCAAAAAATGCCGAGTTTTCTCTGGAAGCGGGTCGGGCACAGCTATTGTCCTACCTGTTGGCAAATCCCAAGTCGGCAACCTCAACATTTGGATTATTGACGAATGGCGGTAGCTTTCGCTTTGTGAAATTGGTGCCCCAACCGACACCCCGATATGCCCTATCGCGGGTTTTTGATTTGTTCAATCCAGGACATGACTTATATGAAGTCCTCAGAATTCTGAAATATCTGGGAGAACGGATCAAACAACCGAACGGGAATGGTGCGGTGTAGTCGGTGTGAACAGCTAAGGGAGATTTGGGATGGCTCGTAAAGACAGAAAGACAAAGAAAGAGTGGTTAGCAGAGGAAGTTGCCAAGGCAGTTGGGGCTGGCAAGGCTGTCGCGGTTGAAACAGTCGATTTTTCTGATCCGAATCGTCCAAAAACCTGTTTAGAAGTCGATTTCCCGATTCTGCCCATTAACCAGATTGCCATCATCGAGGGAAATGCAGGTAAGCCGATCTATCAAATGTCGAAGTGGTGGGCACGACGCAGATCCAGCGTGTTTCGGGCGATGCTGTTGGCTGCCAGCATGAAAGCACCGGATGACCCCGCAGAGGCAGCAAAGGCAGTTTGGGATGTCTATTATGCCAACCACCAAAAGAAGGGCGCACTCAGCCATCTTAAGGTTGCCGACATCTTTATGGGCGGCGGCACCACGGTTGTGGAAGGCTCCCGGTTGGGGATGCAGATGTTTGGCTGTGACCTGAATCCGGTTGCCTGGTTTGTGGTGAAGAATGAACTGGCGCAGGTTGACGAGGAAGAAGTCAAAGCCCTGTTAGCCGATATAGAGGCGGAGGTGAAGCCGCAAATCATGCCGTTCTACGCTTGTGACTGTCCACGGGGGCATAAGGGCAAATGGACTCAAATTTCGACAGACAAAGTGATGGGTGAGGCGTTTGATCCGCTCTCCCTAACGCCAGAGCAGCGCAAAGACTATCGCTATCAAGGCCCAGAAATTATCTACGTTTTTTGGGCTAAGCATGGCCCTTGCTCGATCCGGGAATGTGGACACCGCACGCCCATTATGTCTAACCCGGTGATGGCGGTGAAGACGCTGACGGTGAAAGCATGGGAAGACCGAGACTGCGATGAGTGCGGTGGCGTCTTTGATGAAGAAAGAGATGAGGCTCGGATGGCTCCAGGGGTGCCCTTAGTGGTCGCTGGTGATGAAAAGCCCTATGCCGTGCTGGATCAAGGCAATAGGGTGACGTGCCCGCACTGTAACCATCGGCAAAGCTCGAAGGGCATTGTCAACCAGAAGTGGAAAAACAAAAAGGTTTCACTTCACTTACTGGTTCATCCTGAGTGGTTGGCAGGCTCACCCAAGACTGCGCCTGATGGCACTGAGTATGGTGGAAGCGTTACGGATTCGCCAGAGGCAACCGCCGCCTGGAACCAAGAAAGGGCTAGCAAGATTAAGCTGCTTGAGATCCGGGGTGTTCTTCCTGATGAAATTACCTGTCCAGAAACAGGTCTTACCATCAAAACGAATCAAGGAACTGTACCGAAGAAATCAAATTTCACTTGCGGTTCTTGTGGAATTCCACAAGACATTCTGACAGCAGTAAAAGCAACCAAAAAAACGGCTCCAATAGCGATGTATGCAATTCAAGGATATTGCCCCACCTGTGACATAGAAAGTAAACCTTATGGTGGTCGTTTCTTTAGCTCAGTAATAGACACTTCAAACTTTGATGCAGCTGATCTTGAATGGAGCCAACGGAAGAACCAAGATTTTGGATCTTACATACCAAAGAGTGAAGTTCCCTTTGGGTTTATGACATCAATGAATAATGGTGGTATTCCAAATCATGGATATACCCATTGGTGGACAATGTTCAACTCTAGGCAGTTATTAACTTTAAGCCAATTACTTAAAAAAATAGTCGGATTAGAGCATCCCGATAAAAATTTTTCTTGGAAAACACGAGAATTTATACTAGGTGCTTTTCAGCAATATCTTCGTAATCAAAATATGTTTTGCTTCTGGGATCGTGATTACGACAAGCTAGTACCTCACATGAGTAACAACAACTATCATCCTAAAATGAATATTGTTGAAAATTGTGTTTTCGTAGATCTTGGTAGGGGAAACTGGCAGTCTTGTGTAGAGTCTTTAGTAGATGCAATCAGTTGGAGCAAAAAACCATGGGAAGCTGTTAGCAAGGTGTCTTTAAGTGCGCAATCACCTCAAGTCGCCGAAGAATTTTCAGGAAAGAGTGAAAAAGTATTTTGTTTAGATCCTTTAGATAGAGAGCCACCCGTTGAGTGTAAATCTTCAACAGATTTAGGTGAGATAGCTGATGGTGACTACGATCTTGTAATAACAGATCCTCCCTTCGGTGGGCTACTCCACTATTCAGAACTTGCGGATTTTTTCTATGTTTGGCTAAGGCTAGTGCTGAAAGACAAGTATCCAGAAAAATTTAGTTCAGAATATACTCCAAAAGCTCTAGAATGTGTTGCAAATAAAGCGCGCCAACCCGAAGATCCGAATGGCTTTTATAAGCGATTGCTCACACAATGTTGGAGTGAAGCTAATCGTATTTTGAAGAATGACGGAATTCTAGCTTTCACTTTTCACCATAGTCTAGATGAGCCTTGGGTAGATGTTCTTGAAAGTTTATTTGATGCTGATTTTTACTTGGAACAAACCTACCCAATTCGTTCGGATGAAACGAAGGGAGAAGGCGCAAAGCCAGGGACGTTTGGCTCTCAGAAAATCGAGTATGACATTGTTCATGTCTGCCGCAAGCGCATAGAAGAACCAACTCCTGTTAGTTGGGGAAAAATGCGTCGTGAGGTGCTGAGAGCAGTTCAACAACTTAAAGACACTCTTGAACTCCATGCGAAGAAAGGACTCCCCGCAGCGGATTTGAAGATGATTAAGTGCGGGAAAGCTCTAGAATACTACTCTCGCCACTACGGTAAAGTTTACGTTGATGATGGCAAACCTATTTCAGTCAAAGAAGCTCTTGTTGGGATTATTCAGCTTCTTGATGAAGAGAACAGTAGTGGATACGAACCGCCTCCTATGACCGCAGAGCCCTTCACTCGTCAGTTTCTTCGTATTTTCGACAGCGTTAGTGAACAGCCCCGTGACCAAATGCAAAAGTATTTAGGGGGTACAACGATGTCTCCGAAAGAATTTGAAGAACGGGGTTGGTGTCAGGAACGGAAGAAGGTTTACTATCTGACTCCTCCCTTAGAAATCGCCAAGAATTGGCAGGGCAAACACCGCCAAAAACTCACCAGCGACTATGACCAGGCAATGTTTCTGATTGGAGCCTGCTTTGATGGCAGTGGCATCATCGTCAACGATACCCTCAAAAATCCCAACTTTCGCCCCCATCCCGCTCTTGGCGCTCTCCTCAGTTGGCATACCAAACATGGGGCTTCCGAAGAACTTCAGACCGCTGCCCTGCGAGCATTGCAAATCTACCAAGCCTGGGAACGACAGCATCCAGAGCAGGCGAAACAACTTCAACTAGAGTTTGGGGAATAAAAGCACCATGCAGCCAGTATTCGGTACAGGTTGGACACGCAAAGGCTTTTCCCTCCTCTGGGATGTCACCGTCTTATCCAAAATTGTGGACTCTGATCAGGTCATCTCCATGCGTCGGTTCTTCAGCCTGGTCGGGCAATGGCAAGAAGACCTTCCTGCCGCTAACGGCAATGCCCTTGTCGTCGCTGGACTAGATGCCAGCCTCGATGCCCTCACCCCCGATGATGCCTCGCAGTGGCTTGAAGAGCAACTTCGACCTGCCATGCTCAGCTTTCAAGATTATTACCAAGGCGATGCAGCGCTTATCTTTTGGCTACCTGGTGGCAGATCTCGGATTGAGATTCAACGGGCAACGAATACTTACCTATGGCGTTGCGGATTAACAGCCGGTGGGCAACGCCTGCCCCTCGGTCAAGCCCTGTGGGCAGGGGCCGAAGCCGATGCTGGACACATCATGGCAGGCAATGACCCACAAACAGACTTAGAAGGCAAAGACTGGATCGGGCTGCATCTTCCCAGAATCTCCTAACCCTCCCCCCTTTATTGCCCCCTCCGCAACTTCTCTGCACCCCCCTAACAGGATTGCATCATGGATATCGAATTATTAGAAACTACTCTACAACCCGGAAAGCGAGTCACCCATAGCGAATTTGGTGATGGGGTGGTCATTGAGGTGCCTCGCGATGGATACGTCCGGGTATTCTTTGGTAGCGGAGAGCGCCAGGTGGCGATCGCCTCAGTGCACCCCCAACTCTCCCGCAACGAACGCATCATTCAAGGTGTCGCAGGCACATGGGATCGGCTCAAGCAGCTCTGGCTGGTTCACGAAGCCCATGCGATTCCTCTCATGGAAAGTGCAGCAGCTCTCACGGCTGCCAAAATTGATCTGTTACCCCACCAGGTTGTCCTCACCCACCGCATTGCCACCGCCAGCCCCCGTCGCTACCTGGTTGCCGACGAAGTAGGCTTAGGTAAAACGATTGAGACAGCCTTACTCCTCCGAGAACTTGCCAGCCGAGGTGAGTTAGACCGCGCCCTCATGGTGGTGCCAGCCGGACTCGTCAACAACTGGCATCGTGAGCTAAACGAGGTCTTCAACCTTAACTTTGAAGTGTTTGGTAGCGAAGGAGATGTCACCGATCGCAAATCCAATGCCTTTGCCAAGCACGATCGTCTCATTGCCAGCATTGATACCCTCAAGCGTCCGGCCCGCATCAAAAAACTGCTGGATGCCAAACCTTGGGACTTAATCGTGTTTGACGAAGCCCACCATGTCAACGCCTTCAAGAGCGGCAACAAAGTTCGCAAAACTGAAAATTACAAACTGGCAGAAGCACTCAAAGGACATACTCGCGATTTAGTTTTGCTCTCTGCTACACCCCACCAGGGCGACCATTTTCGCTTCTGGATGCTAATTCAGATACTTAATTCCACTCTGTTCAGAAATCCAGATGACATGCTCGAAAATCGGCATCGCCTCAATGAGGTGATGTTTCGCCGCACCAAAGCAGAAGCCTGTAAGCCTGATGGTTCTTCTTTGTTTGCCCGACGACAGGTGAAGACTGAATCGTTCACCATGTCCGATGCTGAACGAGACTTTTACCGTGAACTCCGGGAGTATCTGGAGGATGGCTTTGCCATAGCTAAGAAGAAAGGGAATCAGGGGCGGGCACTGGGATTCATCATGGCAATTTTCCAGAAGATTGCGGCTTCCAGCTTCGCAGCGGTTCGGAGTACGCTACAACGTCGCCTCCTGATGCTGACAGTCTACGAGGCAGTCCTACGCGATCAGGAAAAGGACATCGATACGCGGGAAACCCTCTTGGACGAGGCTCGACAGATTATCAAGCAAGAATATGGATTTAACGATGACCCCGTTGGTCGTGGTGAAGTTGATCGGATGTTGGCTGATCTGAAGCTAGCGATCGTCAAAAAAATTGACGATGGAGAATTAGAGCTTGGCTCAGACTCCTATGGCAGTGAGCTTGATGCTGCTAATGCTGAATCAGCCGCCACAGCCTTTGTGAAGCTGGCATTGCCGGAGGAACGCGATCGCATCCGTTCATTGCTTAAATCCTTTCCAGAACAATGTGAAACCAAAGTTGAAAAGCTTCTCAACGCTTTAGGAGCACTTTGGAAAAAAGACCCCAACGAGAAGATCGTCATTTTTGCCACATACCTTGGCACTGTTGACCTCCTGTTACGAGAAATCGAAGCTAAATATCCTGGGCAAGGGGTGGTTGTTCTACGGGGCGGCGATCATGGCTCAAAACTAGCAGCAGAACGAAAATTCCGGCTTAAAAGTGGTCCCAAGGTTTTAGTTTGCACAGCAGCCGGTCGTGAAGGAATCAACCTCCAGTTCGCCCGCATTCTCTTCAACTTTGACCTGCCTTGGAATCCGATGGATATTGAACAGCGAATTGGACGCATTCATCGCTATGGTCAGAACCATACAGCACAGGTTTACAACCTCGTCCTGTCTGACACGATTGAAGGGCAAATTTTCCTTCTACTGGATACGAAGCTCAAGGAAATTGCTAAAGCCGTCGGCAAAGTCGATGAGAGTGGCAATATTGTAGAAAATTTTCGCTCTCAAATTCTGGGACAACTTTCTGAACGCCTCAACTACGAACGGCTCTACCAGGATGCGCTATCTGATCCAGACCTGAAACGCACCACTCACGAACTAGCAGATGCTTTATCCAACGCAGCAGAAGCTCGTAAGGTTGTCTTCGATTTATTTCAAGCTCTAGAAGACTTTAACTTAGAGGACTACAAACCTTTTGCTGACGTAAGCGCCAGTATGGATCGCCTGATTCGTTTTTTGTCTGCTGCACTGGAGGAGAAGAAACAAACCATTGTGAGGGTTAGCAATGATATCTACGAGCTACGTAATGAGCTAGGAGCGCAAGTTTTGCGCTTCACAACCAATCGTGAAGTCGCTCGCGAACAAGACGGTTTAGACCTGATGGGGCTAGATCATCCCATTATGCAAAGTGCGATTGAAAGATGGCAGAATGTAGTCCCAGAGGAATTGGGAGCTTCTGTAATCGGAGATGATGAGGTCGCAGCCACACTAACTTGGTGGCTAGTTGAACTGCTAGGACAAAATGGCGAACAACGGTTTCTACTAAAATCTTTAGCAGTTAACCCAAATGGTAAGCGTTTACCCACCGTCGAGCGCAAGGGCGCTGATATTTTGCTACAGGCTCCCACGCTTCCTTTCCTCAAACTCTCAGAACGTCAGCGCCTGCTTCAAGACTACCTTGAGCCAATGCTAAACCGAGAGTTACAGCATCACGGGCTAACGGAGACACAGGGAGCTTTTGCCACCCAACTCATTGGTTGGGTAGAGGTACAGGGGAAGCAGGTGTTACGAGTCAATGAGAACTCATCAGAATACTCCACAGACCTAACATTTGGGCAAGCCATTCTCAGAGCTAGGAAAGAGAAAGGACTAAACCAACGAGAGTTGGCTGATGCCGTCGAACTCAATTTCACCTACCTCTCGAAATTAGAGAACGACAAGGCAGAGTATCCACCCAAAGAGGAAGCAATTCGGGCGATCGCTCGAATCCTAAACTTGAACGAAGAGGAGCTTATTTACTTAGCGGGTCGTATCCCTCAAAGCGAAGAAGAGTTCATCAAGCGCAACTACGACAAAATTCCTGCCCTATTTCGGCGACTTCAGGAAGATCCAGACTTTGCCGAACAGATTTTTGATGCCGCTCAATCTGGAACTAAAGAAGGGGAGTAAGGTCAATGGATGAAAAAGCTATGTGTTCTGGTGAGCAACTATCTTGCAAAAGGCATTAACTAATTCCATCTGGGAAATTGTTGAACAAGATGTCAGTGTCAATGCAGGGCTGCCTACAACGATCGAAAGGCATTGAGCGCGAGAAATTGCCACATTTAACCGATTGCGGTTGAGCAAAAACTCTAGCCCACGAGGTACCGCATCTCCACTACTGGCACACATTGAAACAATCACCACTGGAGCTTCTTGTCCCTGGAATTTATCAACAGTACCAATTCTGGCGCGATCGCCTAAACGCTCTTGCAGTTTTCGCACCTGCATATTGTAAGGAGCAACCACTAGAATGTCCTGATTTCCAAGAACTGCTTGTTTCTGCCCGCGATCGCTAACGTACTCCAAACCAGTCAGTTCTGCTACCAACGCCTCCACGATTTTTACTTCTTCATCACTAGACTGAGTATTATCCTCGTGTTCCACAGGGATAAACAAAATGCCACTGCTTTTGCCAATCAAGCCATTGTGATCACTGGGTAACACGATCGTGTGATGAACGGTGTCGGGATGGTGAGTCAACCGACCCTCATACACCAGATCAGAAATAAAGCGGCAAATCTCTGGGTGCATCCGAAAGCTGACATCTAAAAATACTCCTAAGTCAGGTGGGACAGTAGCTTTACCGTTCAGGAAGTAGCCCAAGCCGGAGGTTCCGCTTTCCCCTGGATGTGAGCCTTGAATCGGTTGTTCCAGTTGCATCTGGTCTCCCATCAAGACTAGGTTGTTGGCACATCGAGCTTTCGCCACTAGATTTGCTAAAGAAACCTGTCCTGCTTCGTCTACAAACAGATAATCCCAAATGCCCTGATTTTCTGAACGGCAACACTGAAAGACCGTTGCACCAACCAGTTGGAATGCTGCTGGTTGAGCTTCTGCCATTGCTTTTTTGAATTCGATTTGTGGATACTCTAAAACTGCATCATCAGTGGGTCCTCCCACTTTAGCTCCACTAAAGACAACTCCTTGGTCAATCGCCAGTTCCGCAACCCGCCCTAACAAATTTGAGATGACTTTATGGCTGGTTGACGAAACTGCAACTGTTTTACCTTCCCGTAGTAAGCGCAAAATAATATGGGCAGCCGTATAGGTTTTACCGCTGCCTGGTGGCCCCTGAATGCAAAGGGCACTGTGATTCAAATTAAGAACCGCATGAATGACGGTTTCGAGAAAATCTCTATCCTCCGCAATGATCTCTCCACCGGGATGATTATGAATGCGGGGCGAGCTTCGTCCCAGTAAGTCTTGCAACACGGGGGGTAGAGTTAGATATGGCTGCCACTGTTGTACCGTCTCTAAAATGGCTTGGCTAATTTGGTCAGTCTTTACAAAAGTGGCTGGTAATAAACTTGTACGTTGAGGGGGTTCCCAGGTCTCATGCGATCGCCTCACCTCATTTAACTTTGCATCGCTAATGAGGAGGGTCAATTGCCCTTGCTCTGTATCAAGCCATTCGAGCTTACATCCCCGCAATGGTTCAGGTGGGATAAACCAACAATCAGTTGCGGCAGAAAGCTTGGTATCTTGAGCCGGATCAAACTCGTAATCGTAGGCAAGCGATCGACTTTTTGGAGTAGGGCGATAAGGAGGATTACTGGTTCGTTGAATTCCAGATAGGCAGTCTAGTTCCTCGTAAAGTTCTAGTTCTTCCATTTCCAACCAGGCAAAGCGCTGCCACCAGAATGGTTTTGCTTCTCGTCGGTGAAACAGGAGAAGATGAGCTAGTAATTCTTGCAATTTCCACCGTTCTGCTTTATCACCTAACTCGACCGGAATCTCGGTAAGCAAATAGTTAGACAACGCTGCAACAGCAGCAATTGCTGCTTGGCGTTCAGTCACTTGCTGTGGCACTTCTGAGTCATTCTGAGCAAGTTTAGGTCGATAAGGAATACCATGCTTTGTCTGTAGAACTCTTAACCAGTCTGTTAAATACTTTGTTGAGTCACAGTCATCCTTGTTGTAGGAACGAATTTCTGCTAAAAGCTGATCAGCTAAGTTAGAACCAATCTTTCGCTCTTGCATCCACCAAAAATACTGCACCACTGAATCTTGGGCATTTTGAACATCACCCTGCCGACCTTGCCAATAAATCTTTTCTAGTGTCTTGATTGAGTAGTTTTTGCCCCCAACGCGGACACCTTGCAAGGCGATTCGGTACAAGTCAACAAATACATCTGCCCGTAGCAAATCATCTAATTGGTCTTCCCGAGTGGCGTAGCGGCTCATAAGCCGCTTCAAAGCAGTCGTCTCATAGGCAGCATAGTGATAAATGTGCATTTGTGGGTCTTGCTGCCAACGGATATAAACCCAATCGATGAACTGCTCGAATGCCTGTTTTTCTTCTTGCTTATTGTGAGCCCACCAATCTTGATAACAGAGTTCCCCAGCCGTTTCCCAGGTGACTCCAAATAAGTACTCTAAGCCCCCTTCGGCTAATGGATAGCCTTCCATATCGAAGTAGACATCTAGCTCACTAGCAGGCGGCAACAACGCTAACCCTTTGTAGGGATCATCTTCACTTGGATGGAATACCTTATAGAGGGGGGTATTTTGTCCAATGCTCTGCCTTTGTAATCGAGCTTGTTGGTTTAGACGGCTAAAGATTTTGGGATCTAGCTTAGAAATCCGATGAGTTGGATCAGCTTCTGCAAGCTGTTGCATTGTTGTGATACCTGCTGCTTCCAACCGGCGAATTTGACTGCGCGTAATGTTCGCTACCTGGCTTAAATAGTCCAACTCTCGTAACACTCGTTCCGCTTCACTACTCCAGCGTCCGTGAAGATCCCCTTTCGGCAACGGTCTGGACTCAGGAGAAAATGTTGCCATGAATTGAAGGAACAACTGCCGCAGGCGGCGGTAATAGTGAATGTAATCTTCTGTACGAAGTGATTTGACGTCACCATTACCCAGCAGTAAGCGAAATTCCTTCGGAACAAGACCTTGAATGCTGCCCAACAAGTCACAGTAACAACAGGACTGGATGATGAAGAAGGGTTTTGGATTAATAGCCAGTTTGCATTCTAGGGGAATATAGCTCCAGTCACCTAGATTTGATGGTTCTTCAACGCGAACTAGCATATCTGCATAGCCCTTAAAATTCTCATGCTGGAGCGCAGCCTGATAAATGTAGTGTCGTCCAGACTTCATGGCATCCAACGTAGTTTCCCAAGTGTCCGCACGCTCCACCATACAGATGTCTATTCCAGCCTGTTGCAAAGACTCTAGATAGCTCTGTTCATGGGTTTGACCCATTTGAACCAGAAGCTGTTGCATTTCATCAACTGGGTCAGGTGTGAGCGCTGCCGATTCTGGTATCTCTAACTTGTATCGTTCCATCCAGCTGGCAAACTCACTTTCAAAGAATTGAGTCAAGTCTGTAGGAGAGTACACTACCTGCTCTGTAACGCGTTTCATGCTAGACCATTCGCTGGAACGGTCTATTATTCCCACACTACAGGGTAAATCCCTAAAGCTTTTTCTAGCTTTAACGAAGTTTCATCGCGATCGCTGAAATATGAAAATCGAGTACTAAACCTCTTTGGTCAACTTTTCTAGTTCATCCAGCAACTTGGTGATCCGATCACGCTTCTTACGATCG
>Ga0209591_10005105_pt1 | contig 14726 bp, 15 predicted proteins | sample MAT01_FD_187207 | JGI IMG/M metagenome (GOLD analysis project Ga0209591, IMG submission 187207) | Freshwater microbial communities from Lake Fryxell liftoff mats and glacier meltwater in Antarctica - MAT-01 (SPAdes) (version 2) | ecosystem: Environmental > Aquatic > Freshwater > Ice > Liftoff... | reverse complement strand
GTGGTGGCCAACGAGGTCAAGGAACTGGCCAAGGAAACCGCCAAGGCCACCGAAGACATCAGCCAGAAGATTGAGGCCATCCAGGCGGACACCAAGAGCGCCGTGGCCGCGATCGCCGAGATCAGCGTCGTCATCAGCAAGATCAACGACTACCAGAACACCATCGCCAGCGCGGTGGAGGAGCAGACCGCCACGACCAACGAGATCGGACGCAACGTCAGCGAAGCCGCCAAAGGCAGCAGCGAGATCGCCTCCAACATCACGGGGGTGGCCACGGCCGCGAAGAGCACGTCCACCGGGGCCAGTGACACCTTCAAGGCATCGGAGGAACTCTCCAAGATGGCTGCGGATCTCCAAAAAACGGTGGCTGCCGCCAAGAGCTAATCCTGCGCCCGTGGTTGCCAAGGCCAACGTCCTCATGGAATCGCCCAAACAACTCTGCCTGCTCGGAGTGAGCTTCCGCACCGCCCCCGTAGCGGTGCGGGAAGCCCTCCGCTTCCAGCCCGACGCGGCGACCGCCTTGCTCCGTGAGGCGGTCGCCGCCCATCCCGGCCGCGAAGCCCTCATCATCTCCACGTGCAACCGCACGGAATTCTACCTCGCGGCGGAATCCGCCGCCGCCGCCATGGGCGATTGGCTCGGCCTCCTGCGGGCCAGCCGTCCCGGCGCCCCCATCCTGCGCGAGGACTGCCAGCGCTACCAGCTCACCGGCGTCGCCGCCGCCCGCCACCTCTTCCGCGTCGCCACCGGGCTGGACTCCGCCATTCTGGGCGATTCGCAGATCCTCGGCCAGGTGAAGGAAGCCATGAACATCTCGGCCCGGGCCGGTGCCCTGGGCGGCACGTTGCACCAGGCCGTCACCCAGGCCATCCGCACGGGCAAACGGGCCCGCTCCGAAACGGCGCTCGGGCGTGGTGCCGCCAGCCTTGGTTCGGCCATTGCCTCAATGTTAGCCGAACATGAATTACCGTTGCGCCAGGCTGGCCACATCCCACGGGTGCTCATCCTCGGCGCGGGTGAAATTGCTCGCGATATTGGGCGGCATGCCAGCAAGGGCGGCGGCCGGCAACTGACCTTCATCAACCGAACCTGGGAGCGGGCGCAAAAGCTCGCGGAATTTTGCGGCGGCCAGGCCCAGGACTGGGCAGCCCTGCCAGCTGCCCTTGCGCAAGCCGACGTAGTCGTCGCCGCCACCGCGTGTCCCAAGCCGATCCTGCGGCGGGAGCAATTGGACCAGGCCCTGGCCCGGCAGTGCGGTCGGGAATTTCTAATCATGGATGCCGGGGTGCCGCGCAATGTGGAGACAGGTTCCCGGGCGCGGGTGATCGACATCGACGCCATCCGCGAACGCCAAGAGGCTAACCTTTCCCAACGCCGCTCGGCCGTCCCCGCTGTGGAACAGATCGTTGAGGAAGCCGTCACCGAATGGGAGGCCTGGCTGGCCGCGCGTCCTGTGGAAAGCTTGATCAAATCCCTCTACCAGGCGGTCGCTACCGCCAGTCGTCACGCGGCGGAGCATTGGGGCGGCTTGGACGAGGCGGCGCGTTTCGACACCGAACAATGCATCCACCGTTCGCTCAAGCGCCTGCTGAGCCAACACGTGCGGGGTTGGCGACGGTTGTCGCCCGTGCCCCGTCCACCGCTCGCGGCCGCCTGATCCACCCCATGGGCACTCACCTTAATCGCGCCTGCCAGTTGGGCCTCTTGGCCAAAGATCTCGCCAAGGTACGTTGCCGCCAGCGCGGTCCGCAGCGCGACCTCGCCCTGCGCCAGTTGGTGGACCGGCTTGGCTTGATGCACGGCCTGCCGCAGAAGATTGGCCAGCTCCTGTCCTTTTCTGAACTCGACGAGAGCGATCCCGCCTTCACCCGGCTCACGGAAAATTCCCCGACCCTATTGGCGGCGGATGCCTGCGCCGAGATTGAGCAACAACTCGAACGTCCCATCGAGGACTGCTTTGCCTGGATCGATCCCACCGGCATCTCCGCCTCCATCGGCCAGGTGCATCGCGCCGGCTTGCATGACGGGCGCGAAGTCGCGGTGAAAATCCAGTATCCCGGTCTGGCCGAGCAGACCCGTTGCGATCTCCGCGCGCTGGGCTGGCTCACGGCACCGGTGGGCCACCTGGGCCGCGCTTATGATCTGGCCGCCTACCGTCGGGAAATTGGTGAAATGCTCGCGGCAGAACTCGATTACCCGCGCGAGGCGGCCCAGTTGCGCCAGTTCGCCGAATGGACCCAGACTTGGCCCGGATTGGTCTTGCCCGAGGTGGTCGGAGAATTCAGCGGCCCGCGTTTGCTCACCACCACCTGGCTATCCGGTGAACGTCTGGCGTCCGCGCGCGGCTGGACCCTAAGTGAGCGCACGGAGGCCGCCGCTCTGATCCTGAGATTTTTCCTAACCAGCATTTTCCAGTGGGGCTGCCTCCACGCGGATCCGCATCCGGGCAACTACCGGTTCCGGCGCGGTGACGGCACCGTGCAAATGGGCGTGCTCGACTTCGGCTGCGTGAAACAACTGCACCCGGCGTTCGTGGCGGGGTTGCGGGGGTTGCTCGCGGAGGCCGGTCAGGGCACGGCCACGCCGGAGAGCGTGTGGCAGCACTTTATGGGGATGGGTTTTAACGCGGCCCTGCTCGCGCCCTTACGCGCCAATTTGTGGCCCGTGGCCCAAATCCTCTATGAACCGTTTCTGGCTTCCGCGCCTTACCTCGTGACCGGGTGGAATCCCGGAGCGCGCATCGCCGCGCTCCTGGGGCCGCAGCGGATGGCCTTCCGGTTGGCGGGGCCGCCGGCCATGATCTATTTTCTACGCACGTTTCAAGGCGTGCTCCACTACCTCAAGGCCTTCGCAGCACCGGTGAACTGGCACACTACCCTGGCCGCCTGTGGAAAGCAGCAGGCGCGGCCAAAGTCTAAGCCGAGTCAGGACATCTGCTTTCAATCTCCCACGATGCAATCCGATACCCTCCACATCCAGGTCAACGAAGGCGGCCAGTCGCGCGTGGCCCTCACGTTCGGCGCGGGCGCCACCGATAATTTGCCGGATCTGGTGCCGCTCGAGTTGCGCGACAAGCTGCGTCAGCGTTCGATTGATCTCTCCGCCATTGCGGCCGACGCGCGCCGGCGGGATTACGCCCCCGGTGAACTCTTCGCGCTAGAGGATGGAGGGAAGACCGTCCGCGTCTGGCTCGCCTAAACTCGGCACCGCTTTGCCAGCACCCGAAACCCCCGAACCGCAAATGAAAAATATTGTGAGTCAAACCAGATCGCACTTCAGGCTTTGGATCGGAACAATTTTGATCGTCGCGGGTTGTGAGGGGATGGTCAAGCTGCTGCTGCCGTTGTTATTGCCGGGTGCGAACACGCTGCTGCAGGTCGCCGCCGACACCGCCCTGCTGGCACTATTGTCCGGGCTGCTGTTGTACTGGTGGTTCAGATCGCATCACAGCTCCCTGGCGAAGCTTGCTGAATCACGCATCGAGCAGGCATTAGGCGAACTGACCCAGCAAAAGTTTGCGTTGGATCAAAGCTCCATCGTGGCCGCGACGGATCACCAGGGCAAAATTACCTACGTCAACGATAAATTCTGCCGGATCTCCCAATATGCGCGGGAGGAACTGCTTGGTCAGAATCATCGCCTCCTCAATTCGGACCACCACCCCAAGGAATTCTTCCGCCAGATGTGGGAGACGATTGGCGCCGGCCGGGTCTGGAAGGGCGAGGTGAAAAACCGGGCCAAGGACGGATCCCACTACTGGGTGGACACCACGATTGTCCCCTTGGCCAACTCTGCGGGGCAAACCACCCAATACATCGCCATTCGCACCGACATCACCGCGCGCAAGCAGGTGGAGGCGGCGCTGGCTTTGGCGGCGGAAATACAAACCGCCATCCTCAACGCGCTGCCGGCACACATTTCGCTTCTGGACACAAATGGTACCATCGTCGCAGTCAATGAAAGCTGGCAGCGTTTTGCCTCGGTCAACGCTTACCTCAGCCAGGATTTCTTTATCGGCCGTAATTATATCCAGGTTTGCGAGACAGCGGCAGGCGATTGTTCTGAGGAGGCGCAACCGGTCGCCACCGGCCTGCGCGAGGTGCTGGCCGGAACACGGACCAACTACACGCTCGAATACCCCTGCCATGGACCGAAGGAGAAGCGTTGGTTCCAACTGATGGTGTGCCCCCTGCGTCAAGGCCACACCGATGGCGGGGTGGTCATGCATATTAACATCACCGAGCGCAAGCAGGCGGAACTGCGCCTGATCAAGGCTAAGGCCCGGTTGCAGGAGACGAATCAGCAGCTGGAGGTTGAACTGGCGCGCTCGCGGGAGCTGACGGTGGAAGCCGATTCCGCCAATCGGGCAAAGAGTGATTTCCTGGCCACGATGAGCCACGAGATTCGCACCCCGATGAACGGCGTGCTTGGGTTCACAAGCCTTCTGTTGGACACTCCGCTCAACGAAGAGCAGCAAGATTTCACCGAAACCATCCGCCGCTCCGGCGAGTGCCTCCTCAAATTGATCGATGAAATCCTGGATTTCTCAAAGATCGAGGCTGGCAAGCTGGATCTGGAATACACCGCCTTCGACCTGCGCACTGCGGTCGCGGACGCCATCGCGCTGCTGACTCCCAACGCGACGCAGAAGGGATTGGAACTGAGACTGAACTACCCTTCCGAAATACCCAACCAGCTTTGTGGCGATTCCGCACGCGTCCGGCAAATCCTGCTGAACCTAACTGGAAATGCCATCAAGTTCACCGCCCACGGCCGGGTGACCATCAAAGTGGCGCCGGCGAAAAATGGACGGTTGAAAATCTCAGTAACCGACAGCGGCATCGGCATCCCGGTGGACAAGCAGGGCTTGCTCTTTCAAAAATTTACTCAGGTTGACTCTTCGACCGCGCGCCGTTTTGGAGGCACCGGACTGGGCCTAGCCATCTGCAAGCGCCTGGTCGAGTTGATGGGTGGGACGATCGGGCTGGAGAGCGAGCCGGGGAAAGGATCGACCTTCTGGTTCACCCTGCCCTTCGCGGAATGCTCGCAACACGACACGTATCTAATGACGAACGAAACACCACGGACATTAGAGTTAGAAGCTGGCCATCCACAGCGGGGGATCAGAACTCCAAAAATGGCGCGGATGCTCGTGGCGGAGGATACTATCGTAAACCAAAAGCGATGACTCACCATCTAATGAAGTCCAGGTGCCAGGTGGATCTCGCCCCCAACGGGGTTGAGGCCGTGGCGCTCCACCGGCAGCAGCATTACAATCTCATTTTCATGGACGATCCTATGCCGGAAATGAATGGGTTCGACGCCACCACTGCAATCCGAGGCCAGGAACAAGCCCAGGCGGACTTGACAACACAGGCCAGCGCCTCCAGTTGCCCGCCTTCATTGCCGCGAACCCCCATCATCGCCCTGTCGGCCAGTGTTATGGCCGAGGATCAGGAGCGATGCTTCCAGGCGGGCATGGACGATTTCCTCAGCAAGTCTATTAACTCGGCGGAGCTCAATAACGCGTTTACAAAATGGATGGGGGCGAACACGCAGAGGATGGCTGCCAAAAGATCATTGTCGTTCTGAGAAGGAGAACTTTATGACCACAAACCAAATCGTGCCCATTGAAACCCTGGATCTGGATGCCTTTTCCCTCCGGCCCGTGGATCTCTCCATGCCCGCGCTGATGCGCGAGCTGAACCTTCAGAAAAAACCCTCCTGGCTGGTACATCGATTATTTCGGGCCTCGACAGTACATTCCGCAGCGGAGTTCCTTCACCTAAGCCAGCACTGACTTCGCTTCTGATGATCACTACTCAATTCAACCAAACATTAATTTATTATGCGCGCTCTCGTTGTTGATGATTCCAAAGCCATGCGGCTGATCCTGGGAAAGACCCTCCGGGAAATCGGGTTCGACGTCACCGAAGCGGGTGACGGCCAGCAGGCCATCTCCCGGCTGAACCAGGGCGAGCAAGTTGATTTGATGTTGGTGGACTGGAACATGCCGGTGATGAACGGGTATGAACTGATCTGCGCCGTCCGGGCGAACGCCCTCCTCAGCAGCATCCCCATCATGATGGTCACTACTGAGACTTCCATGAGCCAGATCCAAAAGGCGCTTGCGGCCGGGGCCAATGAGTATCTCATGAAACCCTTCACCAAAGACCTGCTCGTCGAAAAGCTCACCCTACTCGGTATTAATTAAGCCATGCCTAAACTTCGATTACTCGCGGTGGACGACGACGAAACCAATCTACGGTTGATCTCCGCCTGTCTTGCTGATCATCCAGACTACGCGGTTGTCACGGTCGAAAGCGGCCAGGTTGTCATCAGCCGTTTGCAGCAGGGGGATCAATTTGACGCGCTGCTGGTGGACTGGATGATGCCCGCCATGAGCGGTTACGACTTGATCACCCAGGTTCGTGCCAACCCCCGGTTTAAAGACATCCGCATCATGATGCTCACGGCGAAGACAGAATTGGACGAAGTCAGGCAGACGCTGGAGGCGGGGGCCCGTGAGTATTTGATGAAGCCGTTCACGAAAGAGATGTTAATCAATAAACTCGAACTTTTATTCCTGGACTGAGTGGTTATGCCAAAAATTCGCGTACTCATCGTCGATGACTCGGTCGTTATCCGCAAAATTGTGTCCGACTGCCTCGCGGCGGACCCCGACATTGAAGTCTGCGGCACGGCGGCGAACGGTCAGATCGCCCTCGCAAAGATTCCGCAGATAAACCCCGACCTCGTCACCATGGACATCGAGATGCCTGTGATGGACGGCCTACAGACGTTGGCGGCCATTCGTAAGACTAATTTACGGTTGCCGGTGATCATGTTCAGCACGCTGACCGAGCGCGGCGGCAGCGCCACGCTCGATGCGCTTTCGCTGGGTGCCAGCGACTACGTAACCAAACCGGCCAACGTCGGCAGTGTCAGCATCGCCATGCAGCGGGTTCGTGAGGATCTGATCCCAAAAATCAAAGCCCTGTGCCGACAGTCAGCTCCCGCCGCCACGGCCCCGATCATCCCCAAGCCGGTGGCGTCGAAGCTGGCTATTCCCAGCCAACTGGAAATGTTGGCCATCGGAGTCTCCACCGGCGGCCCGAACGCGTTGGCGACGCTCTTACCCGGTCTGGCGAAACCTTTCCCGGTGCCGATTTTGATTGTTCAACACATGCCTCCGCTGTTCACCCGATTGCTGGCCGAACGTATCGCCACTGTGGCGGGTCTGCCCGCCCACGAGGGGGCGGACGGCATGCTCCTGCGCCCCGGAGAGGTCTGGGTGGCTCCAGGGGGTCTCCACATGGAAGTCGAAAAAGCCACGGATGGCATCCGACTCCGCACGCACGAAGGACCGCCGGAGAACTCCTGCCGCCCGGCGGTGGACGTGCTCTTCCGCTCCGTGGCCAAGGTGTTTGGCCCGCGCGCGATGGCCGTCGTGCTCACCGGAATGGGGTTGGATGGACTCCGCGGCTGCGAAAACATCCACGAGGCCGGCGGGCAGGTGCTGGCCCAGGACGAAGCCACCAGTGTCGTCTGGGGCATGCCCGGCGCCGTAAGTCAGGCGGGCCTGGCCGACAAGGTGTTGCCGCTGGGGGCACTTGCCGCCGAGATCAACCGCCGGTTCCGGACCGGCGGGTTTACCCCGTCCAAGTTGACCCAACTGCCACTAATCACCAAGCTTTATGACCACCGTTGATTTCGACTACGTCCGCCATTACGTCCGTGACCAGGCGGCCATCGTCCTAGAGCCGGGCAAGGAGTATCTTGTCGAGTCGCGGTTGCAGACCTTGGCCCGCAAGGAGAACATCGCGTCGATCGACGAACTCGTCCGCCAGCTTCGCGTCAGCCCACAGAATGGTCTGCACCGGAAAGTTGTGGACGCCATGACCACGAATGAGACGTCGTTCTTCCGCGACATCCATCCCTTCGAGACGCTCAAGAAATCGATCTTGCCGGAACTGATTGCGCGAAATGGCAAGGAGCGGAAGCTTGCCTTCTGGTGTGGCGCTGCCTCGACCGGCCAAGAGACTTACAGCGTGCTGATGACTATCGCGGAGCACTTCCCCGACCTGTTCACCTGGGACTTCAAATACATCGCCACGGACCTTTCCACCGAAGTCCTGGCCCGCGCCAAGGCCGGGCGCTTCACCCAACTCGAAGTCAACCGCGGCCTGCCCGCCACGCTGTTGGTGAAAAATTTCGCCCGCCAGGGGGCCGAGTGGGAAATCCGCGAGGACCTGCGCAAGCGCGTGGACTTTTGCGAGATGAACCTGGTGAAGAATTGGCTCCCGCTGCCGCCCCTCGACCTCGTTTTTCTGCGCAACGTCCTCATCTATTTCGACCTGGAGTCGAAGAAAACCATCTTCGCCAAGATACGCCGCCTGCTGCGGCCCGGCGGCTACCTATTGCTGGGCGGCGCGGAGACGACCTTTGGCGTGGATGACGCCTTCGAGCGCGTCGTGTTCGAAAAAACCACCTGTTACCGCGTGAAACAGGTGTGAACTGAGTCCCACCATGATCAATCTCGACACCCTCATCGAACAAGCCAACGAACTGACCCCGCTCCCCGCCACTACCGTGCGGTTGGCGCAGATGGTCGGCTCGGTGGACTGCCATCTGGAGGACATGGCGGAATTGATTGCCTTCGACCAAGGGTTAACCGTGAAACTGCTGCGCGCGGCGAATTCCACCGCCAGTGCCAGCGCGGTTCCCGTGGGCACCGCGCAGGAAGCTGTGTTTCGGTTGGGCGCTGCCCGGGTGCTCGCCCTGACCGTGGCGTCCGGGGCTAGACCGTTTCTCCAAACGCGCATCCCTGCCTACGGCCTCGACGAGGGCGCCCTGTGGCGGCATTCTGTGGCGGCGGCGGTGGCGGCAGAGACGGCGCCGAACTTCTGCACGGTGGACATGCCGCCGGAGACTTTCACCGCGGCCCTGTTGCACGACGTCGGCAAACTCGTCATGGGCCGCTTCCTCAGTCCCGAGATTCTGGATTACATCCGGCGCGCACAGGAGGTCGATCACCTCGGCCAGTTGGCAGCCGAATCACTTCTACTCAACGTGCATCACGGTGAACTGGGCGGTCTGGTCGCTCAGCATTGGGGGTTGCCACCCCGCATCGTTCAGGGCATAATTCATCATCACACCCCGGATCAAGGTTTGGACGTCATTTGCGACTTCACCTGCCTGGCCAACCAGATCGCCAAACGCATTGAGGCGGGTCTCGATGGAAAGAAGTTCGACCTTACCATCGCGCCCGAAGTCATGGAGCGCGTCGGCCTGACATCCAACTCGCTCGACAATTTTTGTCCCATCGCCGCTTCGCGCTTCCAGCAGGTGAGCCGCCATTACAACGCAGTTTGAAATTATATTATATGACCACAATGACTACTAACCTCACCAACGAAGTGCTCGACCTGCTGAACGGCAGCGTCACCGAAGTCTTCAACACCATGTTTAGCTTGGAGGCGAAGCCAGCGGCGCCGCACGACCTGCAAGCCTCCGGTGAAACCCTCGTGGCCGGTTCCGTTGGATTCATCGGCGACGTGAACGGCGTCGTCTATCTCCAAGTCACCGCCGCCTTTGCCCGCGTTCTGGCTAGCCTTATGCTGGGCATGTCCGAGGATGAAATTGAAGGCGATGAAATGGTCAACGATGTCGTCGGCGAAGTAAGTAACATGATCGTTGGCGCGGTGAAGTCCCGCCTGTGCGATTCCGGTTCCTCCTGCGTGTTAACCATCCCGTCCATTGTGCGCGGCTCAAGCTTCCACGTCGAACCGACTGGCTCGTCCAATCGCCGTGCACTGAGTTTCCAATGCGGCGCGGACCATCTCCTGGTCGAGTTGTTGATGAAACCCTCCAAGTAACTTCACCACTCAACATTCTTAATATGAGCAAAAAAATCCTAACCGTTGATGACAGTAAGACCATCCGAATGATCATTCAACGGGCCTTCCGTGCCCATGATTGCGCGTTCTGCGAAGCCGGCAACGGCGAGGAGGGCCTGGCCGCCGCCGCACGCGAGAAGCCCGACCTCATCATCCTCGACATCACCATGCCAGTCATGGACGGCATCACCATGCTCACCAAACTCCGACAGGATCCCGAACTCAAAGTCACGCCCGTCATCATGCTCAGCGCCGAGTCCGGCCGGGACAGCATCGCCAAGATCGCCCAACTTGGGATCAGCGACTACCTCATCAAGCCGTTCAAGGAAGAGCAATTGCTTGAAAAGGCCGGCAAAGTCATTCCATTGACCTTGAAAGCGGCCGCCTGATTCCAACCTAACCCCACCGCCATGCCCGCACCTGCACCCGCCCCGCCCGCCGCCGACCTCGCCAAACGCTTCGGTTTCGATCCGGTGTCCGAGAGCGTCATGCGTCTCACCCAACTCGTGGCCCGCCGCGACGCGGTCGCCGGGGACATCGCCAAGATCATCAGCCAGGACAAGTCCCTCACCCGCCGCCTTCTCCGCACGGCCAATCCCAGGGCCGAGAGCGAGGCCGATTACGGCATCACTACCGTCGAAGCGGGCCTGGCCCGCATCGGCATGAATTGGGTGTTGTTGCTGGCGATGGCCGACCCGGTCATGCGCGCCGTCCATAAGACCTTTGCCACCATGTGCGCCATCGACTTGAAGCAACTGACCGTGAACTCGATGGTCCCCTTCGAGGGTGAGCACGTCCTCGGCGAGGTCAGATTCTCGGGCAGAGCTACCGGTCTCGTGCATCTGCGTATGCTGCCCGCAGCCGCCACGCTTATCGCGGCCCGACTCCTTAGCCTGCCGCCGGAGGAACTCGGCAGCCCGTCGGAAGTCGATGACGTGATCGGCGAGTTGAGCAACATCGTGGCCGGCAACTTCAAGTCGAACCTTTGCGACGCCAAACTCGACTGCAAACTGTCACCGCCGAACATTACGCGCACGACTGACTTCAAGCTCCAAAAACCCTCCGGCAACGTGGTTGAGCGCGCCGGCTTCCATGCCCCGGAACTGGATCTCTTCGTGGACATCAGCGTGAATCCCTGGAGCGAATGAACGTCTTCGGCTGGGGAACGGTTCAAAGGCCTTAAAGCCTTCCAAGGTCGGACCGTTCTACTTGAAGCCTGGTCCGCCCACCTAAAGGTGATTTGACAACCTGAGCTCCCCGGAACCCTTTGTCTCCATCCGCTTCTCCACCTTCCACCCCACCTCGCCGAATGGAGGAACTCCTTCCAGGCTTCTTTCAAGCTGACCGCGCTGGCCGCGTTCTGGCTGGCCGCGTTCTGGCTGGCCGCGTTCTGGCTGGCAGCGGTGGTCGCCGTGGCGGTCTAGATGGTCGCCTACTCGGGTGCTCCCGGCGATGCCGGCACGCCGCCGCCGGAGTGGCCGGAACTGAGCCGGATTTCGGGCCGGGCCGGTCTCACTCTGGTCATGTTCGCGCATTCGAAGTGTCCCTACACGCGCGCGAGCCTGGGCGAATTGGAACGGCTGATGGCGCGTTCGTCGGACCAGGTGGCCGCGCAGGTTTGGTTCATCAAGCCGAAGAGCGTGATGGAGGATTGGGCGCGCAGCGATCTGTGGCGCATAGCGTCCGCCATCCCGAGCGTGACGGTGCGCGAGGATGTCGAGGAGGCCGAGGCCCGGCGCTTCCATTCCGAAACCTCGGGCGACATCGTGCTCTACGACCAGCGCGGGCGGCTGATTTTTCATGGGGGCATCACCCTGGCTCGGGGCCACGCCGGAGACAATCCCGGTCGCAGCGCCATTACGGCGTGGTTGCGGGAACCAACCTCAAGCCAGATCAAAACGCCGGTCTTCGGCTGTTCTCTGTTTGCAGCCGATTGCCTGGAAAAAGATGCGGAATGCAAAAAATAATCAGCTCACCAAACCAGCCGGACGCCCTCACCACGAGGACGGCGACGCTGTTCGCGGAATCGCAGAACGGCATTCACCGGCGGGTGGATCGAATGTTCGCCAACCTGATGATCGTGCAATGGCTGGCGGGCATCGCCACGGCGCTGTGGATTTCGCCGAAGACCTGGATTGGCGCCAGCAGCCAGACGCACTGGCATGTCTGGGCCGCGCTGCTGCTCGGCGGGGCGATCACCAGCCTCCCGGTGTTCCTGGCCTGGAAACAGCCGGGCCGGGTGCTCACGCGGCACGTGATCGCCGTCGCGCAGATGCTGACCTCGGCGTTGCTCATCCATCTGACCGGCGGGCGCATCGAAACTCATTTCCACATTTTTGGTTCGCTGGCGTTCTTCGCGTTTTACCGGGATTGGCGCGTGCTCCTGACGGCCACCGTGGTGGTGGCGGCGGACCATGCGGTGCGCGGCATCTTCTGGCCGCAATCGGCGTTCAGCGTGCTGACAAATAGCCCGTGGCGCTGGATCGAGCACGCCGGTGGGGTCGTCTTCGAGGACACGTTCCTGTTCATCTCCATCCGGCAAAGCCTTAATGAAATGTTCGAGGTCGCGGCGCCCCGCGCCTACCTGGAAGACGTCAACGCCGGCATCGGACGGCAGGTCGCCGAGCGCACCGCCGAGTTGACGAACGCGCACCACAAGCTTCAGGGCAGCGAGCACTGGATACGGATGATTCTCGAAGCGTCGCCGCAGTGCGTGAAGCTGATCGCCGCCGACGGCACTTTGTTGGAGATGAATCCCGCCGGCCTGCGCCTGATTGAGGCGGATGATCTGGAACAAGCCATCGGCCGTAACGTCTTTGACCTGGTGACGCCTGAGGATCGTGCGGTGTTCCGGGAACTGAACGACGCCGTATTCCAAGGGGAACCACGGACGGCTGAATTTGCGATCATCGGGATGAAAGGCACCCGGCGCTTCATGGAGACCCACGCCTGCCCACTGCGCGACGCGGACGGCGGGGTGATCGCTCATTTGGCGATTACCCGCGACGTCTCCGAGCGCAAGCGCGTCGAACAAGAACTGGCGCAAGCCCAGTGCGCCTTGGTCAGCGCCTCGCGCCAGGCCGGCATGGCGGAGGTGGCGACCAGCGTGCTGCACAACGTGGGCAACGTGCTCAACAGCGTGAACGTCTCGGCCACGCTCCTGAACGAGTCGGTTCGCAAGTCGCCTCAACCCGATCTCGCCCGCGTGGTGACCCTGTTGCGCGAACAAGGCGACAATCTCGGCACGTTCTTCACCAGTAATCCGCGCGGGCCCAAGGTGCCCCTCTTCCTCGCCCAACTGGCCGACAAGTTCGGCCACATGCGGGAGACACAACTTAAGGAACTGGAGTCGCTGGTCAAAAACATCGGGCACATCAAGCAAATCGTGTCCATGCAGCAGAGCTTCGCCAAGGTCTCCGGCGTGACGGAGACGCTGAAGGTGGAAGAGCTGGTCGAGGACACCTTGCGGATGAACGCGGGCAGCTTCCAAAAGCACGAGGTGGAACTGGTGCGCGAGTTTGCCGCGGACGTGCCGGCCATCACCACGGACAAGCACAAGGTGCTGCAAATCCTGATGAACCTGGTGCGCAACGCCAAGCATGCCTGCGAAGATGCCAAGGGGACGGAGAAGAAAGTGACGGTGCCGGTGACGCACGGCGAGGGGCGGGTAAGGATTCAAGTGAGCGACAACGGCATGGGCATCCCGGCGGAGAACCTGAACCGCATCTTCAACCACGGCTTCACCACCAAGAAGGAGGGCCACGGCTTCGGCCTGCACAGCGGGGCCAACGCGGCGAAGGAGCTGGGCGGCAGCCTCACCGTGCAGAGCGACGGGACCGGCAAGGGGGCCACCTTCACCCTCGAACTGCCTCGACCCACCGAACCAAGTGGCGTCCTTTCCGGGGCCGCATTGAGAGGAATCTAAACAATGCCAGCCCCACTCCCTGACGACGAAATCGAAAGACTTGCCGCGCTCCGAAGCTACGAAGTGTTGGACACTGCGGCGGAGCAGGATTTCGACGACCTGACCGAGCTGGCGTCCCACATTTGCGGCACCCCGATCGCCCTGATCAGCCTGATCGACGAAGATCGCCAGTGGTTCAAATCCAAGGTCGGCCTGACAGCGAACGAAACGCCCCGAGATCTCGCTTTCTGCGCGCACGCAATTCTGGAGCGCGATGTCCTGGTCGTGCCCAATGCGCTGCTGGACGCACGCTTTGTCGGGAACCCCCTGGTCACGGATGGAATCAAGATTCGTTTCTACGCGGGCGCGCCGCTCGTGACTCCCGATGGCCATGCCTTGGGAACGCTCTGCGTGATCGACCAGACCGACCGCGAGCTGAGGCCGAACCAGAAGGTGGCGTTGCAGGCCTTGAGCCGCCAGGTGGTCGCGCAACTGGAACTGCGGAACGGTCTGCGAGGACTACAACGCCACGCCGCAGCGCGCGATCTGGCGCAGGCGCATCTCCGGGTGAGCGACATGGCGATCAAGGCGGTCTCGCAAGGTGTGGTGATCTCCGGGGCCGACCGCATTCTCCTTTCGGCCAACCGGGCTTTTACCGTCATCACCGGCTACACTGAAGCGGAGATCGCGGGTCAAAATTACAAGTTTCTCCAAGGCCCCCTCACCGACCCGCAGACGATCGAGAAGATCCGGGAGGCGCAGAATCAGGGCGTGGACTTCGCCGGTGAGATCCTCAACTACCGCAAGGACGGGACGCCGTTTTGGAATGAACTCACCGTCTCGCCGGTGCGCGATGAGCACGGGCGGCTGACCCATTTCATCGGAGTCACCCGCGACATCACCGCGCGCAGGGAGGCGGCGAG